>BNJS01002071.1_pt1 | contig 309011 bp, 333 predicted proteins | sample 8540461 | NCBI WGS metagenome assembly BNJS01 (sample SAMD00202454, study PRJDB9452) | human saliva metagenome | isolation source: human saliva | place: Japan
CCTGCAGACATAGCCGCTGAAGCGTCCGAACCATAAAATGGATAGATATCCAGCTTAAATGGGATATCTTGCTCTTTAGCCAAGGCCACCAAATGTTGACGGAAGTCATAGTGATAAGGTCCTGAAGCATCTTGACACAGATGGATACTGTACTCATCTGTCTGCTGCTCGCCCATAGCTCCCATATCCAGCCAGATACTCTACTACCTGAGCAGGAATATTAGAGTTAGCCCCATGGCCTACTTCCTCAAAGACTGAAAAAGCAAAATGGGTTATGTTACAGGCAGCTCAATCTTCTCTTCCTATAAATGCAAGCAGATTAAGCAAAATCGCTGCGCTGACCTTATCTGTCCAAATGACGGGGCTTGATAAACCTGTATCTGTACGACTGTTCGTGGATTCAAAAGCTGATGAAATCACCTACCTCAATCCCCACAGGCACGAGTTTTCTTTTCATTTTGTTGCTTTGGCGTCAAACGCGCTCATATTGCTACTTGCGTGCGAGTGGACACTGCATCCTTGTAGACATGGCAAGAGGTCTGGTGGATAAAGGATGGTTTCACCAGTCTTGACCTGTGCTAGCTACATAGACGGTACAGTTTTCTCCTTCAATCATGTTCAGGGGAAACCACCGATCCCGGTCCATTTGGCACGCCATCTGGTTTGACTGCTGGACACTTGGCATCCAGCGTATCCACATGGGCGGTCACCTTGGCGATGCTCTTCATCATTTCGACCTTTAATGGTCATGTGACTTTCGCAACTGGCTGTGTACGAACTGGCTGATAGCCAAAGACCTTCTAGAGTCGTGACTAAAATAGTCCGTTAAATCTCACGAGTGAAGCCTGGGTTTGGCGACTCAATGGCTGTCGGATTCTTTGTTGATATATTCTACTGTTTTGATTCATTTCTTCACCTCTTTTGCTACCTATTATAACACATTTATCATCGGATAAAAAAGAAAATCACTCCTGTAGACTTGGCTACAAAAGTGATTTTAATGATTATTCCATTTCAAAAACATCGCTTTCTTGCTTGTTTGGTAGAACCAATGAGAGCAAGATTCCGACAATAGCTGGTCACCAACCAAGGGAGAGATGCCTTGGCAAAAGGAAGAGTGTTGACAAGGTTTGCAAGAAACTCAACTTTAAATGAGCTTCCTAGTACGCTTGCAATGGCAATAGCTGTAACAACAGCAATTGTCAACTGCATACCTGATTTTGAAAGAGCCACAAATTTGTTGACAATGACAATCGTAACGTGGCAATCGTGATTGGGTACAGATAACCAATACTGGAATGTGAGTGCTTGATAGTGTATCAGACAAAGATTTTGCATTAGCAAATCCAATCAAGGTAAAGAACTGTTGCATAAACCTTTATAGCTGATTTGTGAGGAAACGGCCGTTAAAGAACTCAGCTGTTGACACAATCAGACCAACTGTTGTTGTGAAGCGGGTTACGGTAACCATAGCTGCGAGGAAGAGTTGGGCTGTTGAGCCAGATTTCTTGAGTAGCTTGTGACAAGATGTAAACACCTGGCGTTCCACCTTCATCGCTTCAGCTGGTACTGGGAAATGATTTCCAGGAAACCTAAACCGATGTAAAGGGCGCTGAAAAGCAAAGGGCAACAACGATTCCAACAACCCAAATGGTTGAAATGTATTCTTTCTTACTTGAAAAATCCAAGTTGTTTCAAGGTTTGAACTGCTAATTACACTAAAGGCAACGGAAGCAAGAGCATCCAAGGTATTGTAACCTTCAGAAACCTGTACCAAAAGCAGAAGCTTGATAAGCAGCTGATGCAGCTTGAGAGGCTTGTTCCACCGTATTTGATAGCTCCTAGAACAACCAAAAATGAGCAATCAAGATTGCTAAAAGACTGGTGTTAAATACGGCTGATACGGTCTAAGATTTTTGATGGATTGAGCGAGATTAGATACAGCTGCTGCAAAGTAAAGAAGGTAAAGACAATCAAGCCTAGACCTTTATTTGCATCCGACAAAGGGGCTAATCCCCACTTCATGAGCCGTTGTAGCAGTACGTGGGATAGCAAAGAATGGACCAATTGACAAATAGAGAACTGAGAGGTAAAGAGTCGCAAACCAAGGCGCTATCTTTGTTGAAAATCTGCATAGATATCCTTTAGGATTTAACGTTCCAATAATCAGAGTCAAGACGGCGATACCGACGCCTGAAAAGACAAAAACCTGCGATGGCAGGAAGAAAATGTTCTCCAGATAGAGCACTGCAGAGAGGCGGAAAAATCAAGTTCCTCGCACTCAAAAAATATTCCAAACAGGAGTAAACCTGTTAGGGCACCTTTTTAGCCATGAAAAATCTCCTTCATATTTATAAAATACTGACCTAGTATATCATGAATAGGAGTATGAAAAAGCTTCACGAATTAAATATTGAATGTTTTTCAAGATTCTTAAAATGAGAATTGTCTAAAAATAAAATTCTCCTACCCGAGACCACACCAAGTAGGGAGAAAATTTACTGTTTAAAGTTCTTCAAAGGCATCATACCACCTTGGACATTGATAACCTCATAACCTTGTTCTAGCTAGGAATTGGCAAGCACGCGCTGATCTCATTCCAGCTTTACAAATGACATAATGCAACTGGTCCTTGTCCAACTGATTATAGCTATCAGCTAATTGACTAAGCGGTAGGTTGTGGGCACCTTCTAAAGTGAGACTTCAAACTCATCCACTTCTCTCACGTCCACTAAAAGAAAGTTGACCGTTTTGATAAAGCTGGTAAAATGCGTCAAAGGTTATTTCTTTCATTCTTTTTCTCCTAATACTTTTCGAAAAATCTCTTCAAACCACGTCAGCGTCGCCTTACCGTGGTCGGTTACTGACTTCGTCAGTTTTGTATCCACAACCTCAAAAACAGTGTTTTCGAGCTGACTTCGTCAGTTTCTATCGCAACCTCAAAGCTGTACTTTGAGCAGCCTGCGGCTAGCTTCCTAGTTTGTTCTTTTGAATTTTCATTGACTATAAAATGGTTTTAATTCTTTCTTTCAAATCTGGCACCACTTCTGACTCAAACCAAGGATTTTTGGCCATCCAGATTTGATTTCGCGGTGAGGGGTGAACTAGTGGAAAATAGGCTGGCAAGTAGTTCTGGTAATGTTTTACCCGTTCTGTCACCTTGCCACTGACTTTCTCCTGTAAATAGTAGGCTTGGGCATACTGGCCAATCAAGAGGGTCAACTGGATATCGGGTAATTCTTGCAAGAGCTGCGGATGCCATTTTTCTGCAAAGCCTGCTCTAGGCGGTAAATCTCCTGACTTACCATGTCCTGGAAAGTAAAAATCCATAGGCAGAACAGCAAAATAACCTGAGTTGTAAAAGGTATCTTCATCCACACCTAGCCAGTCCCGCAAACGATCGCCACTTTTGTCCTTCCAGTAAAGGCCTGCTTCTTGGGTTTTAAGACCAGGCGCTTGACCGATGATATTGATGCGAGCAGTCTTTGGCGCTGCAAAGAGAGGCTCGATGCCACGCTTTGTATAGGTAGCATTCTGCGGATCTGCCATAATAGCCTGCTTGATTCTTTCAATTTGAGACATCTACTTTCCCTCCAAAAAGAAGTCTAAGCATAAGAACTCAGACTTCTATCGTTTTATTTGATCAATTCGTAAATAGCTTCGGCATAGATCGCTGCTGCTCGGAAAAGATCGTCCAAGGCGATAAATTCATTGGCTTGGTGCATGGTGTCAATTGAGTCTGGGAACATGGCACCGTAGGCAACTCCGCGTTCGAGCAAGCGACCAAAAGGTACCACCACCAATGACTTGCTCGTGACCTTTAGAGTCCAGTTTGTTTTTCATAGACATTCAACAAAAGGGTTTGGACAAGTGGATCTTCCATTGGCACATAGTGAGGGGTATGACCGTGTTCAGAAAGGCTAACAGAAGCAACTGGCAAGTTTTCAAGGATTGACTTGATTTGCTCTGGACTTGTTCCTTTTGGATAGCGGATGTTGAGGGCAATGGTATTATGAGCGCTTGTTTCATCAAAGCGGAAGACACCCGCATTCATAGAAAGGGCACCCATCTTTTCATCCACATGAGCAATCTTGAGATTCTCACCCTCATGGTCGTTCAAGAGAATTTTACCAGCGATGTCAAGGTAGTCTTTGGCTGGACCAGCGAAGTTAAACTGGCTAAGGAAGAGGGCTAGGTAAGTCGCACCATTGACACCTGAAGCGGGCATAGCACCGTGGGCTGATTTACCAATGATGGTAACCTTGTACTGACCATTTTCTTCTTGGAGTTCTCCTCTAAGTTTGTGTTCTGCAACAAAGGCATCTAGTTTAGCTTGCAAGTCAGCCAAGTCACCTGAAACAACTGCTGTTGCTGATTCTGGTACCATATTTTCACGTAAACCACCTGTAAAGCTGTGAAGACGGGCTGCACCTGTATTTTCTCCTGTAAAGTGGAGGTATTCCGTGATGTTTCCTTTTTCACCATTGATGATAGGGAACTCAGCATCTGGAGAGAAACCGAAGTCTGGTTTTGCAAGTCCTACGTGCTCAAAGTAGTAGTCCATGTCTGCCCAGCCTGATTCTTCGTCTGTTCCAACGATGAAGCGAACTTTCTTAGAAGTTGGAAGGCCCAATTCTTTGATGATTTTCAAACCATAGTAACAAGCTGTTGTAGGACCCTTGTCATCTGAAGCACCACGCGCATAAAGTCGACCGTCTTTGATAGTTGGTGTGTAAGGGTCTGTGTCCCAACCGCTACCAGCTGGCACCACGTCCATGTGGGCAAAGATTCCGAGAACTTCTTCTCCATCACCAAACTCAAAATGTCCTGCGTAGTTGTCAACATTTTTAGTTGGGTAGCCATCGCGGTCTGCGATTTCAAGGAATTTTTCCAAGGCTTTTACCGGCCCAGGTCCAAATGGATGCTGAGCATCAACCTTGCTGTCATCACGTTCTGAGTTGATTTCCAAAAGGCTAAACAAGTCAGCCAAGAGGTCTTCTTTGCGTTTTTCTACTTCTGCTGTAAAATCAATTGCTGTCATTTTTTCTTCTTTCTATCTTTTCTCAATGATTTCATCTACTGGCAAGCGGTAGCTTGGTTCTAATTTTTCGTCTGTGTATCCCACTGTAATCAAGAGTTCTGGGCGGAAAGCGGTCTTCGATTTCCAAAACTTCGTTGACTTTTGATTTGTCAAAACCAAGAATCAGATTTGATCCGATTCCTTGGTCTGTAAGAGCCAGAACCAAGTTCATAGCAACCAAACCTGCATTGAGGGCTAGGTAGTCGCTGACTTGTTGTTCACTGTAACGCGCAAACTCGGCAGGCAAATTTTTCATGAAGTATTGAAGTTGTTCTTCTGAGAAATTCTTTGCCCCACCGACACGGGCGATCTTACGAGCGCGTTTGGCCAAATCTGTATCTGTAAACAAGGCAATGGTTACAGGCGCTGATGATACCTGCTCAAAGTTGGAACCAGTAAGCCAATTTTGCTAGTTCGGCATTTTTCTCACGTACCACCACAAATTTCCAAGGCTGGCTGTTGTGGGCGCTTGGCGCCAAGGTTGCAATTTCGATAGCCGTACGCACATCTTTGGGATCCACTGGCTTATCAGTGAAATGCTTGGTCGCATGACGTTTTTTATTTAATTCAAGAAATTTCATAATCGATTTCCTTTTCTAATTCTACTGCTTCCGTTCTACCATCATTTCGAGAAAGAGCTTGCGAGGGATCGTCAACACAAACTGGAACATGATAAGCAAACTGAATGAAGAAAATCATTTAAATCAGGAAACCCTCTATCTAGTTCCAATTAATTTTCAGTTGCTTAAAGAAACTAGTCCATCTAATATTCTGACCTTTATAGCCTCCAAGAAATCCTTTCACATCCTACATAGCCCATGCTTTTCTATTGTTTACGCTAATGGTTCCAGATTGTGCTGATAGTTTATCGTCACGACGCAGTTCTTGCACACATTTCTGATAAAGGGAAGCCCCTCGATTTGGCCACTCAACTCCGCTTCATAGTCATAAGCAACTTTACGAAATAGGATATTTACCAATTCCCCATCTTCCACTTCTATCACGGCATACTGGGCACGGTGATTTTTAACGCCTCCCAATTAAAATAGGGCATATCAGCCGACCCTGGATTGATGATTTGTTGCCCTTGATTCATTTTGGAATATTTTAACAAAAATGTATTCACTATCATCTTCAATTTTAGTTGATACGTATCGAAATTTTCTAAAAACTTTAACTATGCTAATTATTGATTCAACATACTCTTTTCTGATTTTTCCTTGTTTCAGCCTTTACTTCATTTTTTTGCCTAATTCTTTTTACTATCTCTAAAAAGTAAATTAAATCCATAATTCTCATAATCAGAAACATCTTCCTTTAAATATTTTTCACATTTAGACAGTAAAGATTCAGATAATAGTTTTCTTTTATAAATTCATCTTCTTCATAAAAAAATATTATGTATGGACTTATATATTAAAAAAATCCTATGGCTTTTTATCCCTCTCGGAATTGAGTTACTATAATCTTTTAAACCATAAGGACTAATATCTAATGAACAAGATAAAACTGAACTAATAATTTTACGATCGCTCAACCACAGATATGAATGTATAAACATTGCCAATCCTTCTTGATTCAACGTTGTCCGAGATTCAATAACTCCTCCTTTGCCTTTACTTGGCAGATTAACGTATAATATATTTCGAGTCACATCATAACCTTCTGGATCACAATCAAAACTTCCATCTTGATTCCTGTAAAAAGTACGTTCACGATATGCCGGTAAATTAGCAACAGATAAATTATTGTAAGAAAGCTTTAAATCTTACTCGGTCTTCCTGTTTTCCTATTTCAAAAAGGAAGAAATATTGATTATCAGAGTCTTGCTCGCGTTTACCTGGTGAGTAGCCACTAATTATGTTTAAAACTGTTGTTTTCCCAATCCCATTTATCCCTACAATTGGTGAAATATTATAAATAGACTCTCCATAAAAATTTTTTCAATATAGTCTGAATTTTTTTATCAATTTTTAATTCATTCGTTTCAAAAATCAAAATTTACTTTATATTCATCTGAAAAAAATTAAAAATCTGTTCTTTAAAAAGCTCATCATACTGTTTAATCACCAAAGCAATTAATTTCATCCTTCTTCTCCTACTAGTCCAATTTCTTTTGCTAATATCTGTAACCATTTTTTGAAAGTGGTCTATTCCCATAATTTTTCTTTGTCTGTATAATAACCAACTATCATTCTATCTATTTCAGAGTCTGAAAAAGATTTACCTGAATCCACAAATATTTGATATAAACCTGATTTATAATCTTTATTATAAATTTCATGCTTCCATAGCAACTCTTGAACTATATCCGCATGTAGTTTGTATAGATTTCTTGTATCAATCACATATTTGTCCTTCAATAATTTCTGTCTAACACTTAATTTATCCTTGCTTTCTAATTGTTTTAACTCCTCCTCCGATATGTCGTCTTTGATTATAATATCAATACTTTCTGAATTATTAATAAAATCTGCAGACTTTATATTCAAAAGAAAATTTCAACAATTCATCAATATCGGTTATGCTTTTCATCATAGGAGAGATATAAAATTTACTCGTACTCTTTTTATTATTACAACCATAACAAGAAGGAATTAGATTGTAAAAACATAAAAGCGAATAGAGGATATTCATTCTTAGGGAAAAAAATGGTCTAACTGACTTGTATTAGCCTCCTCGGTTACATTAATAAAATTTCTATTACAATATGGACAAACTGTGACACCAGTTATGCGAACTAACTCTTTTTGTCTATTTTATTATAATGGGATTCCAATTTTTCTTTGTATCGTTCAACAACATAATCCTTCAATACTGTATGAGATTTTTAGTATGAATTCCATCAAACTTGTAACTTTGCACTAAATCATTAAACGATTTTTTTCGAGCTCATCATTTCAACCAAAGTATCCATTTTATCCGGAAATATATCTTCAAAGTCCTTTAAGAATTCAGATTTTTAAATTTTTCTTAATCAAGTCGATAAATTCTCTTGTATTCTTTTGTTCTATCAACAATAATCCGTATATTATCAGTCAAATTTTTCTTTTTTTCGAATTTTTATCTAGATTATCATCAGTCTCATATGATAATATTCTTTTTAGATTAATACTAGTACTTACTCCTCTAATATTCCCTATTTTTTTGACTGCTTAATTTCCTCATCACACTTTTTCTATAAAATCGTTTTTAAATGACTATAAATTTGATTAACCAAATCAGAAAAATTTCTCCACATGTATTTTTAAAAACCCATTCAACATCAGATGAGCTATCTATTTTTTTCCTTTATTTTTAGTAAGGTAGAGTAGTCCGCCATCATAAGTTTTAAAAAGGCTTTATCTTGCTGTGTAAAATAGTCTTCCAATCCATTGTGAGATCCAAAATTCTTAAAAATTAACATATCTAATTCGTCTTTTTCTGGTAATTTCTCATAAATATCACGACAAAATTTATATACTTGTTTAGAATTGCTCTTTTTTATCGGAATCATTTTTCACCTCGAAAGCTTAGTTTAATCACAATTATACCACTAAAGACCGTTTTTACGGCCTTTTATTTATATATTAACCACCCAAAACTGCCAAGAATTCTGCAATCACTGCTTCTAAGGCTGTCGCATTGCCATGAATGTCTGATAAAATTGCAATTTTATGGTTCACGATACTCTCCTTCTGTTTGGTAATCTACTTGTTCTTCCGCCACTTGAGCCAAGTCTTCTACCTCCTGCGGGTTCAACTTCCTCTGTACAGCCTCTGCAACCGCTCTAGGTACTCCAACATCAACAATCTCATCCACACTGGCTTCCTTGATTTTGCTCAAAGACTTGAAATGCTTCATGAGATTCTGCTTGCGTTTAGGTCCCAGCCCTTCAATTCCATCCAGTTGTGATGAAAAAGAATTTTTGGAGCGTAGTTGACGGTGGAAAGTAATAGCAAAGCGGTGGACCTCATCTTGGATACGTTGGAGCAGGAAAAATTCCTGAGAATTGCGAGACAACTCCACCACCTCAAGTGGATCTCCAAAAAGCAATTCATGGGTTTGGTGCTTGTCATTCTTTTGCAGACCTGCAATGGGGATATCCAAGCCCAGTTCCTCTTGTATGACCTGCTGGCGATATTGACTTGACCTTGTCCCCCATCGATGACAATCAAATCTGGAGGAGTCAAACTGTCACGCTGTACTCGACCATAGCGCCTGCGAATGACTTCTCTCATACTCGCATAGTCGTCTGGCCCGACTACGGTCTTGATTTTATACTTACGGTAATCCTTCTTACTAGGTTTTCCGTTGACAAAGACCACCATGGCTGAAACAGGGTTAGTTCCCATGATATTGGAGTTATCGAAGGACTCGATGCGAACCGGTGTCGGGATTTGGAGCAAGCGTCCTAGATTTTCAATAGCCCCTTGGGTCTTTTCGACAGATTTTTCTAACAGATTGAACTTCTGCTCTAGACTGACTCGAGCATTCTTTATAGCCAAATTGACCAGTTGCTTTTTCTCTCCACGCTGAGGCTTAAGAATCTTGGTGTCTACTAAAGCCTTGACAGCTTCTTCGTCAACATCCTGCGGAATCAGCACCTCATTGGGAACCAGATGAGATTTTTCTTGATAGAATTGTCCCACATAGGTCAAGAAGTCCTCATCCGGATCATTATAATAAGGGAAAAGATTGACATCGCGCTCGATAAGCTTGCCCTGACGGACAAAGAAAACCTGCACACACATCCAGCCCTTGTCTACATAGTAGCCAAATACATCACGATTTTGGAGGTCCTTAGCCATGACCCGCTGCTTGGTTCGAAGCGTCCCAATAGCCTGAATCAGGTCACGGTATTCCGCTGCACGTTCAAACTCCATAGCCTGGGCCGCGGATGCCATCTTACCCTTGAGGTCGTCGATGATTTTGTCATCCTGCCCTTTTAGGAAATCGGAAACCTCCTGAGCCATGGACTTGAAATAGGCCTCATCTTTCTTACAGACGGTATGGGCCATGCATTGGCCGATATGGTAGTAAAAACAGACTTTAGACGGTGGATTCGTACACTTACGAAAAGGAAAAATCCGATCCAGCAGCCGCTTGATTTCATTGGCTGCCCCCACATCTGGATAGGGACCAAAATAAAGACCTCCATCCTTCTTGACCTGACGGGTGATAATCAAACGAGGATAGCGTTCATTGGTGATTTTGATGAAAGGATAGGACTTATCATCCTTGAGCATGATATTGTACTTAGGCTTGTTTTCCTTGATCAGGTTGATTTCTAGGAGAAGTGCCTCAATATTGGACTCCGTAACGATAAATTCAAAATCCACAATCTCAGACACCAGAGACTCTGTCTTGGTATCATGACTTCCACGGAAATAGGAACGCACGCGGTTACGCAGATTTTTAGCCTTTCCTACATAGATAATGGTGCCGTTTTTATCCTTGTGAATGTAGCAACCAGGGCTGGTAGGCAGGAGCTCTAGTTTTGATTTAATCAAGTTATTCATAGTTCCATTATAACAAAAAGTAGGGAAAGATAGTTCCCTACTCATTGGTCTCATATAATTTTCGAAGTCTTTCAACATCCTCTTTCTGGATACCATAAAAGGAACCTGCTGGTTGCATGACAGACTTCTCATCTGTATGGTCTAAGCCAATCGCATGACCCAACTCATGTTCAGCCGTGTGGACAATGCGCTCATAGGAATAGCCATAGTTAGGATTGGACAGATAATAGTGATTCAACCGTACCGTGACAGACAAGAATTGCCCTGTTAAGAGATTGGTCTGACTTTCTGCCTCTCCTGCCACAGGAGTACCTCCGTCATTCATCTCCGTAGCCAAGATATCCGCCTTGCTGGGACTCAGTCACCAGTTCAAACTTAAAAGGCACCCAGTTTGATTCCAGTTCTGAATCGCTTCTAAATATGCCTTCTTGAAATCCTGAATCCATCTGCGGATCTAGGTAAATACGAGCAGAAGCCTGCGGCCACCTTCCTTCAGAGTGTTGATGGCTATCTGTCTGGTTCAACTTAGGCAGTTGCCCTGTTTTTTCCCACTGGTCGATACTTTGTTGACCAATCTTTACTGACCGTTCTGCTTGCTTTAGCGCTCCTTGAAAATCACCGTTCAGATACCAGAGAAGTCCAAAAGCAAAAGCACAAAAAGCAAAAAGCTATCCAAACTAGACGCCAAAACAAACGCCACACAAAAAGAAAAAGAAAGCCCCTATCAAACGAAAAATCCAGCGCATGTCTCTCCACCTTTCTAGAAAATAAAGTCTATTTTACTAAAACAAGCTGAAAGAAAGCTAAATTATGACAATCTCTCTTCTAATTTGAAATCGATTGGCAGAGTTGCTAGAAACCGTTCCAATTGTTTTTTTCCCAATAATACCACTCGTGAGTTCCAGCACTATGGCTATAGGTCACATCAAAGCCCAGTTTTTTGAGATTATTCACTGCTAAATTATTGGCTTCGTACAAGAAATCCTGCTCACCACACCAAGCCCAAAGCTTGGTCTTTTTATCCGATTTTTTAGCCAGGTTTTCTAGAGAATAAGGACTAGTTGTCCAATCTTTAATCTCCCAAAAACACCTCTCCAATAAGCTGGTGTTCCCCAAATTTTTGGCTCTCAGGAGAAAAAAATCTTGAAAAGCTAAGGGCACCTGAAAAAAACTAGCTGCATGAGAAAAAAACGATTTGTTGCAAGAGCCAGTTTGAAAACAGCCATAGCCTCCCATAGAAAGACCAGCGATAAAGGTCTTTTCACGCTTACTGGTCATGTTAGGGAAGAAAGCGTTTTCAGAACCTGTGGCAATTCCTCTGCTAGAGCTGTGTAATAGTCAAAAACCATACTGGGTATCAGTGTACCAACCATTGCTGGTATTGGGCATGACGACGATGAGATTAGTTCCCTCGAAGCAAGCGTTCTACATTGGTCCGCTTGAGCCAACTATTATGATTGCCAGACATCCCGTGCAAGAGGTACAAGACTGGAATATCTTTACACTCTGGTTCTTCCACTCGATTAGCATCAGGGTAGAGGACATTCACTCCCCACTCCATATCCAAAACTTGTGAGTAATACTCGATTTTCATTACTGCCATAATTTTTTCCTCTATTTTTCTATAAGAAAAAGCCGAAACTCGACTTTCTCTCTGTTTATTTCAACGATTATTTTGCTTCCATGACTACTGGTAAAATAGCTGGACGACGTTTGGTTTGGTCAAAGAGATACTTGGTCAGATTATCACGAACCTTCCCTTTAAGATCTGCCCAGTCAAAGTCATCCCCTTGAAGATAGTCTTCTACCGTCTGGTTAATCAATTCTGAACTTTCACGGAGAATATCGCGACTCTTCTTGAGATAAACAAATCCACGCGTGTGAACACGGGCCTTGGCCACAATTTTCTTCTCACGACGATTAACGGTGATTGCGACGATAAAAATACCATCCTCTGACAAGACCTTACGGTCACGAAGGACCACATTACCAACATCACCAATGGCATTTCCGTCAATCAAGACATCCCCTGCTGAAACCGCTCCAGCTGGGACAAAGTCTCCATTCTCATAAGCCATGCTGGTTCCCTTTTTAGGGATGAAAATGCGTTCTGGCAACATCCCAACTGCCATAGCAGCCTTAGCATGGGCATCTAACTCACGGTATTCCCCTTGAATCGGGAAGAGATACTTGGGTTGCAAGAGGTTGATCATCAACTGCAAGTCACGCGCATTTCCATGCCCTGACACACGCAAGCTTTGGGTGATCAATTTGACAACACCTCCAGCTTGATAAATCATGTTTTCCACACGCGCCATAACTGCTTCTTTAGCAATAGACGGAGTGGTTACGATATAGACCAAATCACCGTCCTTGATTTCCACATAACGGTGGCGACCAATCGACATTTTACGAAGACCATTGATTGGCTCACCCATACGACCTGTCTCAAGGATAATCAACTCATGGTCTTCAAAAGCGAGACATATCTTTTGGCTTAATCAAAAGACTCTCGTTAGCTAGAGACAATTTCTTGAGGCGAATAGCAGTACGGACGATATTTTTCAATATCAAATCCTGTCAAAGACCACACGACGACCTGTTGCATCCGCAGCGTCAAACACCTGCTGGATACGAGAGAGGTTGCTGGCTACTGCTGCAACAATGATACGACCATCCCAGTCCTGCAATGGTTTGAGTGATTTCATCCCCAACTTCACTTTCGCTAGCCACTTGGATATTACTGTCCGCATTGGCTGAATCGCTAAGAAGAGCTAGAACTCCATCACGACCGATTTCTGCCAAACGAGCGAAGTCTGTCGCATAGGATTCACTAGCTGTCTGGTCAAATTTGAAGTCACCTGTATAAACGATACTACCTTCAGCTGTCTTCAAGACAACACCCAGACTTTCTGGGATAGAGTGGGTCGTACGGAAGAAGGACACCACAGTCCCTCCAAAATCAATCTCCGAATCCTCATCGATGACATGGAAATCATTGAATTTCTTAACTGTGTCATTTCCTTTGACAAAGAGCTTAGCCAATTCAATGGTCAACTCAGATCCAAATACAGGCACCTTGGCTTCAGCCAAGAGATAAGGCAGAGCACCAATGGCATCCGCATGTCCGTGGGTCAAGAAGACCCCAGCGATACGGTCGCTATTTTCAAAAAGGTAGTCCATATTTGGAATAACGACGTCCACCCCTAGTTGTTCATTTTCAGGGTATTTCAGACCTGCATCCAAAACGAAAATAGACCCATCGATTTCAGCGATATACATATTTTTCCCATTTTCACGTACACCACCAAGTGTTGTTAAACTGATATTACTCATTTTTCCTCCGAAAGCTTAGTTTATCTTGATTATAGGGTTGCTTGCCCTTTTATTCTAAAAGCACTATCACTTTTAGCCGAATCTTTTCCTACCATTATACCATTTTTTTGATGATTTTCAAAATGAAGATTTGTTTTCAAAAAAGAGCTGGTTGCCCAACTCTTTCCTATCTGCTATTCTTTTTCCATTAAAAAGTCATAAATTTCTTGCACTGTCCCCAGCGCCATCATTTCTTGATCTTTGACGGTTTGTTTAAGTTTTTGGTATATCTGACTTTCTCCAATCTCCCTCTTTGGCGCTTCTTTATTGACTGTCATGACACCATCTTTGATCGTCACAAAGCCCAGCTCTTCAAATACTTGAATCATCTTGACCAGCAAGATTTGTTGGATATTGAGATAAGCCGCCAGATCCTTCAGCTTGTAGCGAATATCAAACTCTGGAAACTGGTAAATAGTCTTGTACAATTTAGCAAACTGTTCTCTAGTCCCATAACCTGTTAAATAGTAGGCCTTGTCTATGTCGTTTTTGAAATAGACCGCAGAGAAATTTTGTTCCTGAAAAATGGTCTTCAGCAAGGTAATATCTTCTGGAATAGTTTTCACAACAATCGCGTCGCTGGTCGCTAGATCTGGCACCTCTCCAGAGAAATCCAAGACCGGAACCCCTTCTGGCAAGACTGCGTTCTTCCCACGAATGTTAAAGAGTTGAACACCTTCCACACGCGCATCTACCATCATCAACTGCAAAGCAGTTTGCCCATTCCATTGGTTGACAGACAAGGTGACTGCCAATTCTAGGTTTTTTGTTTGGGCAAACTCTGTTGCCCATCTACCTTGTCCAAAGGCCACCACTTCAAAACTCGCCTCACCCTTGGAAATTTTTAGTTTGAGGTGGGCATTGCCTGCTCCCATAGTACGGGCACTCTCGACATGAAAATCCTTGATATAAAAGACAGGTTTCTGATTGTCCATTCCAAAGGGTGCCAAGCGTTCAAAACTTTTAACCGTTTCCAAGCTAAGAGTCTCCAAGTCTAGCTCTTCATCTAGATTTAACTTGTTCTTACCACTAGCATCTGCGCCTTTTTCACGGATATAATCTTCCAAAACCTGAGATAAATCTGTGAGTTTCTCAACTTCCAGCGTCATTCCAGCTGCACCAGCATGGCCTCCAAAGGCTATGAAGAGATCTCGATGGGGATCCAGAGCTTCAAAAATATCGACCGCTTCCACACTACGAGCACTGCCCTTAGCACGACCGTCCTCTATGTTAAGAACGATGACTGTCTGCCCTAGTTCTTCCAGCAAACGACCAGCAACGATACCCAGAACGCCAGGATTCCAGCCTTCCTTAGCCAAAACCTGGACCTTCTTCTCAGGATCCACCATGGTCTTAGCTTCTTCATAGATAGATTGTACAATTTCCTTACGCTCTTCGTTTTTTTGGTGAATCATAAGGGCAATCTCGTGAGCTTCCTCATCATCAAATCCAGTCAACAAATCAATGGCAGGATTGGGATCATCCAATCGCCCCAGGGCATTTAAACGAGGGGCAATCTGAAATCCAACCGTTTCTTCTGTCACTTCATTCGCAACAATCCCAGCCATGTCCAGCATTTCTTGTAATCCAATACGCTGGGTATGTCCCAACATCTCCAGACCATATTGAACCAAAATACGGTTTTCATCCGTCAAACTTACCATATCCGCAATGGTACCGATAGCGACCAAATCAAGCAATTCCACTTGCACTTCTTCTAAAAGGGCGCAAGCCAACTTGAAAGCCACTCCGCATCCGGCCAACTGTTTGAAAGGATAGTCCGCATCCGGATGCTCAGGGTGAACAATCGCATGGGCATCAGGAAGGGTTTCCGGCATAGAATGGTGGTCAGTCACAATGACATCCACTCCCATAGCCTGAGCTAGTTCAATGGCTTCATGACCCGCAACTCCATTATCCACTGTCACAATCAAGGAAATTCCCTCTTGCTCGATAAAATATTTATAGACACTGGCATTGGGACCATAGCCATCGGTAAAACGATTTGGCAAATAAACACGACACTCGGCACCAAGCTGTTCCAAACTTTCCTTCACAATCGAAGCTGAAGTCATGCCATCCGCATCGTAGTCTCCATAGATGAGAATGTTTCCCCTTCTTCAATGGCCTGACGAATCCGTTCCACTGCCCTGTCCATATCATGGAGCAGATAGGGATCATGTAAGTCCTCTAAAGAAGGTTCTAAAAACTTCTTTAGACTTTCTTCATCCTGAATCCCTCTTTCAAATAATAACCGAGCCACCTCAGGACCCAGTCCAGCCTTCTTGGCTATCTTTGTAAAATCCGCATCTTCAACCTGCGGGGCAAACTGCCATTCATAAGTAGGAGTTATCAAAAAAACATCCACTCTTTCTAAGAATTCTATCGTTTCATTATAACATGATTTAGGCATTTTCTCTATCCAGATTGCTTTTTTATAATATTTTAGTGAATTTTTTTCAGATATGATTTGACAAGAACATTCTTTTGTTGTAGAATCATGTTATAAAATCTAACACAAAGGAGATCTCTCATGGCTTTAGTAGAATTTAAAAACGTCGAAAAATATTACGGAGACTACCACGCACTCCGCGACATCAATCTCCGTTTTGAAAAAGGACAAGTTGTTGTCCTGCTTGGACCTTCCGGTTCTGGGAAGTCCACTCTTATCCGAACGATTAATGGTTTAGAGGCTGTTGACAAAGGAAGTCTCCTAGTCAATGGACATCAAGTAGCAGGTGCCAGTCAGAAAGATCTAGTTCCTCTCCGTAAGGAAGTGGGCATGGTTTTTCAACATTTTAACCTTTATCCACACAAAACAGTGTTAGAAAATGTAACACTTGCACCCATTAAAGTTCTAGGAATTGATAAAAAAGAAGCTGAAAAAACAGCCCAAAAATATCTGGAATTTGTAAATATGTGGGACAAGAAAGATTCCTATCCGGCCATGCTATCTGGTGGACAAAAACAACGGATTGCCATCGCACGCGGACTCGCTATGCATCCCGAACTCCTCCTCTTTGATGAGCCAACATCTGCTCTTGATCCTGAGACTATCGGAGATGTTCTAGCAGTTATGCAAAAACTGGCACATGACGGAATGAACATGATCATCGTTACCCACGAAATGGGCTTTGCCCGTGAAGTTGCTGACCGTATCATCTTTATGGCCGACGGAGAAGTTTTGGTGGATACGACAGATGTCGATGACTTTTTCGACAATCCAAGCGAACCTCGTGCCCAGCAATTCCTCAGCAAAATTATCAACCACGAAAGTGACAAAGTCAAATAAGGAGGCGCCTATGAAAAAGAAATTCTTTTTATCAGCATTATTGATTAGCCTTTTCGGTCTTGCTGCTGCAAAACCAGTCCAAGCCGATACTAGCGTCGCAGACATTCAAAAAGAGGCGAACTGGTTGTCGGTGTCAAACAAGACGTTCCCAATTTTGGTTACAAAGATCCCAAGACAGGGACTTATTCTGGTATCGAAACCGACTTAGCCAAGATGATTGCAGATGAGCTCAAGGTCAAGATTCGCTACGTTCCTGTTACCGCTCAAACCCGTGGACCTCTTCTTGACAATGAACAGGTCGATTTGGATATCGCAACCTTCACCATCACAGACGAACGCAAAAAACTCTATAACTTTACAAGTCCCTACTACACGGACGCTTCTGGCTTTTTGGTCAATAAATCTGCCAACATCAAAAGCATTGAGGACCTAAACGGTAAAACGATTGGGGTTGCCCAAGGATCCATCACCCAACGCCTGATTACTGAACTGGGCAAAAAGAAAGGTCTAACCTTTAAATTCGTTGAACTTGGTTCCTACCCAGAATTGATTACTTCCCTTCACGCTCACCGTATTGATGCCTTTTCCGTGGATCGCTCTATCCTGTCTGGCTACATTAGTAAACGGACAGAACTACTAGATGATAGTTTCAAGCCATCTGACTACGGTATCGTCACCAAGAAATCAAATACCGAGCTAAACGACTATCTTGATACCTTGGTCACTAAATGGACCAAGGATGGTAGTTTGCAGAAACTCTATGACCGATACAAGCTCAAACCATCTAGCCATACCGCAGATTAAGGAGGACACCCCATGACAGATTTATCATCTTGGACAGCCTATTTTCAGGATTTTGGACAATTTTTTAATGGTTTCCTCTTCACCCTTGCCCTAGCGATTGGATCTTTTATCCTCGCCATGGTTTTGGGCATCTTCTTTGGGGCCATGTCAACCAGCAAACGCCCATTCTTGCGTGTTTTGGCTCGTATCTTTGTCGAATTTTACCAAAATACTCCCCTCTTGGTGCAGTTTGTCATCGTCTTTTATGGTTTGCCTCTTATCAGTGAACACACCATCATGATTCCGATTTATTGGACAGCTGTACTTTGTGTGGGACTCTATCACGGCGCCTATATCGCTGAGGTTATTCGTTCAGGGATTCAGTCTATTCCTAGCGGTCAGATGGAGGCCGCCTTGTCCCAAGGTTTTACCTATATCAGTGCCATGCGCTTGATTATCTTGCCTCAGGCCTTCCGTATCATTCTCCCTCCATTGACCAACCAAATCGTCAACCTCATCAAGAACACCTCTACAGTTGCCATCATCTCTGGAGTAGACTTGATGTTTGTGACCAAATCTTGGTCGGCCCTCAACGGAAACTATATCCCAGCCTTTTTAGGCGCTGCTCTTCTCTACTTTGCTCTATGCTTCCCTGTTGCCCAGTTTGGTCGCAAGATGGAGCAAGCCAACAAAAAAGCCTATTCACTTTAGGAGGTTACTATGGAATCTATTTTAGAAGTTTTGACCCCAGATAACCTAATCTTTATCTTTAAAGGATTTGGCTTGACCCTCTACATTTCTCTGATTGCTATCGTCCTCTCGACCCTTATCGGAACAGTACTAGCCGTCATGAGAAATGGGAAAAATCCTGTCTTACGGATCATCTCCAGCATTTATATCGAGTTTGTACGTAACGTTCCCAACCTCCTCTGGATTTTCACCATCTTTTTGGTGTTTAAGATGAAGTCCACACCAGCTGGTATTACCGCCTTTACCCTTTTTACCTCAGCAGCCTTAGCTGAGATTATCCGAGGCGGTCTCAATGCCGTGGACAAGGGCCAGTATGAAGCAGGAATGTCGCAAGGTTTTACCTCTGCGCAAATCCTCTACTACATCATTCTCCCACAAGCGATCCGCAAAATGCTGCCAGCCATCATTTCTCAGTTTGTAACTGTGATTAAGGATACCAGTCTTCTCTACTCTGTTATCGCTCTACAAGAACTCTTTGGCGCCAGCAAAATTCTCATGGGCCGTTATTTCGAACCAGAGCAGGTCTTCAGTCTTTATATCCTGATTGCCTTGATTTACTTTATCTTTAACTTTACTATTTCTAGCTTGTCTCATAAGCTAGCAAAACGTTGGCAACAAGCTGCGGAATAAAAACGAAATGTGAACTCAAAACAAGGGTTCACATTTTTTGCTATAAATGAAAAAGAGCAGCTCAATGCTATGCAAACGTTTTACTTTTTTGGTAAAATGACTTTAAAACCATAACGTAAGGAGAAAAAAATGATCCAAGAACTTTGCAAAGAATTCTCTCAACTTGAACAAGTAGAAGCTATTGCTCTTGGTGGTTCTCGTGCAGGACAAGTCTACGATCAAAATTCTGACTATGACGTTTATGTCTATCTAAACTCTTCTATTGATGAGGCGATTCGACGAGATATCTTGAGTAAGTATTGTTCTTATATGGAAATTGGAAACCAGTTTTGGGAGTTAGAGGATGACTGTGTACTAAACAACGGTATCCAAATCGAGTTGATTTATCGTTCGCTGGAGTCGTTTGAACAAGAATTGAACACAACTGTTTTTCAACACAAAGCTCAAAATGCTTATACAACTTGCATGTGGCACAATCTACTCCACAGCAAGATTCTATACGACCCGAATGGACACTATGCTTCTCTCCAAAAGACTTACCAGATTCCCTATCCACAGGAACTCAAAAAGCATATCATCGAAAGGCAACTCCTTTTGCTAGAACAAGCCATGCCTGCCTTCTCTCACCAAATAGAAAGCTATCAAGCGCCAAGATCTTCTCAGTATGAATCATCGTACGAGTGAGTTTTTTGCTTCCTACTTTGACTTGTTATTTGCGCTCAATGAGCAAATCCATCCTGGTGAAAAACGAATGTTGGAGTACGCAAAGACCAATTGTACACTCCTCCCTATGCAATTGAAGAAACTATTCGCAAGTACTTCCAACTACTCTATCAACCACAACAAGGAGAACAAGCGATCGTAACCTTGCAAACTATCCTGAAGGAACTAAAAGCCATTTTGCCATAGACCAAAAAGAAAATGTGAACCTCTGTTGCTGTTCACATTTTTATTTGTCGTTGACTGTAAAATTCTAGTCTACTCATATTCAGTTGCCTATTTTTGACTCTCTCTGAAAATCTGCAACTAGGTTAGAAATTGTTCAATTGATTGACGAACAATCATAAAACCGCTCCAAAAACCGCACTCACAATCACTTACCCTGCTCTTTCATTACTAGTGACAATTTTTCCCTTAGGGTTACTACAAGATTTTTTAGAGATTCTAACAAGAATTACAATATGAATTTTACATATTACCATAGAACACCTCTATAGGAGAAAATCAGAGCTAAAATTAATAAAATATAGAAGGCGAGAAAAAGCCATCTCATCTTCACACATAGAGCAATGTATTCTCTGATAAAGGCCGATGGGATATAGTAGGCGGCTGTACGGCAACCAAGGCCATCTCCCTTCATCCCAATACGGCGAGCATAGGTACTGGTACGAAAAACATGGTAATCATTGGTCACAAAGAGAAAACGTGGACTGGCCACCAGCTTCTCTCCCATTTCTTTTGAGAAGAGAAGATTCTCATAGGTCGTCGTTGAGTCTTCCTCTAGGAGAATCGCTTCTCTCGGAACATCCGTCTCTTCCAGCAAATAATTACAAATCGCCTGAGCTTCGGATATCTTTTCATCTCCACCTTGACCACCACTTGCGATGATTTTAACATTGGGATTGAGAGACTGGTGATAAGCTTCTACTGCCTTGTCAATGCGACTCTTCAGTAAGGGAGTCACTTTTTCTCCATTCAATAAGCCTGCTCCGTGAATGATGATAAAATCATAATATTTTTTCTTGGGAATAAAAAGATACAGAATAGAATAAAGCAGAAATCCTGCAAAAGCAAAACCAAAAATCAAATACGAATAAATCAAAAAGAAAAAGATAATATTCACTAGATGATTGGTATAGAACAAGCCCTTAGTATCGCTCACTCGAATCGCCATGATTACAAAAAAGAATAGAATCACGCACCCTAATCCTAGAGACAAATAATTTGCCTTGGATTTTCCTTCTTTTTTCAATAACACAAATCCATTATAAATAAGGAAAAAACCACTTAGAAAAACTAAAAGAGGCAGCAGGAGAAAAATCCCTGCAAAGAAAACCATGTGCACTTCTTTCTGCCCAGCTTCGTAAAAAAGATTGGCAATGGACATATAAGAAAAGAGCAGAGACAAAAGCAAGAGAGCTGGATTCCAGAGACTGCGATTGTCCCTTAAAAACGAAACGAGAAAAAGTAAGACAAAAAATCCTGTGATAAAGTACATAGTCTCCTCCTTTGATGACTACATTGTACCATAATTATAGCAATAGAAAAAGAGAACCTTAGTCCTCTTACTTAGAGAGTTTATTCTGAGCATCTGCTACAACCTGAGCCAGACTTGTCTGACGAAGTTGGTTCTCCATAGCTGCTTGAACATCGAACAACTTTTGGTCCAAGACTGCATGGATATTAGCACCAATTGGGCAATTAGGATTTGGATTGTCATGGAAACTAAAGAGCTTACCGGATTTTCCTAAACACTCCACAGCTTGGTAGACATCCAACAAACTGATATCCTGAAGGTCTTTTATTATCTCAGTTCCTCCCGTACCACGAGCAACTGAAATCAATCCAGCTTTTTTGAGTTGCGATAAAGTCTTACGGATAATGACTGGATTGACTCCGACACTGGCCGCAAGAAAATCGCTGGTTACCTTACTATCTGTATCCTGCATTGCAATAATAATCATCATATGAGTCGCAATTGTAAATCGGCTTGAAATTTGCATCTTCTTCTCCTTTCATTGATATTTATTCATCTTTTCCCGTATAAACATTATACCTTTTTTGCTTATCCTGTCAAATATTAACGAATGATTATCTTCTCAATGCAAAAAGTCCTGTATCCCTCTTGGTACCCAGAACAGCGGAGGACATACAAAGACTTATTTCTTTATGCAATTTTACGGACAATCCCTTTTGTTTTATGACTTGACCAAACCGAGCTGATAGACACCCCAGCACCAACTAAGGTAAACACAGCTAACATAGCTAGATTATAAAAATAGTTATCTGGAAAATCACCGCTAAAGATTAATTGATTCACCACTCGGAAAGCAAAGGCAAACTCAACCCCTAGTTTAGCAACGACTTCCATCGCCAAATCAATTTGATTCACTAGAAAGACAGTAATCACCATCCAAATAGAGGAAATCACAATCCCCTTTCGAGATACCTTTCTTCCAAGGATTTCATATCCTTTAATGGTACAAATCCCCAGAACAATACCCGCTACCATAGCTACATAACCTAGACGAGCGATAAATAGAGCAACTGCTCCACCAATCAAGGCTCCCAGCAAGGCACCAACTGCTCCAAGAAGAACATTTTCCTTTTGATTTTGATAAGAATCTACCTCAATCTGAAGATTGCTCTTCAGCAATTGATAGCTTTCCTCGTTGATAAGGAAAATTGAATCACCTAATTGATAGAGACCAACGGGGCCCTCCTGACCGCTGTAGGCACACACTTGGACGAAATGATGGGTTTCAAGGAAGGCAACGAGATCTGTTATGAGCGTCTGTAACTTTTCAATTGTTTTTGATTTGCGCATGGCACCTTTTACGACAAAAGAAACAAGGTACTGGTTGATAGACAAGGTCGACAAGTTTGGAAGAGATTCACTCTTAAACTCATCCCAAACCAATTCATTTTCTTCTGAATCCGCAGGATTGCCATTCAAACTCACACTGACACAAAGTCGAAACTGGTTTTTCACGTCAGTTTCTTGCAGGAATAATAAATAGCCTGACTGCGTGCCATAAATACTACGCGAATCTTCGTCAAATTGCAAGCCCAACTCCGAGGCAATAGCGTGTAACTCTTCTGGTTTCATTATCTGTCTCCTCTTATTTTGAATATCAATTAGTATGAGATTCAAATTAGTTATATTCCGTTATTCTAACATAAATTTGAGAAGCCGTCAATTCGTATCCAGTTCGACTTATCGCAAAACAGCAGTCACTAGACTATCTTATTTCTAGCTAGAAATCCTCTTAAAACCAATCTTTCTTTTCTCTTTCCATCCAGAGTTCAACATCCTGATCATAGCCTTCTTGTTCACTGATTTGACCTAACAATTCGTGGTTATGAGTATGGTGAATCCCATTTACCAAACTTTCATAGTAGATTTGGAAATAGGGGAGCTTCAAATCCTTAGCCAACTGCAATTCAGCTTCTACATCATAATCCACTCGACGAAAATCAATATCAGCCAAACCAGTTTCATCAAACTCTAAGATCATATACTGAGCCCGCAGGTCCTTACGCAACTTCGCATCTAGAAAGAAAGGTTGCCCAATGGATCCTGGATTAAGAATCAACTGTCCGTCACTTCCATAACGAAGCAACTGTTGGTGGATATGGCCATATACTGCGATGGAGGCGTGTGGATTCGTCACCAATCTATCAAAATCTTCTTGTTTTCCCGTATGGATCAATTCTCTTCCCCAGTTTTTATCAGGGAGATGGTGAGTGATTCCCACCATCAAATCACCAAACTGACGATGAACTTGCATAGGTTGATTATTGAGGTCTTCGATTTCTTTAGGGCTGACCTCCTCTAAGATGTACTGACTTAGGCGCAGGAGATAACGATGGCTCGCTTTTGTAGGATCTAACTTGCGATGCAGACCTCGCCAGAGACTATTCTCCCAATTTCCCAGCACTCTTACAGTGATAGGCAAACTTGCTAAGAGATCCAAGATCCTTCTACGTCCTGTTCCAGGCATGAGAATATCTCCCAAAAGCCAGTACTCGTCTACCTCTGCCGCTCTTGCATCAGCCAAAACAGCTTCCAAAGCTGTCGTATTTCCATGTATGTCTGAAAGAACTGCTATTTTGGTCATTCTTTCTCCTTACCCTTTTACTTCTTTTGTTAGTATTATAACAGAAAACACTCGAAAAGATCACTATCACTGATCACTGGATTAAATTGTAAGAGCCTCCAAATCGTGCTATAATATAAGTAGAAACTTCCCCTTCATTTAGGATTATGTGGTCCACAATATCTCTCAATTTTTCCAGATTGGAGGACTATTGCCATGCGGAATTATCTTAAGTATATCCCATACTACCTTGTCACTTTCTTTTTTTACTGGCCCCTCTATGAGCTCCTCTCTCTACTCATCTCTGACCCATATACACTGAAGGGACTATACATTTACAACATCATCCTCTTTTCACCTCTGGTAACCTTTATCGTATCGCTACTTTATAGCTATCGATTTCATTTCTCACTTTGGTGGCTACTCGGTATTGGTCTGCTCTATTGCTTTACCATCATCACCTTTGGCGAGTTCATCCTGCTTTACTTCCTAGCCTATGAGCTCTTTGCCCTACTTGGCTTGGCTGCTGGTGTGGGGATCAAGCATCTCTTCCAGAGAGCGAAAAACAAAAAAATTATACAAAAACCTTGAAAATTCTCGCAATCATGCTATAATAATGCATAGAGACAAGTCACTTAGTCCCTTTCTACTAGAGAGTGCGTGGTTGCTGGAAACGCATAGAAAGCCTAAACTGATACTACTCTACTGACTTTTATGCAAACATAAAACGGTGGCCACGTTAAGCCAATCAGAGGTGTCCCTCTTTTTTGAGGAACATAAATGAAGGTGGAACCACGTTGCGACGTCCTTTTAGGATGTCGTTTTTTGTTTGGAGAGTATTAACGACAAAGTTAAGATGAAATTTAGCCAAGAGCTGAAATGAGGTGATAGATTTGAAGAAAATATTATCTTGGATGATCACTTGTACCTTCCTTTTACTCTATGTCTGGCTAATGAATACGCTCAGTCTATGGGGGACGGAAAATATTGTCGTCTTTTCATTTTTTCTACTCATTCCTCTCTTACCATTCCTTGCCCCTTTTCTTGGTATCTTAATGTTTTTCAACAACAAGAAACTCATTATAACAGGATATCTTTTCAGTTTAACAGCTGGTATCTATTTGGTCAATGCGATAAAAAGCTATCCAATATGGATATACATGAGAGGTGAGATGACTCAGGAGGAATACCTGTCTCTCATTCTTTCCTTGGTATGCTATCTATGTATTTCTACGCTTTTCTTTATTTTCAGACTGAAAAAGTTAAAATGAAATTGATTTAGCAAATCGACTGCTATTATTCTTTGTTGATATCTAGTTTCCCACTTCTTCAAACCTCAGTTATAAAATATGATTAATTTTTAAGGAGAAAACCATGATTAAGATTACTTTCCCAGATGGCGCTGTTCGTGAATTCGAATCTGGCGTTACTACTTTTGAAATTGCCCAATCTATCAGCAATTCTCTAGCTAAAAAAGCTCTCGCTGGTAAATTCAACGGCAAACTCATCGACACGACTCGTGCTATCACTGAAGATGGAAGCATCGAAATCGTGACACCTGATCACGAAGATGCCCTTCCAATCTTGCGCCACTCAGCTGCCCACTTGTTCGCCCAAGCAGCTCGTCGCCTTTTCCCAGACATTCACTTGGGAGTTGGTCCAGCTATTGAAGATGGTTTCTACTATGATACGGACAATCAGGCTGGTCAAATCTCCAACGAAGACCTGCCTCGTATCGAAGAAGAAATGCAAAAGATCGTTAAAGAAAACTTCCCATCTATTCGTGAGGAAGTAACCAAAGATGAAGCGCGTGAAATCTTCAAAAACGACCCTTACAAGTTGGAATTGATTGAAGAACACTCTGAAGACGAGGGTGGTTTGACCATCTACCGTCAAGGTGAATACGTGGACCTCTGCCGTGGACCTCACGTCCCTTCAACAGGCCGCATCCAAATCTTCCACCTTCTTCATGTAGCAGGTGCTTACTGGCGTGGAAATAGCGACAACGCGATGATGCAACGGATCTACGGTACAGCTTGGTTTGACAAGAAAAACTTGAAAAACTACCTTCAAATGCGTGAAGAAGCCAAAGAACGTGACCACCGTAAACTTGGTAAAGAGCTTGACCTCTTCATGATTTCACAAGAAGTCGGACAAGGTTTGCCATTCTGGTTGCCAAATGGTGCAACTATTCGTCGTGAATTGGAACGCTACATCGTCGACAAGGAGTTGGCTTCTGGCTACCAACACGTCTACACTCCACCACTTGCTTCTGTGGAGCTTTACAAGACTTCTGGTCACTGGGATCACTACCAAGAAGATATGTTCCCAACCATGGACATGGGGGACGGTGAAGAATTTGTTCTTCGTCCAATGAACTGCCCACACCACATCCAAGTCTTCAAACACCATGTTCACTCATACCGTGAGTTGCCAATCCGTATCGCTGAAATCGGTATGATGCACCGCTATGAAATCTGGTGCCCTTACTGGTCTTCAACGTGTACGCGAAATGTCTCTTAACGACGGTCACCTCTTTGTGACTCCAGAACAAATCCAAGAAGAATTCCAACGTGCCCTTCAGTTGATTATCGATGTTTACGAAGACTTCAACTTGACTGAATACCGCTTCCGTCTCTCTCTTCGTGACCCTCAAGATACTCACAAGTACTTTGACAACGATGAGATGTGGGAAAATGCCCAAACCATGCTTCGTGCAGCCCTTGATGAAATGGGTGTCGACTACTTTGAAGCTGAGGGCGAAGCAGCCTTCTACGGACCAAAATTGGATATCCAGGTTAAGACTGCCCTTGGTAAAGAAGAAACACTTTCTACTATCCAGCTTGACTTCTTGCTTCCAGAACGCTTCGACCTCAAATATATTGGAGCTGACGGTGAAGAGCACCGTCCAGTTATGATTCACCGTGGAGTTATCTCAACTATGGAACGCTTCACAGCGATCTTGATTGAAAACTACAAGGGTGCCTTCCCAACATGGCTTGCACCACACCAAGTAACCCTCATCCCAGTTTCTAACGAAAAACATGTGGACTACGCTTGGGAAGTAGCTAAGAAACTCCGTGACCGCGGTGTCCGTGCTGATGTGGATGAGCGCAATGAAAAAATGCAGTTCAAGATTCGTGCTTCACAAACCAGCAAGATTCCTTACCAATTGATTGTTGGGGATAAGGAAATGGAAGACGGAACAGTCAATGTTCGTCGCTATGGCCAAAAAGAAACACAAACTGTCCCAGTAGATAAGTTTGTAGCAGCAATCCTTGCTGATATCGCCAACAAATCTCGTGTTGAGAAATAAAACGATTACAGTCTGAGAAACATTTTTCAGTAAGAAAAAGCAACAACTATTTCAGTTGTTGCTTTTTTATATTCTATTTAACCTGAACTAGTAGTGATTGGTTAAACCACCACAAATGGTATCCTCATAAACAATCCTTTCTATCCACTAACTGCTGGATATAGGATATCCTCCCAAAACTTGCTTCCATGAGTTAGAAAAGGGCAATATCCTCAATCCTTATCTGCTTCATTTTCTTTTACGAGATCTTTTTGTGAATCCTTTTCAGAGAGTTTTTGATCGATATACTTGTTAATGTTTTCGTAAAATTCCTTGGTCATCTCACTATCTAATTTTGGTGAATTATGGACTTGATTGATTTTCAATTGAACAGATTGAATACCGTAAGAGGCTTGTTTTTGATGGAGCGTTTCTAATTCTTCGTCTGAAATCGGATCTCCAACAACCGTCAAGACCAATTCATTGTTCCTTGACTTGTAGACTTGGTTAATGACCGTGTGATTGGCGAACTCTTTTGCTATAAACTGTTTGATTCCTTCTTTTCTCGCTTGTTCTATCGACAGAGTGACTGCTGAATAACTGGCTGGAAGAACCAATAATACAATCAAGGATGTCAAGCCAATTTTCATTTTAATGTTTAGCTCTTTAAATGAACTTAAGGGAGATTTTCTCATCAAAATTCTTGTTCCAACAATGTTGGCTAGCATGATAAAGACACAGTTGATCAAGAAAAGATAGAGAGCCCCAAATAAAAATCGTACATTTCCATTAGCTAAACCATAGCCCGCAGTACAGATAGGTGGCATCAGAGCTGTTGCAATGGCTACTCCTGGCACGATATTATTTGCTTCTTTTTTCCTTGACCCAATTACACCTGCTATCCCACCAGCAATAGCAATGAGAACATCCCAAATGGTTGGAGAGGTTCGTGCAATCAGTTCGCTACTTGCATAAGATAAGGGAGAAATCCAGAAATACAGAGTCGAGACAAGCAAGCTGACAAATACTTGAGTAAATAAAACCTCTAGAGATTGTTTGATTAAACGGGTATCAAAAATAGCTAAACCAAAACCCAGTCCAACAATCGGTGTCATAAGAGGGGAAATCAGCATGGCTCCAATAATGACAGCTGTTGAATTCATATTTAGACCTATAGAGGCAATAAAAATCGCACACATCAAAATCACTATATCTCTTAATCGAACATGAAGATCATCATATAATTTCTCACGGTATTCACGTGTTGAATAATTTCTGGTCATTGGTTACTCCTTTTATTTCATATAATCTCGTTTCTGCATGGATGATGGCAGAGAGACTCCTTTTCAATCTTACATATTTTAATTCCCACCTGTTATTTTTTTGAAAATTATCCTGTAAGCATCCGTCAGTCTATCCTTAACATTATATCAAAAATTTTACAGTCTTTCTCCAAAGAAATCTATCAATTGAACAGATAGAGAAAGGAAGAAACTTTTGTTTCCTTATACGAAAAAGAAAAAAACGGTATCTCCTCTGAAAGAAGATGCCGTTTTTTTCTTTAAATATGATTGGTGTGTTCGACAATCCATTGCTTCATTTTGATTTGCAATCAGAAGCCATAGATCCCAAACGTGATGATAGTTAGAAGAAACCCCTTGATCCAGTTGCCGAATAGTTGTGTTCCAGTCCCGTCAAAGTATAGACGTTGACTATCTACTACCGTGTGTTTGGTTTTCAATTTTTCATCATGCAAACCGCCCAAGGTGTTGCGATCCCCAAGGTAAGCCCGAAAATTATGGCTACTAAGATAGAGTATCCAATATAATCTATGATTCCTCCGTCAAAATAACTTTCTTTCATTTTTGCCTCTTTTATTGTTTGACTATATTCTAGTCGTTTCCTAGTGTAATATTTTTTACATCTGGACAATCTTACGGTAACTTCTAAACGTTATCATGAAAATAGAGATATAGACTAGAACAAAAATTCCACAGATGGATAAGGTTATCATCAACTATGCTTACTCAATCATCAGATTCCTATTGGAAAATTTAATGCGAACGGTTGTTCCTATCCCAACCTCAGACTCGATACGAATCTGGTGGCCCAGTTCTTCAGAAATTTTCTTAGATAGATAGAGGCCAAGTCCAGATGATTGCTGGGTCAAACGCCCATTATAGCCTGAAAAGCCACGTTCAAAGACTCGGAGCACATCACTATTTTTTTATCCCAATTCCCGTATCCTTGATACAGAGCTCCTGACCTTCCATATAAATCTCTAGCCCACCTTCCTTGGTGTATTTGAGACTGTTTGAGAGGATTTGTTCAATGACGACCAACAGCCACTTCTTATCGGTCACGATGGTTTTGTCTAGATCATGTAGATTGAGCGTCAGTCCTTTTTGGATAAAGAAAAGAGCATACTTGCGAACCACTTCCTTCACCAGATCTTCCACTTGAACCTTTTCAAATACCAAGTCATCATGGAAGCTCTCCAAACGTAGGTACTGCAACACCAGATTGGTATAGGAGTCAATCTTAAAGATTTCCTGTTCCAGTTGCTGCTTGACCTCCCGATTAGAGACTTCTGCTACCAAGAGACGACTCGCTGCAATAGGGGTCTTGATTTGGTGAACCCACAAGGTGTAGTAATCCAGCAAATCCGTCAGCTTGCCCTGCGCTTCAGACTTCTTTTGATACAATTCAGACTCACGCTCTTCGAGTTTTTCTGCTAGCGCACATTCCAGAGGAGACTTGGGGTCTCTCTCAGCATAGAGTACTTCCTGCCGGTAAATCTGAGCTTCCACAAATATATCCCAAGCCAAAAATAAGAAGGTCAAAAAACTACTGAGCAGAAAGAAATAAAGAAAATAAGTTCCTAGACTAGCAAATAAAAACTGAAAGAGAAGGACGAGAAAGCCTAATGAAAAAATATAAGTAAAAACGCGACTGCGAGAACGCAGATAGGCTAGAAAAAATGATTTCCAATCAAGCATGTTTCAGTCCGTATCCTATCCCTTTCTTGGTTTCGATAAAGCCTGCTAAACCTTGCTCCTCCAACTTTTTGCGCAAGCGAGCAACGTTGACAGACAAAGTGTTATCATCGATGAAAAAATCACTATTCCAGAGTTCTCTCATCAAGTCATCACGCGCCACGATATTGCCAGCATGTTCAAACAAGACCCGCAAAATTTGAAATTCATTCTTGGTCAAACTCAGGACTTCCCCCCTGATAGTGCAGGTCCATAGACTTGGTATTGAGGATCACACCCGCATACTCCAGCAGACTTTCATCTCGGCCAAACTCATAGGAACGGCGCAACAAGCCCTGAACCTTGGCAAGGAGCACCTGCTGGTCAAAAGGCTTGGTCACAAAGTCATCTGCCCCCATATTGATCGCCATGACGATATCCATCGCCTGGTCTCTCGAAGAGAGAAACATGATGGGCACCTTAGAGATCTTACGAATCTCCTGGCACCAGTGATAACCATTAAAAAGAGGCAGACCAATATCCATGAGGACCAAATGAGGTTCTGACTGAACAAAAAGGCTCAATACTTCCATAAAATCTTCTACCAAAATGACCTCAAAACCCCACTCAGAGAGCAATTTCCCAACTTGTTGCCGAATAACTTGGTCATCTTCTACTAGTAAAATCTTGTGCATGCGCTCCTCCTTTGTTATTTCTCAAAGTATCAAAACCCTTCATATCAGATTTACGGATCAGTATCTCATACTGTTTAGCAGCCTATTTCCCAAATTCAGATCAGAAAACAGATGCTAAATAGAGAACATTCCCACTGATATCATACCTTATTTTTAATTATAGTTCCAGCCTTATCCTATATTTTCCTTTTTGTGCTCATTTAGTTAGCGTTTCTTTAACTTATTTAATAGATCTAGCCTTCTTATTGACAAGCTAGCCATGATTTGTTAGAATATGAATGAACAAATAATTTTATTCATTCATTCATAAAACAAAGGAGGTTAAATCATATTGGACAAAAAACAATCTTTAAAGACAGCAGCCTATGAAGTTTTTTCGAAAAAAGGTTACAAGGCAACAGGAATTTCAGAAATTGCTAGACAAGCTGGTATGGCAGTAGGCTCTTTTTATAACTATTACGAGAGTAAAGAAGCCATTTTTTTCTAGACATCTATATAGATGAAAACAACCGTGTTCGCCAAACTATGATCGAAGAACTGGATTGGGAAATTGATATGATTGATCTTATTAGTCAACTCTTTGCTCAGTCCAGAGCACTCGTTTCTTCCAATAAAATCCTTGCAGAATGGTACAATCCTGCCATAGCCGATGACTTGCATAGCTACTATTCCTCAGAAGAGGGCAAAGTCGCAAATCCATTTCATCAGTTTCTAGTAAAAAAACTTTTACAAACCGTATGCAGGCTGAGGGGTATTCTCCAGAAAAGATTCAAGAGATTTTTACAAGTTTACAACCTATTTTTACTACATGGATATGCATATCACGGAAAAAGATTTTCCAGATATTGGCAAAACTGTCGAAATACTTGCAACCAACTTCATAAAAGGAGTTCTAAAATAAAGAAAATGGTTTTCTTTATTTTTTGGAAATGTATGAATGAATTTATTTTGCGTTCATTCATTGATTAAAATTAGGAGTCATAAAAAATGAAAAGAGGTAAAAAAATGTTTATTATCATTCTATCAACACTTGGATTACTAGCCCTTATAACTTGGGGTGCCGTCGCTTATCTTGGACGAAGCCAGACATTATCAATAAAATCCATCGAAAACCCCAGCGGAGATTTATATTTAATTCATATCACAAAACCGAGTCATCAAATCTGGAAAGCTGGGGCTTATGCTAAGTTTACACTCCCTGATACCTCGTCCGCTACTAGGAAAAACGAAGCTAAGGGAGAGCAGACCAGTCGATGGCTAACCATTGCCTCCACACCTGATGAAGATGAAATCCTCATTTTAACGCATAATAGTGGTAGCCACTTTAAGGAAACCTTGACACATTTACCGACTGGCAGTGAGATTGAGATGAGTTGGCTTGATTCCTCTTTAACCGTTAAAGATACGAATCAGCCACTAGTTTGCTTTGCATCTGATGTTGGTATTTCTGCTCTACGCCCCCTTATCAAAGAATGGGCTGGTAAAGCACCAATTATTCTCAACCATTTTGACAAAGGAGTTACTATTTTCGATAATGAGATGAAGGAACTGGCTCAAAAAACATCGAATTTTACTTATAAAACTAGCGATGAATTTTCTCAAAGTCAAGCATTTTTAAAACACGCTATTGATGAATACGGCAATCAAGCCAGCTATCTCATCACAGGTCAGCCTGATGATGTAAATGAGATGAAGAATTTTTTAAAGGAAAATGGCATTGATAACAAAAATATCCAAGCAAGCTCGTTTAGGGGGTTGAAATAAAAGCAATCTGTCTTCTCTATATCTGAATCAAACCCTAACTACTAGGTCATTATGTAGAGCGGCTAAACAAGCCTACTAGCTAATTCTATGTAAATGTGGTAGGATAAACATAGAGAAAGGAGCTTTATGGCCAATATTTTTGATTACTTGAATGATGTAGCATACGATTCCTTTTATGACCTTCCCGTGAACGAGTTAGATGTTCTTGCCTTGACCGAATTAACCTACCTTGCTTTTGATGATGTAGTTACCCAAGAACCACAGCGTCTCATAGATCTTGCACCTCAAATCCCTAGAGACACGACGATGTTGACCAATAAAAACCGTCTCCAGTTGTTGGATCAGCTCGCTCAACACAAACGCTTTAAAAATTGCAAGCTCTCAGACTTTATCAACGATATCGATCCTGAATTGCAAAAACAGTTTGCGGCTATGACTTATCGTATCAGTCTCGATACTTATTTGCTTGTTTTTCGTGGGACGGATGACAGTATCATCGGTTGGAAAGAAGATTTCCATATGACCTATATGAAGGAAATTCCAGCTCAAAAACATGCCCTCCAGTATTTACAGGACTTCTTTGCTCAACATCCTAACCAAAAGGTGGTCCTAGCAGGACACTCAAAAGGGGGCAATCTAGCTGTCTATGCTGCCAGTCAACTTGATCCAAACTTGCAGAAAAACATTATCTCTGTCTATACTTTTGATGCGCCTGGGCTTCACAAGGAACTAACCGAAACACCTGGCTATCAAAACATGATGGAAAGAACGAAAGTATTTATCCCACAAGGTTCTATCATCGGGATGATGCTGGAAATTCCGGATAAAAAAATCGTCGTTCGAAGCACTGCCTTAGGCGGTCTTGCCCAGCATGACACCTTTAGTTGGCAGATTGAAGACAAACACTTTGCCCAACTAGACGAGACCAATAGTGACAGCCAGCAAGTTGATACTACCTTCAAGGAATGGGTTGAAACAGTTCCTGACGAAGAACTGCAGCTCTACTTTGACCTCTTTTTTGGAATTATTCTTGATGCAGGCATCTCTTCTATCAACGACCTTTCTTCCTTTAAGGTCATTGAACACATTCACCATCTCTTTGTACAAGCTCAATCCCTCACTCCCGAAGAAAGAGAAACCATGGGGCGCTTAACCCAACTCTTGATTGACACTCGTTACCAAGCTTGGAAAAATCGTTAAGATAAGAAAGTCAATGAACCACCCGATTCGTTGGCTTTTTTAGAAAAAAGGGTCAGAAAAGTTAGACTAAATCACAAACCTTGACTAGAGATTCATTTTTTGTTAAAATGTAACAAATCTTATTACATCTAATATAAGATAAATCCATGAAAGGAATTCTACTATGAAATCATTAAAAGGTATTTTATTTATCGGACTTAGTATGCTTCTGACTATCCTAGCTTGGCTCAGTTCAGGTGCTAGTCAGTTTCTAATCCCTGGTTTAGCTCTCACTACCCTCTCACTTACTTTTATACTAGCTAGCCGTTTACCCTTACTTGAAACTTGGTTTAACGGACTTGAAAAAATGTATCTAGCTCATAAATTCACCGCTTTTCTATCCATTCTCCTACTAACCCTACACAACTTTAGCATGGGCGGTCTCTGGGGTTCGCATTTAGCCGCCCAGTTTGGAAATATCGCTATCTATATCTTTATCAGCATCGTTCTGGTTGCCTATCTGGGACAATATATCCAGTATGAAGCATGGAGATGGATTCATCGATTGGTTTATCTAGCCTATATCTTTGGCCTTTTTCATGTTTTGATGATCATGGGAAATCGTCTCCTCTCCTTTAGTTTCCTAGGTCTTATCTTTGGAATCTATGCTCTTTTAGGCTTGCTTGCAGGTTTTTATATTATTTTCCTTTATCAAAAGGTCGGTTTCACCTATCTTGGAAAAATCGTAGGAATCAAACGACTCAACCACGATACGACTGAAATTGAAATAGAGCTCAGTCATCCTTTCACCTACGAATATGGACAATTTGCCTTTCTAAAAATTTTCCAAAAAGGTTTTGAGACTGCTCCACACCCTTTCTCCATCTCTGGAGGGCAAGGACGAACTCTTTATTTTACGATAAAAAACTCTGGTGACCACACCAAGAATATCTATGACAATCTTCAAGTTGGTAGCAAGGTTGCAGTTGATCGCGCCTATGGGCATATGACTATGGAACATGGTCCAAAGCAGCAAATCTGGATCGCAGGTGGAATTGGAATGACACCTTTCATCTCTTATATCCGGGAGCATCCTATCCTAGACAGGAACGTTCGTTTCTACTATAGTTTCCGTGGAGAGGAAAATGCTGTCTACCTAGATCTACTTCGTGACTACGCCCGTCAAAATGCTAACTTTGACCTGCAGCTAGTCGATAGCAATGAAAAAGGATACCTGACTTTGGATCAAGAAGAAATCCCTGACCAGACTACAGTCTATATGTGTGGACCTCTTCCTATGATGAAGGCCCTTGCCAAGCAAATTAAGAAAGAATCCCAAAGCAAAACTCATTTACGAAGGTTTCAAGTTTAAATAAGATCATTGTCCCTCTAACACAAAAGAGGGACTTTCTTTTCACTTTATTTCCCTCTTCTGTGCTATACTTAGTTTAGTACATTCTTTGAGATTGGAGCCAGTATGAAAATCCATAAAACCGTGAATCCCGTTGCTTATGAAAACACTTATTATCTGGAAGGAGACCAACACCTGATTGTGGTTGACCCAGGTAGCCATTGGGAAGCTATTCGCAAGACTATTGAAAAAATCAACAAACCAGTCTGCGCGATTCTCCTGACCCACACCCACTACGACCATATTATGAGTCTAGACTTGGTTCGTGAGACTTTTGGAAATCCCCCAGTTTATGTAGCAGAGAGTGAAGCCAGCTGGCTTTATACACCTGTAGATAATCTCTCTGGTCTCCCTCGTCACGATGATATGGCAAATGTGGTCGCAAAACCTGCAGAGCACACCTTTGTCTTTCATGAGGAATACCAGCTTGAGGAATTTCGTTTTACCGTTCTACCGACCCCAGGGCACTCTATCGGCGGCGTTTCCCTAGTCTTTCCTGATGCTCATCTAGTCTTGACGGGAGATGCTCTATTCCGAGAAACCATCGGACGGACCGATCTTCCTACCGGTAGCACGGAACAACTCCTCCATAGCATTCAGACGCAACTCTTTACTCTTCCTAACTACGATGTCTATCCTGGGCATGGTCCAGCTACGACTATCGCTCACGAAAGACTTTTAATCCCTTTTTCTAGCAAGCAAAAAACCAAGGAAAATTTCCTTGGTTTTTGTCTTACCAAATAATCACACGGTCCTCTGGTGAACGCCACATACCATCGCCTTCTTTGACATCGTATGTTGTAAAGAAGTCATCGAAGTTTGGTACTTGGACATTAACACGGAGTTTGGCAGGCGCGTGCACATCGACACTGGCCATGAGTTTCATCAACTCAGGACGGCCTTTCATGCGCCAGATACGAGCAAAGTTGTGGAAGAATTCTTCAGCAGAGAAGTCTGGTTCTCTCTTAGCAGCTTCAAGGGCTGCAGCAATTCCTCCCAAGTCAGCAACATTTTCTGATACAGTTAGTTTTCCGTTGATCGTTGCTCCGTAAGATTCTTGCCCATCAAACTGGTCGATAACTTTCTGCGTTTTTTCTTTAAAGGCAGCATAGTCACTCTCTGTCCACCAATCCTTGAGGCTACCATTTTCATCAAAAGAAGCGCCATTTGTGTCGAAGGCATGAGAAATCTCGTGGGCAATAACAGCACCAATACCACCGTAGTTAGCAGAAGATGACTGATGCAAGTCATAGAATGGAGCCTGTAGAATGGCTGCTGGGAAGACAATCAAGTTTTTCTGTGGATTGTAGTAGGCATTAACCATGTGAGCTGGCATCCCCCACTCCTTGTAATCAACCGGTTGGTTCCACTTGCTCCAGCTGTGCTTGATTTCCACACGCGCAAAGGCTAGGGCATTCTCAAAGAGACTGGCAGTTTCGTCCACTACTTTGTCCTTGTAGCGGGCTGGCAATTCCTCTGGATAACCGATATAAGGCTTGATGACATTGAGTTTGACAATGGCCTTGTCTCGCGTTTCAGGTGTGAGCCAGTCGTTCTTAGCCAAGCGTTCCTTATAAACGTCAATCATAGTCGCTACTTTTTTCTCTACGTCAGCCTTAGCTTCTGGGGAGAATTTTTCATGCGCATACCAGAGACCAAGAGCTTGCTTGAAAGGTCCTTGGGCCAAGTGATAAGCTGCCTTGACCTTATCCTGAGCTTCTGGAACACCTGAAAGGGCACGACCATAAGCACCTGACAGGACACGAATCTCATCTGTGAGATAGCTTGTTGAGAGATTGACCACACCCAAAATCAAGGTTGCTTTGAGTAGAGGCCACGCTTCTTCACTATAGAATTGATCTGCTGCTTGCCAGAAACGTTCTTCATCTACGATAACTTTATCTGGAGTTTGGCCAAGAACTACTTGGAAGAAATCATCCAAAGGTAGGGCAGGAGCAAATTTCTTGAAATCTTCATAAGCGTATGGATGGTAGAGTTTGGCATACTCTGAACTTTCTTCGTTAGAAAGCACTACAGCCGCAATACGACGGTCCAATTCCAATCTTTTCTCTAGTAAGTCTGCGATTTCCTCATCTGAAAAATCATAGGCTTTGAGAAGATTCGTAGTACTTTCCTTCCAAAGAGTCAAGAGCTCCTCACGCTGAGGATGGTCTTCAGCATAGTAGGTTGTATCTGGCAAGATAGTTCCTGGTGCACTTGCCCAGAGAACATTGGTTCTGGCATCCATAAAGTCTGGTGATACTCCAAATGGAAGGAAGTTTGGTTTACCTGCTAGTTCAAACTCTGCCAGTTTGCTGGTAAAATCTGCAAAGCTCTCCAAATCTTGGTATTCCTTGAGCAGAGGAAGGACAGGCTTGATTCCATCTGCATCCCTCTTATCAAAATCACGTACCATACGATGGTACTTAACAAAATTTGCGAGGATAGCGTCCTCTGGAACATCTTCGCCTTCCAACCACTTGTCCGTAGTTGCCAGCATTAACTCTTCAATTTCCTCATCAAGGTCAATAAAGCCACCTGTTCGAGATTTATCAGCTGGAATAACAGCTGTTTTTTCCCATTCTCCATTGATTGCATCATAAAAATCGTCTTGATAACGTGTCATCTTGTTCTCGCTTTCATTTTTTCACTTATTCTTAGCTTAGCAAAAAACACTTGGGAATGCAATTAAAAATGGTCTCTCTTTTTTCTTCATTTTTCAGTTATTATTTTAAATTTTTTAAAAATTAACTTGACTTAATTTTTTTTTTAATGTATATTAAAAGACAGGAGGAAAATAACTGTATGATACGTATCGAAAACCTCAGTGTCTCCTACAAAGAAACGTTGGCACTAAAGGATATTTCACTAGTGCTCCACGGACCAACTATTACCGGAATTATTGGTCCAAACGGTGCTGGAAAATCAACTTTATTAAAAAGTATGTTGGGAATTATCCCACACGAAGGTCAGGCCTTTCTCGATGACAAAGAAGTCAAGAAATCTTTACATCGAGTTGCCTATGTCGAGCAAAAAATCCATATCGACTACAATTTCCCTATCAAGGTCAAGGAATGTGTCTCACTGGGACTCTATCCATCTATCCCGCTCTTCCACACTTTAAAGGCCAGCCACTGGAAAAAAGTGGCGGATGCACTTGAAATCGTTGGACTCTCAGACTATGCTGATCGCCAAATCAGTCAGCTCTCTGGAGGACAATTCCAACGTGTTTTGATTGCCCGCTGCTTAGTGCAGGAAGCTGACTACATCTTTTTAGATGAGCCTTTTGTCGGGATTGACTCGATCAGTGAAGAGATTATCATGAATACACTGAGAGACCTTAAAAAAGCTGGTAAAACAGTTCTCATCGTCCATCATGACCTCAGCAAAGTCCCTCATTATTTCGACCAAGTTATGCTTCTCAATCGAGAATTGGTTGCTATTGGTTCAACTGAAGAAACCTTTACCGAAGTCAATCTCAAAAAAGCTTATGGTAGTAAGCTCTTCTTTAATGGAGGTGACCTATGATAGTAGAATTTATCGATGGATTGCAACATTTCCATTTCCTACAAAATGCCCTGATAACAGCTATAGTCATCGGGGTGGTTGCTGGAGCCGTGGGATGTTTTATCATCTTACGTGGAATGTCTCTCATGGGGGATGCCATCTCTCACGCAGTTTTGCCCGGCGTAGCCCTTTCCTTTATCCTGGGAATTGATTTCTTTATTGGAGCGATCATCTTTGGCTTGATGGCTTCCATCATCATTACCTACATCAAGGGTAACTCTATCATCAAGAGTGACACTGCCATTGGTATTACCTTTTCATCTTTCTTAGCCTTAGGTGTCATCTTGATTAGTGTTGCCAAGAGTTCGACAGACCTCTTCCATATCCTTTTTGGGAATATCCTCGCTGTCCAAGATACGGACATGTGGATCACCATTGGTGTGGGGGCATTGATTCTCTTGATTATCGGGATTTTCTTTAAACAACTATTGATTACATCCTTTGACGAGCTTTTGGCTAAAGCCATGGGAATGCCTGTTAATTTCTATCACTATCTACTCATGGTGCTCTTGACCCTTGTGTCAGTCACTGCCATGCAAAGTGTTGGAACGATTCTTATCGTGGCCATGTTGATCACCCCAGCTGCGACGGCTTACCTTTATGCGAATAGCCTAAAGAGCATGATTTTTCTTTCATCAACCCTAGGGGCAACCGCTTCTGTTTTGGGACTCTTTATCGGCTATAGCTTCAACCTCGCAGCAGGATCCAGCATCGTGCTCACATCTGCCAGCTTCTTCTTAATCAGTTTCTTTATCTCTCCAAAGCAACGATACTTGAAACTAAAAAATAAAAAAATCAATAAATAAGGGGAAACCCTTCTGGAGGAATCTAATGAAAAAATTAGGTACATTGCTCGTTCTTTTTCTTTCTATCATTGGATTAGCTGCCTGTGCTAGTGGGAAAAAAGATACAGCATCTACAAACCAAAAACTAAAGGTTGTAGCGACTAACTCTATCATTGCTGATATTACTAAAAATATCGCTGGTGACAAGATTGATCTTCATAGTATCGTTCCTGTTGGTCAAGACCCACACGAGTACGAACCACTTCCTGAAGACGTAAAGAAAACTTCTGAGGCTGACCTCATTTTCTATAACGGTATCAACCTTGAAACAGGTGGCAATGCTTGGTTTACCAAATTGGTCGAAAATGCCAAGAAAACTGAAAACAAAGACTACTATGCAGTTAGTGACGGTGTAGACATCATCTACCTTGAGGGTCAAAACGAGAAAGGCAAAGAAGACCCACACGCTTGGCTCAACCTTGAAAATGGAATTATCTTTGCTAAAAATATCGCTAAACAGTTGATTGCAAAAGACCCTAGCAACAAGGAATTCTACGAAAAAAATCTCAAAGACTATACTGAAAAGCTAGACAAACTGGACAAGGAAGCCAAAGAGAAATTTAACAATATCCCTGCTGAGAAAAAACTCATTGTAACCAGCGAAGGATGCTTCAAATACTTCTCTAAAGCTTACGGAGTTCCAAGTGCCTACATCTGGGAAATCAACACAGAAGAAGAAGGAACACCGGAACAAATCAAGACCTTGGTTGAAAAGCTTCGCCAAACAAAAGTTCCATCCCTCTTTGTTGAATCAAGTGTCGATGACCGTCCAATGAAGACTGTTTCACAAGACACAAATATCCCAATTTACGCACAAATCTTTACTGACTCAATCGCTGAAGAAGGTAAAGAAGGTGACAGCTACTACAACATGATGAAATACAACCTTGACAAGATTGCTGAAGGTTTGTCAAAATAATCCATTAAAAACGTCATTCTCACCGAATTGGCGTTTTTTTACACTTTCCGGTCAAATCATTGGAAAAATCTGATAATTCTCGGTAAAATGAAAGAAAAAAGAATGGAGTAGTTTCATGACCACTTTTCTCGGAAATCCTGTAACTTTTACAGGTAAACAACTGCAAGTCGGAGACAAGGCACTTGACTTTTCTCTTACAACAACCGATCTCTCTAAAAAAACGCTAGCTGACTTTGATGGAAAGAAAAAAGTCTTGAGTGTTGTCCCTTCTATCGATACTGGTGTCTGCTCAACGCAAACACGTCGCTTCAACCAAGAACTTGCCAACCTTGACAACACCGTCGTTCTTACCGTTTCTATGGACCTACCATTTGCCCAAGGACGCTGGTGTGGGGCTGAAGGTCTTGACAATGCCATCATGCTTTCAGACTACTTTGACCATTCTTTCGGACGTGATTATGCCCTCTTGATTAACGAATGGCATCTCCTTGCACGTGCCGTCTTTGTTCTCGATGCTGACAATGTCATCCGTTATGTAGAATACGTTGACAATATCAACACGGAGCCAGACTTTGAAGCTGCTATTGCTGCAGTTAAAGAACTGGACTAAAATCAAAGCCATTAGGGCAGAAGGCTAGAGAAATCTAGCTTTTTTTGATATACTAGATGGAGAGAAAAGACAAGAGGAAACGAATGACGCCAAATAAAGAAGACTACCTAAAATGTATTTATGAAATCGGTACGGAGATGCAGAAAATCACCAATAAAGAAATTGCTACCCGTATGCAAGTCTCTCCACCTGCCGTAACAGAGATGATCAAACGCATGAAAAGTGAAAATCTCATCCTCAAGGATAAGGAGAATGGCTATCTATTGACAGATATTGGGCTCAAACTAGTCTCCGAGCTCTATCGCAAACACCGGTTGATTGAGGTCTTTCTAGTTCACCATCTCGACTATACCAGTGACCAGATCCATGAGGAAGCTGAGGTCCTAGAGCACACTGTATCTGACCTCTTCGTAGAGAGACTGGATAAACTACTGGGCTTCCCTAAAACCTGCCCCCACGGAGGAACCATCCCAGCTAAGGGAGAGCTCTTGGTTGAAATCAACAACCTACCTTTAGCAGATACCAAAGAAGCTGGAACCTATCTCCTGACTCGGGTTCACGATAGCTTTAATCTGCTCAAATACTTAGAAAAGCATGAAATTCATATCGGTGACCAAGTCCAAGTCAAGCAGTTTGATAATTTTTCCAATAGCTTTACTCTAGTCAACAAAGACGAAGATCTCCAAGTTAGCATCGATATCGCCAAACAACTCTATGTCGAAAAAATTAACTAAGCCCTTATCCCTGAAAAAAGTTCCTTTCAGGGATTTTTTATTATTTTGCTTGTAAGTCCCATTCGTTTGGTGTAGAATGAAGCTAGATAAAAGAGGGAGGTCTTCCTATGAAAAAGCTCTTTAGAATCCATTTTGTAGCCATTGTACTCTGCGATTTGCTACTGTTGGTAACTTTCAGACCCCGATACGAACTTTCTTTGGAGAGAGGTCTGATTTTTGCTTCATTTTCATCCTTACTCAGGGACTACTGCTGTCTCGCTTAGTCTTCCGACTCAAAAAACAGTTCTCTGAGATTTATCCTCAGATGAACAAAAAAATTCGCTTCTACTATTTAGGAGTGCTCATCAGCGATTTTCTATTATTTGTCTTTTTATCCATCACTGGCCCTCAATATTTCTACTCTCTTACTCCAGTCTTTACTTCCTGTCATTCTACTTTATACTATATAACGGCTAGCCACCTAAGAGAAAACTATCCCGACTTTTACAACAAACACATCACCTTCTGGGAGTGTCTATAAACAAAAACCAAGCCAGCTGGGCTTGGTTTTCTTATCTATTTTTAGTATCAAGAATGATGGTAACTGGCCCATCATTGACTAGCTCCACCTGCATATCCGCTCCAAAGATGCCTGTCTGAACGGGCACTTCCTGAGCTAGCTTTTGGTTGAAAGCCTCATAGAAGGCAGCTGCCATATCCGGCTCGGCTGCTCCTGTATAGGCGGGACGATTGCCTTTCTTGGTATCCGCAAAGAGGGTAAACTGAGAAATAGAAAGGAATTCCCCTTCAATATCCTTGACAGACAGATTCATCTTGCCTTCTGCATCAGAAAAATCCGCATATTGACAAGCTTTCTCACAGAATAGTCCAGATCTTCCTCTTGGTCCTCTGGCCCAACACCGACCAGTAATAAGAGTCCCTGATTAATTTTTCCATGAACCTGACCTTCGATACTGACTCGGGCTTTCTTGACTCGTTGAATGATGATTTTCATAATAGCCTTTCTGGTAACTGAAGAGAGAATTAACCGTTGGTCCGTTTGACAGAGTAAACCTCTGGCACACTCTTAATCTTGTCCACGACTGTGGTCAGTGTAGAGAGGTTGGAAATACCAAATGAGACATGGATATTAGCAAATTTCATATCCTTGGTTGGTTGAGCATTAACGGTTGAGATATTTTTGGTCGTGTTGGAGAGAACTTGTAAAACATCGTTCAAAAGCCCTGTACGGTTGAGACCATAGATATCGATGTGGGCAGTGTATTCCTTGCTTGAGAATTGATCTTCCCACTCCACATCAAGGAGACGTTGCTCGTAGTTTTCTTGGGCACGGAGATTCATACAGTCCACACGGTGAATAGCCACACCGCGTCCCTTAGTAATGTAGCCGACAATGTCGTCACCCGGCACTGGATTGCAACACTTGGCAATCCGAACTAGGAGACCTGAAGCACCTTCAATGACCACGCCACCCTCATGCTTAACCTTGAGGGTTTCTTTGTTCTCAACCTTAACTTCGCCACCTTTGACAAGCTCTTCTGCCTCCGCCTTGGCCTTAGCGCGTTCTTCCTCACGACGTTCCTTTTCGGTCAAACGGTTAAAGACGGTAATAGCGCCAATTTCTCCAAAACCAATGGCCGCAAAGAGAGACTCCTCTGTCTTGTAGCTGGTCTTTTGAAGGACCTCGTCCATATGACGCTTGTCCATAAACTTATTGGCTACATAGCCGTTTTCTTGGAACTGGACCATCAGCATCTCACGGCCCTTGTTTACGGATAATTCCTTGTCTTGATTTTTAAAGAACTGACGAATCTTGTTGCGCGCCTTGCTGGTCTTGACCATATTTAGCCAGTCACGACTCGGACCAAAGGAGTTGGGGTTGGTGATAATTTCAACCTGATCCCCTGTCTTGAGCTTGGTTGTCAGTGGAACCATACGGCCATTGACCTTGGCGCCAGTCGCTTTTTCACCGACTTTGGTATGGATTTCATAGGCAAAGTCAATCGGTCCTGAATCTTTTGGAAGGGAACGAACTGCACCATCTGGAGTAAAGACGTAAATCTCCTCCGCCAGATAGTTTTCCTTAACAGAGTCCACAAATTCCTTGGCATCATCAGCCTGGTCTTGGAGCTCCATCATCTCCTTGATCCAGTTCATTCCAATAGCAGATTCCTTGCTGTTGACCTGCCCTTTAATGCCTTTCTTATAAGCCCAGTGAGCCGCAACCCCATACTCAGCCACCTCATGCATTTCCTTGGTACGAATCTGGAATTCAATCGGCCCTTTTGGCCCATAAACAGTCGTATGAATAGACTGGTAACCGTTGGCCTTGCGGTTAGCGATATAGTCTTTGAAGCGGCCTGGCATGGGTTTCCAAAGTTCATGCACATAACCCAGCATGGCGTAAACATCACTCTGGGTATCTAAGATACAGCGAATGGCAATCAGGTCATAAATTTCCTCAAAGCGTTTCTTCTTATCCTGCATCTTGCGGTAGATCGAATAGATATGCTTAGGACGACCATAGATTTTCCCTTTGAGATTGCGTTCGGTAGCATAGTCCTCCAACTTGGTTACGACTTCGTCGACCAGAGCCTCACGTTCTCTGCGTTTTTCCTTCATCATGTGGGTGATCTTGTAAAACTCAGTTGGATTGAGATAACGGAAAGATAGATCTTCCAACTCCCACTTGACACTGGAAATCCCTAGACGATGAGCAAGTGGTGCGTAAATTTCCATGGTTTCTCTGGAGATACGTTCTTGCTTGTCCTTTTGCAGGTGTTTGAGAGTCCGCATATTGTGCAAACGGTCCGATAATTTAACCAAGATAACGCGGATATCCTCAGACATGGCCATAAGCATCTTGCGGTGATTTCAGCCAATTGTTCCTCGAGTGATTTGTACTCAACCTTACCAAGCTTGGTCACCCCGTCAACGATAATCCGAACATCATGACCGAACTCTCTCTCCAAATCATCCAGTGTCGCATCTGTGTCTTCAACCACGTCATGCAAAAAACCACAGGCAACGGTTACAGCATCCAGCTTGAGCTTAGCCAAAATGCCTGCTACCTGAATGGGATGGATAATATAGGGCTCTCCTGATTTCCGAAACTGCCCACTATGACAATCAACTGCGTAAATCAATGCTTTTTGTACAAAAGCAACGTCTTCCTTTGTTAAATATTCTTTCGTTAAAGCGACTACCTGATCGCCCGTCAAATTCACTTCTTTCGGCATCTATACTCTCCAATTCTTCCTACCATTTTATCACTTTTTTAAGGATATGAAAACTAGAAAAGCCTGTTTTTATGCCAATACCAATCATTAAAAAAACACTACCAGATTTCTATAGTAGTGTTTTGACATTTCATTTTCTTAGTAGACTGTTTTTTCAGTTTCTACATCGAAGAAGTGTGCTTTGTTCAAGTCAAATCCAAGTTCAACTGTTGCACCTGTTTGCAAGTAGTCACGAGCATCCACTTTTGCAACAAATTCATCTTTACCAACTTGGCAGTAAAGGTGAGATTCTGAACCAAGCAATTCTGATACAGAGATAGTTGCTTTAACAACTGATTCTGGGAATGTTTCAAGGAAAGCAGGTTCTGCATTCACATCTTCTGGACGAATACCGAAGATCAATTCTTTTCCTTCGTAGCCTTTGTCACGAAGAACTTTCAAAGCACCTTCTGGCACTTTCAAACGGAAACCGTCAGAAACAATTTCGCTACCAACCAATTTCACATTGATGAAGTTCATAGCTGGGCTTCCGATAAATCCTGCTACAAATTTGTTAACTGGGTTTTTGTAAACTTCTTGAGGGGTACCGATTTGTTCAACACGTCCGATAGTACCTGTACCAGCAGGGTTCTTAGTAGCTGACATGATAACAATACGGTCTGCAAGAGTCATCGCTTCTGTTTGGTCGTGAGTTACGTAGATAGTTGTAGCTCCGATACGACGGTGGATTTTCGCGATTTCAGCACGCATGGATACACGAAGTTTGGCATCCAAGTTTGACAAAGGTTCGTCCATCAAGAACACTTTTGCATCTCGGACGATCGCACGACCCATGGCAACACGTTGACGTTGACCACCTGAAAGGTCAGCTGGTTTACGATCCAAGAATTCTTTCAAACCAAGGATTGCTGCTGCTTCTTGCACACGTTTGTCGATGTCTTCTTTGCTGTATTTACGCAATTTCAAACCGAAAGCCATGTTGTCATATACAGTCATGTGTGGGTAAAGAGCGTAGTTTTGGAATACCATGGCGATGTCACGGTCTTTTGGAGCTACGTCGTTGACAACCACGCCATCGATAGATGCAGTACCTTCTGTGATGTCTTCAAGACCAGCAATCATACGAAGAGTTGTTGATTTACCACATCCTGAAGGACCTACGAAAACGATAAATTCCTTGTCTTTGATGTCCAAGTTGAAGTCTTCAACTGAGTAGTGTTCGCTGTTTGGATATTTTTTGTAAATGTTTTTAAGATTTAATTCTACCATCGAGGTGAACTCCTTTTGTCTTTTGATAGTTTTATTATAGATGAAAACGCTTTATTTTTCTATGGCAAGGTGACCAAAAAAATAAAAAAGTTCTGTGCAACTTGCACAAAACTTTAAAGAATATCTGGTAAAATCAACTGATAACAAAGAGTGAGATCCGTTAACTCCTTCAACTGAAGTCCTGTCAATTCTTCCCATCTATCAATCTTGTATTGGAGAGAGTTGCGGTGCAGATAGAGTTGCTGGGCTGTTTTAGTCAGAACAGCACTGTTTTCCCAGAGAGAAAGGATAATTTCCTGAATCTGGTCTTGATCCAAGATCATCTGGTGCAGGCATTCCTTGGTTACCTTCAGGTCCACTAGTCTTTCTCCCATACTCCATAGATAGAGTTGTGAAAAGGTGTGTACACCTTGGTGACCCTGACGCCACCAAGTCTTAAACAAATCTCGCTCCGCTTTGATTAAGTCTGATAGGGCCTGAGGACCTGTCTGAGACCAAACCTGCCCCAACATGATCGACAGACGAAGACCAAAATCATACTCAACTGCCTCAATCGTATCAGATAAGATCGAGCGAACAGAGGTGTACTTATCTTGTTGAAGCACAAATACATAATCCTGAGCCCCGACCTGCAATACTGTCTGGCAGTTGGGAAAGAGGGTCCGCATCATGTCTAGCCAAGAGGATAGATTTTCCTGTTGGAAATAGGAAAGATGGCAATAAACCAGTTGTATCTTTTTAAATGTTTGCGGTGCCTGCCCCTTCCCCTCAATCAGATAGGGATACCAAGGATTGAGCGAACGAGCCTGCTCTTGCTGGGTCAAAAGGGCAACCAGCTGCTTTTCACGCTCGCTGAGCCCAGCTTCCTCCAGTAAAATCCACTGCTGAGAAGCTAAAGGGAGAGTGAGATAGCCTGGTTTCTCTACTGGCTGATCTGAAATCTGAGCTTCAGGAAACCAGTCTTGTAATTCCTTTGCAATCATGTCCTAGCCCTCCACTTTTTGGATGCACCAAGAAATTATAGTCTCTAGACGCTCCACATTTTCAGTCAGATGGAGATAGCCCATCACTGCTTCAAAACCTGTAGACATGCGGTAAGTCACCACATCTGCATTTTTAGCCTTTGTGTGACTATTGGTATTGCGGCCACGTTTGTAGATTTCTTCTTCTTTTTCCGTCAGGACTTGCTCTTCCAACATGAGGGAAATCAAGCGAGCCTGAGCCTTGGCTGACACATACTTAGTCGCCTCTTGGTGGAGTTTGTTGGGTTTGGTCATGCCTTTAAGGATGAGATGGCGACGGATATACATGGAATAAACCGCATCTCCTTCGAAGGCAAGCGCAATCCCGTTAATGAGATTGACATCAATCACGAGTCCACCTCACTCCATCCTTGGTGTCAAGGAGCTTAATTCCTTGAGCCGCTAATTGATCACGGATTTGGTCTGCTGTCGCAAAGTCACGATTAGCACGCGCTTCTTGGCGCTTTTGGATCAAGGCTTCAATGTCTGCATCCAAAACTTCCTCAACAAAGACAATCCCAAAGACCTCTAACATAGCCGCAAGAGCTTCCTTAACACTTGCATCATAGTTTCCTGAGTTGATCCATTTGGCCATTTCAAAGACAACTGTGATACCGTTGGCAGAGTTGAAATCCTCATCCATAGCGGCAACAAACTTATCTTTAAAAGCCTGTAACTCTTGAGCATCTACAGTCCCAGAAAATGGTTGCTCATAGGTGTTCTTTAGATACTTGAGATTGGTCTCGGCATCACGCACTGCTTTTTCTGTAAAGTTGATCGGCTTGCGGTAATGCTGAGTCGCAAAGAAGAAACGAAGTACTTGCCCATCAATGGTCTTAAGAGCATCATGCACGGTAATAAAGTTGCCCAAGGACTTGGACATCTTGACATTATCGATATTGACAAAACCATTGTGCATCCAGTAGTTGGCAAGATCTTGCCTGTTTTGGCTTCTGACTGGGCAATTTCGTTGGTATGGTGAGGAAACTCCAGATCAGCTCCCCCACCGTGGATATCAATGGTATCGCCCAAAATCTCTGTTGACATGACCGAACACTCGATATGCCAGCCCGGACGACCAGGTCCCCAAGGACTGTCCCAAGAAATCTCGCCTGGTTTTACAGCTTTCCAAAGGGCAAAGTCTACAGGATTTTCCTTGCGAGCCGTTTCTTCATCGGTACGACCTGATGCACCTAGCTCCAAATCTTCCAAGGTTTTGTTAGCCAACTTAGCATAGTTATGGGATTTTTCCACTCGGAAGTAAACATCTCCTTGACTCTCGTAGGCATAACCTTTTTCAATCAAGTCTTCCACAAAGCGGATAATGTCCGCCATAAACTCCACTACACGAGGATGGCGAGTCGCAGGTTTCACGCCCAAGGCCGTCACATCCTCACGAAAGGCAGCGATGTACTTGTCCGCAACCTCCTGAGGCGTGATGCCTTCTTCCTTGGCACGGTTGATAATCTTATCGTCTACATCTGTAAAGTTGGAAATATAGGCAACTTCGTAGCCACGGTATTCGAAATAACGACGAATGGTATCAAAAGCCACCGTCGAACGGGCATTCCCTACGTGGATATAGTTGTATACCGTTGGCCCACAGACATACATGCGAACCTTTCCTTCTTCGATTGGGACAAATTCTCGCAAATCACGAGACATGGTGTCGTAAATTTTAATCATGCGGTCCACTCCCTTCTCTATTTCTGACTTTTTCGGCTGAAAACCAGCTCTGCAAAAGGGCCAAATTGTCTGAGGCTATCCAGTTGGTAAAAGCGCTGCCCTTCCTCTTGGGTAAAGAGGGGAACCCCCTTTCCTAGGATAAGGGGCGCTATCTGAATAATGAGGTGGTCGAAAAGATCCGCATCTAAGAGCGGTCCTACCAAGGAATTACCACCAATCACAAAGACATTTTTGCCTTTGTCAATCTGCTGAACAAAGTCCACCACATCCCCAGCTACTGGCTGGTAATTGCTGACAGGGAGGTGCCTATCATGCGTAAAGACATAGTTTTCCGTAGCTTGATAAAAACTTTCTACATCTTGCAAATCTTGGATTTCCTCAAAGGTCCGCTTGCCCATGATGGTGATATCCATTTGCCTGTAAAAGTTATCATAGCCTGTATCCTCTACAGAACCAAGCTGATGCAGCCAGTCTATCCTGTGCTGACTGTCTGCCAAGTAGCCATCCATGGTGATACAGCCGTAAAAATATACTGCCATTCTTGTAGTTACCTTTCTAGTTCCTCGGCTATTATCAAAGCGATAGTGAAAAAAGTCATGGCATCAGCTGTCCGCTCTTCATGGCGGGCATCCCAGGTTCGGTTATGATGATCCACATAGTCAGCTGTGTAGAAGAACTGATAGACTTTACTCTTGCGAAATTGACTCCAAGCCATGATAGCTGAAGCTTCCATGTCCACCACTTTGGCTCCAGCAGCCAAGCGACGCTTGACCTTATCAGGCGTTTCTCGATAAAAGGCATCAGTCGTCCAAGCCTTGGTGCGGATATGCTCGATATTGTGCTTGTCAAAGATGGCTTCCAGCTCGATCAGCAGAGACTCGTCATAAGCGACTTCATCACTTGCAGGAGCGTAATGATAACTTGTACCTTCATCACGCAATGCAGCTGCAGGCAGAATAATCTTGTCAGCCTCAATTGAGCGGTCCAAAACGCCACAGGAACCTAAAATGATGAAATTTTTGAAGCCTCTGGCCGCCAACTCCTCCAGCTGGCCGACTATCATGGGAGCCCCAATTGGAGCCAACATAACTGCTAGCTTGCTAGGTCCTTGGCCATAAATATACCATGGATGATGGCCGTTTATGCTTTTCAAATAGCCTCCCTGATAGACATTTTCTGACTCAATCAAACGTTTCAGAATCTCGCCATTAAAGGACAGGATGATGGTTTCGCACACCTCACCCTTGTCAGGGACTGGCTTTTCAGTTGGCTCAATAACTGCTGCTACATCTTCAAATTCCTCTAATAGCATAACTTCTCTTTCTTTAAGGCTTCAGCAAATCCGCCTTCATTTTATTTAGACGGCGCAGTTTGGTCTCATCTTTTTTGGCTTCACTGATATAATGAGCCCATTCACGCTGGTGGCTAGGTGGCAGTTTAATAAAGCGCTCCTTAGCAAGACCATCCAAGCGTTCTTGCAACTCAAGAACTGCCTGGTTCAAAATTGCATCTGATAAATCTGACATAGTTCTTACCTCCTGTCATACTTCACCTCGATAACTTTGCTACCCTATCCTACAGACTTGATGAATGGTGACTGGCTTCACGGGCATGTTCTAGCTTGTCTAGATAGTATTCTCGTTTTTCTTCAACTTCGTGGATCATCGGCTCATCTTTCTGTCCATGAACTCGGACGATCTTAGCTGGGATTCCGACAACTGTCACATCGCTCGGAACATCTGCCACAACCACTGCACCCGCCCCAACTTTGGCTTTCTCTCCAATTTCAATAGGGCCAATCACCTGAGCATGGGCTGAAATCAGCGCCCCTTTTCGGACAGTCGGATGGCGTTTACCAACATCCTTCCCTGTTCCACCAAGAGTCACTCCGTGATAGAGAAGAACGCCTTTTTCAACAATCGCCGTCTCTCCAATCACCAAGCCTGAGCCATGGTCGATAAAAACACCTGATTCTATCTGAGCACCCGGATGAATCTCTATCTGAGTCCAAAAGCGCCAAAACTGACTATGCAGCCGAGCCAGGAGTTTGAAGCCGTGCTTCCAGAGAAAATGCGAGAAACGGTGGGCAGCTAAGGCCTTGACACCTGGATAAGTCAGCAAAACTTCCAAACTGTTGCGTGCCGCTGGATCATTTTCTTTTACAATATCAATGGTTTCGCGCCACCATCCCATACATTTCTCCTTTTCTTATTCTGAATCTTTTGGTGTTTCTGTAAATTCTTTCTTAGGTTTGTGGTCCTTGTGATGACGTGGACGGTGAGGTCGCTCAGACTTTTCGCCTTTTTCATCATGATCAGGTTTTGGAGGACGAGGAAGAAGAGCCTTCATAGAGGCATCGATACGGCCTTTTTCATCAATCTTGATAACCTTAACGTCGACTTCATCACCGATAGCTACCAAATCTTCGACACGGTTGGTACGAGTCCAAGCCATTTCAGAAATGTGCACAAGTGCATCTGTCTTATCAAAGAGGTTGACAAAGGCACCAAATTTCTCGATACGAACAACCTTAGCATGGTAAACTTCATCCACTTTGGCTTCACGAACCAAGCCAGCGATGATTTCTTTGGTTCGGTTAATAGCAGCTTGGTCGCTAGAGTAGATAGAAACATTACCTTCTTCGTCGATATCAATCTTAACGCCTGTTTCAGCGATAATTTTGTCGATGGTTTCTCCACCCTTACCGATGACAATCTTGATCTTGTCCACATCAATCTTGATAGTATCAATTTTCGGTGCAGTTGGAGCCAATTCTGGACGAACTTCTGGAATAGTTGCTTCAATCACATCAAGGATTTCAAAACGAGCTTTCTTGGCTTGAGCAAGGGCCTCAGTCAAGATTTGTGCAGTAATCCCTTGGATCTTGATATCCATTTGAAGGGCTGTAATCCCGTCACGAGTACCGGCAACCTTAAAGTCCATGTCTCCAAAGTGGTCTTCCAAACCTTGGATATCTGTCAATACAGTGTAGTTATTTCCATCTGAGATAAGTCCCATGGCAATACCAGCTACTGGCGCCTTGATTGGCACACCACCAGCCATAAGGGCGAGCGTTCCCGCACAGATAGAGGCTTGAGAAGATGAACCGTTTGATTCTAACACTTCAGCTACCAAGCGAATCGCGTATGGAAATTCTTCCAAACTTGGCAAGACTTGAGCAAGAGCACGTTCACCGAGAGCCCCATGACCAATTTCACGACGACCAGGCGCACCGTAACGACCAGTTTCCCCTACAGAGTATTGAGGGAAGTTATAGTGGTGCATAAAGCGTTTCTTGTACTCTGGATCCAAACCATCAATGATTTGAGTTTCACCCATTGGAGCCAAAGTCAAAACTGAAAGAGCCTGAGTTTGTCCGCGAGTGAAGAGACCTGAACCGTGCACACGAGGAAGGAAGTCAACAACCGCATCCAAAGGACGGATTTCATCGACCTTACGCCCGTCAGGACGCACCTTGTCTTCTGTAATCAAACGGCGCACTTCAGCGTGTTCCATTTGTTCCAAGATTTCAGCCACATCACGCATAATACGGTCAAATTCTTCGTGGTCTGCATATTTCTTCATACACCGCAGTCACTTGGTCTTTAACTGCTTGAGTCGCAGCTTCTCGAGCCAATTTTTCTTCTACTTGGACAGCTTTTTGGAGGTCACTGTTGTAGGCTGCGATGATTTCAGCCTGCAAGTCAGCGTCTACATGAAGCAATTCCACTTCTGCTTTTTCCTTACCAACTGCCGCAACGATTTCTTCTTGGAAGGCAATCAATTCTTTGACTGCTTCGTGCCCTTTGAGAAGGGCTTCCAACATGATTTCTTCTGACAATTCTTTGGCACCAGACTCTACCATGTTGATGGCGTGTTTGGTACCAGCTACTGTCAATTCAAGGAGAGATTGCTCTGCTTGTTCTTGCGTAGGGTTGATGATGATTTGACCATCTACATAGCCCACTTGCACCCCAGCAATTGGTCCGTCAAACGGAATATCTGAGATAGAAAGTGCCAAGGATGAACCAAACATAGCCGCCATTGGAGCAGAGGCATTTTCATCATAAGAAAGGACGGTGTTGATAACTTGGACTTCGTTACGGAAACCTTCCGCAAACATAGGACGGATTGGACGGTCAATCAAACGCGCTGTCAAAGTCGCATCTGTTGAAGGACGTCCTTCACGTTTCATAAAGCCACCAGGAAACTTCCCAGCCGCATACATTTTTTCTTCGTAGTTGACTTGAAGAGGGAAGAAATCCCCAGTTGCCATTTTCTTAGACATAACGGCAGCAGTCAAGACAGTTGACTCACCGTAACGCACGACAACAGAGCCATTTGCTTGCTTAGCAACCTGACCAGTCTCTACAATTAACTCACGACCAGCAAAAGTCGTTTGAAACACTTGTTTTGTCATTTTAATCCCCTTTGGATTGATGAAATTATACGCCTTGCCTACAAAGATCAAGATACTAAAGTCGCAAAAAGCAAAGTAAAAATAGGAAACTGGCGAAGTCTTCGATAAAGACAAGACAGTTTATCTTTTTTACACAGCTTTTCGGCCGTGTTCAATTACTCATGATTGCATAAATTAACGCAGTGTGCGATGCACACCAGGAAATCTATCTTTTTCACTAGGGATTTAGCCCGTGTTCAACTATCAAGATACAAATCATTAGAAAGGTTTGATGCTAAAGCATCTAATCCTTTCACGCTAATCGCTATTAGGCGATTAGCTAAATACTTTACTAACTCTCTCGTCAAATAACATCGATTTGACTCGTTCGTGTCGCTCAAACTAAATACTGAAAAGAACAAATTATGAAAAAATTTCTATCATAAAATTGAGAATCGACAAAGCCTTTAAAACTTTTATACCCTCATCTTTGTATCAAGTACGTACAGAGTCTATTTTATCATATTTTTCTTAAAAAGTACGGGCTTTTCTATTAAAAAGGAACCATTCCCCTCACCTGAGAAGAATGGTTTGCTTTTTATTATCCTAAAGACTGATGATTAAACAAGGCATGGGTTGCTTGGTGGATGTATTTTGCTGTTTCAGCATTGTTCATGGTGTAGAGATGCACACCAGCAACATCCTGAGTTACCAAGTCCACGATCTGATCCACTGCATAGGCAAGTCCTGCTGCTCTGAGCGACTCAGGGTCATGCTCATACTTGTCTAAGATGGCTTTAAATTTACGTGGAAGGTGGATATTCTCACAAGTCTTCAAGAGACGAAGCGCTTGATTACGGTTAAGAATAGGCATGATCCCCGCATGAATGGGAACATTAATCCCTGCCAAGGTACACTTATCTTGGAAATCATAAAAGCGCTCATTGTCAAAGAAAAGCTGCGTTACGAGGCTTGAACAGCCTGCATCCACTTTCTTCTTGAGATTTTGAATATCTGAGATTTGGTTTGGCGAGTCAGGGTGCCCTTCTGGATAGCAAGCGCCAACAATATCAAAGTGAGGGGCTTGTTCCTTGATGAACTCGATCAAGTCCGTTGCATAGCGGAAATCCTTTTGTGGTTCCACATCAGGGATAATATCCCCACGCAAGGCCAAGATTTTCTGTACCCCAACCTTATCCAAGTCTGCAATGGTTTCAGCAACCTTATCCTTAGTCAGATAGATAGCTGGCAAGTGGGCAATGGTTGGAATCGCCAAGTCATTCTGGATAAAGTCAGCCAAACGAACCGTTGTTTCCTTGATATTAAATTTATTATTGCTGGCAGTCACACTGATAAAGTGCGGTGTCAGCTCCCTCATATCCTGCAAGGCTGAAATAATTTTATCATTACCCACTGCTGGGTTTGGAGGGAACACTTCAAATGAAAGTGACGGTGTTTGGCGTGACATAGTCATTATCCTTTTCTTTTTGATTTCATGATTGCTGAGCCAGCTAGGGCCAAGCAGTTCCTTGATCAGTCAGTGTCAAGAGAGAAATCTTATCTTACAATTTCTCACGCGCAGCTTTTGCTGCTTCGACAAGGCGGATCAAGCTTTCTTTTGTTTCTGGAATACCGCGTGTTTTCAAACCACAGTCAGGGTTGATCCAAACTTTCTTGCTTGGTACTTTGGCAAGAATAGCATCGATTGTGTGGTCGATTTCGCCTTCATTTGGCACACGAGGTGAGTGGATATCGTAAACCCCAGGTCCCACTTCTGTTTGGAAGTTTTTCGCTTTGAGCTCGTCCAAGATTTCAAGGTTTGAACGGCTTGCTTCAAAGGAAATAACGTCCGCATCCATGTTGTCGATAGCTGGGATGATATCTGTAAATTCTGAGTAACACATGTGGGTGTGGATTTGTGTGTCTGGCGCTACTGTAGAGTGTACCAAGCGGAAGGCTGGAATAGCCCAGTCAAGGTAGTCTTCGTACCAGTCGCTACGACGGAGTGGCAATTTCTCACGAAGAGCAGCCTCGTCGATTTGGATGATTTTCACACCTGCAGCTTCAAGGTCAAGAACTTCATCCTTAATAGCAAGGGCGATTTGAAGAGTTGAGTCCTTGATAGAGATGTCTTCACGTGGGAATGACCAGTTAAGGATGGTAACAGGTCCTGTCAACATACCTTTAACAGGTTTGTCAGTACGGCTTTGTGCGTAGCTAGACCATTTGACAGTGATAGGGTTAAGACGAGTTACATCACCCCAGATGATTGGTGGTTTCACCCCACGCATACCGTAAGATTGTACCCAACCATTCTTAGAGAAGAGGTAACCTGACAAGTTTTGACCGAAGTACTCAACCATGTCGTTACGCTCGAACTCACCGTGTACAAGCACGTCAAATCCAACTTCTTCTTGCCATTTAATCCATTCGTCGATGGTTTCAGCAAGGAAAGCGTCGTATTCTTCTTGTGACAATTCACCCTTACGGAAGGCCAAACGTTTAGCACGAACTTCCTTAGTTTGAGGGAATGAACCGATAGTTGTTGTTGGAAGAGCTGGAAGTTTAAAGGCTTCTTCTTGAATTGCTTCACGTTCTGCAAAGGCTGGCAAACGAGTGTAGTCTGCGTCAGTCAAGCCAGCGATGCGCGCACGAAGTTCTGTATTTTCACCCACACGCTCAGTCGCAAAGAGTTCTTTATTAGCTGCAAGAGCTTCTGCACCTTGACCATTGCGAATAGCATCCAAATCACGAAGTTCTTCTAATTTTTCAACTGCAAAGGCAAAGTGGTTCAAGATAGCTGGTTCAAATTCTTCGTTAGCAGTTGTAAATGGCACATGAAGAAGTGAGCATGAGCTTGTCAATACGATGTTTTCAGCTGGGATTTGCTCAAGAACAGCCAAGCTCTTTTCATAGTTGTTGCGCCAGATGTTTTTACCATTGACGATACCTGCATAGAGAGTCTTGTCTGCTGGGAAACCACCTTTAACGAGTTCAAGAGTTTTCTTACCTTCAACGAAGTCCAAACCAATGGCATCAACTGGCAAGTTTACAAGGTCAGCATAAACGTCACGAACGTCACCGAAGTATGTTTGAAGCAAGACTTCAAGACCTTTCTTGTCAGCCAAGAGTTTGTTGTAGAGGTTCAAGAAGAGAGCTTTTTCTTCAGCTGTCAAATCTTTGACAAGAGCCGCTTCGTCCAACTGGATGCGAGTCGCACCAAGTTCAGCCAATTTAGCAAAAACTTCTTGGTATGCAGCCACTAAGCTATCTACAAAGTTTTCTGCTTTCACGCCGTCTTCAAAGTCTGATAATTGAAGGAAAGTGAATGGACCTACAAGAACAGGACGAGTGTTGAGACCAAGTTCTTTGGCTTCTTGGAACTCATCAAAGATCTTGTGACCAGCCAATTTAACTTGAGTGTCTTTTTCAAATTTAGGCACGATGTAGTGGTAGTTGGTGTTGAACCATTTCTTCATCGGAAGGGCACGCACGTCTCCTTTTTCTCCTTGGTAACCACGTCCCAAAGCAAAGTAGCGCTCAAGGTCAGACAAGTCCAAATTTTGAACTGAAGCAGGTACCACGTTGAAGAGGAAAGCTGCATCAAGGAAGTTGTCATAGTGAGAAAAATCATTTGATGGGATTTCAGTGATGCCTTTTTCTTTGACAATGTTCCAGTGTTTTGCACGCAATTCTTTTGCGGCTGCAAGTAGTTCTTCTTCTGAGATTTCTTTTCTAAAGTATTTTTCAGTTGTAAATTTTAATTCGCGGAATTCGCCCAAACGAGGGAAACCGATGATCGTAGTTGACATGATGTGTCCTCCAAAATTTGTTGTTGAAACTATCTTAACAGAAAAGAAAGGGTCTGTATAATTGTAAATAATTAGGCTTTGATATAGTTTGAAACTATATCATTCTTTTGGGTAACAAAAAAGGCTTGAGACCAGTGTCCCAAATCCTTTGTATAGCTTGCTTTATGTTGTCTTTTAGTTGAAATTCTCAAACGAGCTATTGACTATTCTTATAAGTGCCTATGGCTTGTTATTAGAAAAGACTATAGGTTGGTTTTCTTTTGTAATTCTGATATTTCCCTTGAAAAGTGCGGACGGAAGATGAAATTGTCCAGTGGATGATTTTAGAAATCCAAGGAATTTCATCCCTATCAACCTTTTTCCTGTTCAAGTGGGACGACTGCTAGTGTCTTGCCTAAACTGGCTAAAACTTTCAAAACCGTATCCAACTGAGGACTAGTCTTTCCTGTCTCCATCCTAGCTATGACGGGCTGACTTACTCCACTAAGTTCTTCTAGCTTTTTTTGACTGATTCCTTGCTCATGTCTAGCCTCAATCAACTCACTCATGATAGCCACTCGCATATCACTTTCAAGGATTTCCTCCTTAGTAAAAAGTTCTGTTCGGACATCCTTCCAATTACTTCCAATGGCACTATTCTTCATCACTTAACCCTCTTTCTTTTATGTCCTTCAGTTCACGCTTGGCTTTTTTAAATTATAACTCAAAAGTTATTAAAAGTAAATCCTAATACTCATAAAAAGAAGACCTTAGAATCATTCTAAAGGTCTCATTTTTATTATTCGAAAAAAGTATGAGAAGAGTTATAATGTGAAGCTAATCCTGACTCTTACTCCAGCTCTATCCCCTTCTCTCGGAGATTAGCTAAACACTCCTCGTAGTATCCTTCGTCATGCTCACTGTAGATAGGATTACCCAACCTTTCCTCAGGCAAGTCTTCATAGGGAGGGCAAATTTTGCCACGGTAGTTCTTGTCCAGCCACTCTGGACTGACATTGTAGCCACGGCCAGCCATTTCCTCCATGATCAATCGATGATAGGCATAGAGGTGATAAGGCGAGTGAGTAAAGACATAGTCCACCGTCGCATGCTTTCTGCCCCAACCATTACCACGAAGGGCGCAACACTCTCGATGTTGCCCCAAAAGTTGAGGACGGGGAAGTTGTGAAATCAAAGCCTCATGCCAAAGTCTCATGGGTGTCTCCTTTCAGTAAAGTCGAATGTTGCAAGTAGGTATTGGGATAGCGATTAAGCAAGTCTCGAGTCTTAGCAATCAAGTCTTCCTTAGAAGCCTGACCAAAGCGGTAGCGATCCAGCAGGAGCATATAGTCCTTTCGCTCAGCATCTGTCGCTTTCTTTTTGAAATAACCCCAAATATGCTGAAAGGCATTGCAAACCTGACCCCTATGCTCAGGAATTTGGCAAGCACGGTCAATCAGTTCTTGAACATGGCTGACCTCCACCACTTCATTCTTGAGATATTGGCGAATCTCATTGTAAATATTGCTGGAATGGCTCAAAACGAGGTATTTATTTCTAGCCCATAGTTGCTGACACTGGGATTTTTGGTTAGTTTGTTCCATGTTTCTCCTTGCTATCTATCCGTTTCCAGGAAATATGGAAACAAAATTGTATTTATAAAATGAGCGAATTATGAGCGGAATATGAGCGAATAAATTGGCTCCATCACCCTTTGAACTCTTGCAAAAACTCTTTGAGTTCAGCATCAGCTTCTGGTGTGGTTCCGTGGAGTTGGTTCAACATTTCAAGTAGAGAAGCTGTTTGGCTTTCGATAGCTTGATTTGTCTCGTTAATCTTGCTGACGATATCAGTTAGTGGTTCAACTTCTTCTTCCTCAAAGGTATCTACATAGCGAGGGATATTGAGGTTGTAGTCATTTCAACGATTTCTTCATAGCTTGCCAGATGGGCAAACTTGTCAATCTCCTCACGAGACTTGTAGGCTTCCAGAATCTTCTCGATATGGGCATCCGTCATGATATTTTGGTTTTTTCCTTTATCAAACTCCTTAGAGGCATCGATAAAGTAGACATCACGATTGGTACGGTTCTTTTTGAGAATGATGACTGTGGTCGGAATGCTGGTATTAAAGAAGATATTGGCAGGTAGACCGATAACCGTATCAATAGCCCCTTCTTCTAACAAGGCCTTACGAATGGTTCCTTCCGCATTTCCACGGAAGAGAACGCCGTGAGGAAGGACGATAGCCATGACTCCATTATCCTGCTTGAGATGGTAGTAACCATGCAAGAGGAAGGCAAAGTCAGCCTTGGACTGAGGCGCGAGTTTCCCAAAAGGAGAGAAACGAGGATCATTCAAGAAGCCAGAGCTTGCTGACCACTTGGCTGAGTACGGCGGGTTCATGAGAACACCGTCAAAGTTGGTCGGTTCCTGTGTCGGCCAGTCTTCGTCTAGTGTATCAGCATTGTGGAGGAATTGATTTTCAACTGGAACACCGTGTAGAATCATATTCATCCGAGCCAAGTTATAAGTGGAGGTATTGAGCTCCTGACCAAAATAGACAACTGTCTGCGGTTTATGAGAGTATTTCTTGGCATTGAGCAAGAGAGAGCCAGATCCCATGGTCGCATCATAGATGGTAAAGCCTTGCTGGTCCTCACGACCTAAAAAGGCAATCTGAGTCATAAGTTTTGCAACAGGCTGCGGTGTATAAAACTCTCCAGCCTTTTTACCCGAGTCAGTCGCAAATTGACCGATCAGATACTCATAGGCATCCCCCAGCATATCCCCAGCATGACCAGCCACGTCTAGCACAGCTAACTCTTTCATGACTGCTGCCACCGTTTGGTTTTGCTTTTGTGGAGTTGCCCCTAGCTTTTTAGAGTAGAGGTCAATGTCTTCAAAGAGATTTTCATAGAGGTCGTCACTCTGCTCGATATCACGAAAACCTTGAGCCAAGTCTTCCAGCTGGAAAGTTCCCTCATTGACACGTGCTACCAAAGCCGTAAAGGTCAAGTCTGGCTTGATGATATAGTTGAGCTCATCATTCATGACAGAGACTAGATCCTCATGGGTATCCGCATCCTCGTAATAGTTGCGATAGACCTCAAGTGCATCCTCAAGACTATCTGTCCCCTCTTCCATAGTCTCAGCCACGAAAAAGAGCATCTTGTCTGACAGATACTTATAAAAGACCATGCCCAAAAGATAGGACTTGTAGTCATTGGCATCCATCTTAGAGCGGAGAACATCCGCTGAGTTCCACAGGGCTTGGTAAAGCGACTGGGAAGTTTGTGTTGTTTCCATAGTGTTTCTTTCTAAGTTTTACAAATATTCTTCTATTCTTCAAAAAGTGAGTGTTTAGGAATAACCAATCACTTCTCTTTCCACCGTTTGAATCAAGTCCAAAGGAATATCAGAAACAGGAAGTTGATAAACGATATTTTTCGAGGGTTATAAAATCCAAGATTTTCGATAGACAGGAAGTCAGGGTCATAGGAATGTAAACCCATGATATAGTATACAAGGACTTGTAGCGTATGGTCTTTATTTGGAGCTGTTTTAGTCACCTTAAAATCCCACAGTGTATCCTTGGTAAGAAAATCTCCATCACCCTTGTCAATCGTATCTGTATAGCCTCCAAGAAAATGAAAGCCATCCTTTACTAAAGGACCATAGAGGTCGAAAAAGCAAAGACTTCGTTCTACCATGATACGAATATTCTCTATCGTTTCTGCATCCACCAAAATTTCCTCAAAAGGCTTATAATACTGTTTCCCCGCACGAAAAACGACGTCAAAGGATGCTAGACGACAAGCACTTTCTATCGATAAGTCATCCAATCCTGTCACCAAATCGAGTAGTGCTTCTGCTAGGTCTCCCATACCAACCATCTGAGCTCCCATGAGAGAAATTCTGAAAGCATCACGGGCTTCTGCCCCCTTTCATAAAACGAGTCAAGTAGTCCACACAAATCCCCACTAAACTAGGAGATACAGACTCTACAGGATGCAGAACTCTGTGGTCTTCGAACTGCTCAACTGAAAATAACTTGATGGGCAGATAACCACCTCGAGGTTGGTTAATTTCTTTGATACGTTGTGTTACAGATACCATGGTAACTCCTTTATGTATACAAATATACTAGCGTCGATAAATCTTAATCGGTATTCTTTTAATTTAGTAAACAATTACCTTAGTTTTGGCTTTCTTCTTGGCTTTTTGGAGCTTGCTTCAATTTTATCAGCATTTTTCTTGTTTTCTAACAATTCATTATAAGCCGTCTTATCAATTATCGTCTTGATTAGTTTATCAAGTTCTGTATTTTCTGAGTAGTCAGCTGGAACAAAATAATCAATACGATTATCCTGAGTCATTTTGTGGACTTTCTTTCTGTCATTGGTTTTTGGATTGAATACACCGATAGAGTAGCCACCTCTTGTTTTGACTAGCTTCATACATGGAATATCTGTATCACTATCCCCTAAATAGACCATATTTCTAAAAGGAACTCGTAAATCACTTTCAGCAAAAAAATCATTCACTGCGTCGTCATTTACATCTAAAATACCTTTGGTAATTCTAAAAAGAAATTGAGTCTTATTTGTATAATTAACAACTTGAGCCGGCCAGACCGCAACCCCTTTTTCATCACAATAAAAAGAAGTCGCATAAATTTTCTTAAAAGCACCATTTTTAGCAATTGATGTTCCCTCTATCATTTCTTTCAAACCAGATGAAATGATATAATGCTCAACAATAACCCCCTTTTCCTCACCATACTTTCGAATACGTTCAAACCAGCTTTCAACTCCTGGGAATAGTTCCACCACTGATCCAAACTTGGCTAACTCTGTCTTTGTAAATAGGACTGTCCCTTCAGATTCTGTTTTCATCGTAAACATATAGGCAAGATTTTTGTCCATATTATTAGCCTTGGCAAAACCATTGGATTTCTTCCAAAACTCTCCAATTTCATATCCCAGCTTCTGTATAAACCCTTGAGCTTGCATATCATCAGGAGACAGCGTTTTATCAAAATCATAGCAGATGGCTACTACAGGTTTTTCTTCTTTCTTTAGAGTTTCTGATTTTACTTTTGACATTTTACTGCACTCCTTCTATATAAACATATCCTGCAAGAGTTTCTTCTTCAGTGTTTCTAACTGAGAAATTTTTTCTTGATGAGAGTTGATGAGGTTATCTAGGTTTGAAAAATAAGAGCCGATGGCTTGTTGTTCTGTAATTGATTGTGGAATTGCAAAAATAGTTGTTGAAACTGACTTCCAATCTGAACGAGGCATTTTAGTACCAGATGTGTCATTAGCAACTTTTTGATAGCGATTTGATTGAACTAAATAATAAATGAAATTTGAATCATTTCCATTTGGATCAAATACCCAAAAATCTCCTAAAGCTACTCCCTCAAATTTCGGCAGAAGCCAATTATTTAAATATGGACGTAATTTCCCATATAATGTGTATCCAGGTTTAAAGTGTATACCTTTACGATTATCAAATTTTCTACTAATATCTTTATTCAGTTGACCTTGACCAGAAACAATATCCTCAAACTCAACCTTTGGCAATGAATCAGAGTCAGAACTTTGAGTAACTCTTTTTACAAGTTTACTAAATTCCTTTTCTTTCCATTCACCTTCAAACCCCTTCAAACGAATCTCAGGAACTGTCTGTCCATCTTTGGGAAACAACTTAGAGAGCATAGTCGCCTTAAGAGATTGGTAGTTGGCAAGATTAGCCTTGTAGCTAGCAAGAAGGTCGTCAAGGGTGCGGAAAAGGGTGCCAATGGCGGATTGTTCTTGAACATTTGGTACATTAACCTTTATCATTGCTATATCACTAGCATTGTATGAAGGAAGAGCACCGATTTGTGCATACTTAGGCAAATTTATCGTTTGAAATAATGTTAAACCAAAATCTTTATCCCATGATTCATCGAAGGAATAGCTCATAGTATTATTGTCAATCAGAAAAGGTCTAGTAACTAACCGTTTTCTATTTAACATCAATGCAGCACCAACTTTAGCAAATATGATAGCTGGAGTTTCATCAATAACCTTCCAACTATTTTTCATAATTTGCTCCTGTGTAACATAATTATTTGCATTCCTCATCTCAGTTTCATTTCCAATATTGTTCATATCAGAAACCTTAAAAAATGGAATCCCTTCTGTACCACCTTGTTGACTATCTGGAAAGCCTATTCCCGATTTAAAATTTCCAAGCTGTCCTAATTTATAGTTATTCCAATTATTAACAAATTCCTTAAATCTTATTTTTGGATTACTATGTTGATTCATTTAAAATCTCCACTAAAATACATCTAACAAAACCATGGCTTGAAATGAGGAATATCCCCATTCTTATAAAGAGTAACCTTTTCTTTACAAAATTTGTAAATTTTTTGGTTTCTATTATTTTTTAAATATGATAATAACGATTCTAAATCATCAAAATTTTTACCATTAAAATAAAACATAGGTGGTAATAAAGCATCTTCATTTTTTCCACGAGCAAACAATTCTAATGCAAAAAAACCATCAGAATAGCCTATGTCATAGTAGGGTCGTAAATATTCATTTTCACTCATTCTTTGATTACATAAATATAAATAACTCTGAGCTACTTGATAAGTATAATTTGGAATTAATATTCTTCCTGATTTTTCGTCTGCTATAGAAAACTGAAAAGCATGTATCAAACCATCTTGGTAAGCTATTGTCAATAATAGCTCAGGATACTCTTGCAAAATTTCATGAAACTTTGCATCATCCATCCAACTTAAGTGTGCATTTATCAAAATTTCATTTGCTTCTTCTGCAAAACGATATACCTTACTGTCAATCAGAGTTCCTTGCTGAATAAGTTCATTTTTCAAAGATTTAACAAAAAATGTTCCATCAGTAATAATCGGAATTATATTTTTAGGATGCTTCTCCAACCACTTTTCATCAATTGTAACTAAATAAAATTGATTTGCAAACTGTCCCAAATCATCTGAAAGAATCTCAATAATTTTATTCAAATCTTCATCACCGAAAGAAAAACCTACAAATACTACTGTTTTTGTTGATAAGATAGTTTTTAACCTATCCCCAATAGGTTTTGTTGACAATTTTTGATAGCAATTTTCATAGTCTTCCTCAGTTGCAATAATTGAACCTATATTTTTTATAGAACCATGAATTTTAAAAACCCTTTTTTCAAACGTATCCCACAGAGCAACGTCTTCATTGTAAATAATTGGAAACATATCACAATTGTCCTCAAACAAAGTATCCCAATTTGTTGTTATTACAGTTCCAATCTGTGGAATTTTAGCAACTTCTTTGTGAAATTCTGAAGCAATGCGATATAATTCCGGAAAGTTTTCTATCATTTGAAATCTGCTATTTATTCTTTTAAATAGTTCTTTTCTACCATTTACAATATTTTCACAAAACAAACTCATTAATTTAGAAAAGGATAGATTTTCATCTACTTCAATATGATTTTTATATTCCAACTCATTTTTTATATCCGCATAAAATGAAGTAGGCATAACTTTTTTTGACTCTGTACTTATACCTGCACCACAGAAAAATACTAAATCTCCCTTAATTGCTGCCTGAATGACATCATCAGGTAACGTAAAACCATTATCATTGTTACATTCTCTGCACCCTTCTACAAATTTTCCTTTAATTTTTACCATCATTTCTACTCCACAATTTTGTCAAAATAACATCATCACTATTCGGTCTAATAACTTCTTCTTTATCTACTTTCACAAATACTGGAACTTGAATTGCGTTACCAGTAATTATAACTTCACCTTTACCTAAACTAGGAATTTTATTAAAGGAAGTTTTATCCAACGTAGGCATGGTATTTACGAGCATACGTAAATCATTATCATTAACCAATCTATGGATGAAATAATTATGAACCTGTGAAAGAATAGTAGGTGAAATATCTGCTGGTCGTTGACTAGATATAGTTAAATAGAAACCAAATTTTCGTCCTTCCTTAATAATTTCCTCAAAAATATTTAATCTATAGTCCTGCCAAGTATCTCCTACTGAATGATTTTGAGCATTTAAAATATTATGTGCTTCATCAATAATCAAATGACTAGTGCATGTAACATTGTCTCGATTTATATTCTCTTTCTGTTTATCATAAACCATTTTTGAAATAAGCATAGGAATTAGTCTGGTAATCTCCTGATTAGCATGTACGAGATTAATAATATTTAAACTAGAAAAATCTCCTTCAATACTATCTTTAACTTCAACAACTTTTTTCAAACTATTTAAAGCATTTTCAATTCTGTAAAAAAGAGGATTAATATGTTCAATATTAGTCGACTTCCATGCTGATTGGTGTACCTTTTGAAATTCAAGGTGAAATTTTAATTTATCAATCATTGATAGCTGGTTAAACGAGTTTTCCAATGCATTAGTCAAAGCTGGAATACATAAGTATATCAGAGCGTTATTATCAATTTCAGATTTATCATTAATAAATACATTTGCAGGAGGACCTGAAAAATAATATTTTTCAGAAGAATGAAAGTTCAAAGATCTTAAATTATCTAGTAAATTAAATTCTGTTGTTTGAAGATAATCCCTAGCGACAGTAATCCAGTTTTCTTTAGCTTCTGAATTTACAGAGTCACCACTAGTTAATATCTTCTTCAAAGTACCTACAACAAATTTAGCGATGCTAGTACCATTAAATTTCTTCTCTTCCCATGTGTTAAGCGCTTTTCTTAAGAATGGTACCTGTGTAGCAATTGTTGCTCCAAATAAGATTGATAAAATATCAGGATCAAATAAATAATCTGAAGTGATTGGAATTTTATTATTGGTTTGATTTCTAGTATCTATATCAAACACCTTCTTATTTTCTGTGACATCAAAACTATCATCTTTTGTATATTCACCATTAAAATCAATAACATAGAATTTTGAAAGCTCTAAAATTTTTTCTCTATAGTCAGACCGAAATAATTCTAAAAACAATTTATGCAATGTATTAGATTTACCACTACCAGTATTCCCAAAAACACCAATATGAGAAGCAAAAATTTTATTAATCGATAATGGAACAACTTGACCTTCTAAGATTGATTTTCCTATAGAAATTGTTGGCTCAGATTCATTAATCCCATATATTAATTCTAAGTCTTGCTTTGAAGTAATACAAACCTCATTACCAATCATAGGTACAAATTGACTTGTTACTTTGAATTCACCATTTTCAATAACACCTTTTGTTTTTAAATGAACGATTCGATTTATTGAATTTTTTGAAAAGCGATTATCAAATTCTGTACTTCTAATTGTATTTTGTTGATCAGCAACTTTTTCAGTAACAACAGAAGCAATAATTTTTACATTATTCTGCAAAATTGTCAAAAATGCACCAATTTTAGCACCTTGTAAAATGTCTCCATACCATAAATACTCCGCATCATTAGATAGTTGATACATTCCAACTTGAGAAATATCACCGTCAACCCCTACGATTACACCTAATTTTTTTACATCACGATTCATTTTACTTCTTCATCCTCGATGATAAATAACTCTGTCAAACTACTAATATCAAAACTTCCACTTGTATTCAAAATGTTCTTATTTTCAGATTCTAAAGCAGATGGTATCACTATCTGAAGATTCCTAGGAATATTATCAAGAGACAAATTCTTCTTAATAACCTCATAATCGCTATCTGAATAACAAAATATATAAGTCATTAATTCTGGATTCTTTAAAGACCTTCTTACCATCTTTGCAATATGATCATCTTGAAACGAGAATCCTACAACAATTAATACTGATTGAGGTTTATCTAACTCTAGTTGAAATACTCTTAACATATCATGAAAATGATTGTTAAGATATGTTTCCTGTCCTTCAAGTCCAGTAGGCCTAACAACTACTGGTTGATCGACAGTATACGGTCTTATTAAAATCTGATTATTTTCTCCTTTTTCCCAATTCATAGACCCGTGAGGCTTAATTAAAGAAATTGAAGGAAGCTCATTTAAATAATTTTCATTTAATCCTCTATACGCCACACTTTTATTATAATTAGCACTATCTAACACTTTATAGAAATAACCATTGGAACCATCATTAAATATGAAGTTATCGTTTTTCATTAATAAATCCAAGGCTCTTTCAATAAATAAATCATAATTTGTGGTAAAAATATTAACATTCTTCGAAACCGTTCTGGAATTTGAAATGTAAAGCAATGTAATTACTTTTTCTAAGAACCTTACATATCGTTCTAATACAAAAATCAATACTAATTTCAAAAAGCAGTATAATTCTTTAGTTTAGTAAAAATATTTCGCAGAATACAAAAATCTGTTTATCCATTTTTTTCAACAAAATACTTGATTCTATCATTATGATTAAAAGGTAAAAAAGAACTAACATCCAATATATGTTTTTCTAAATTTTTATTCGCTATATCTTTAGAGACACTTATACCATTCTCATCTTTAGTAAAGTAGCTCATTAAAGGGATAGCTGGATTTGATACTCCTGAACCAATTAAAATATTTAAATTTTTTTGTTAGAATATTTCTTTTTAAATTGTTCCACATTAAAAAAATTATATTTTTCCATAATATTTTTTCCTTTTATTAACCAACGATAGAAATACAACTATCTTTTTTTAACATAAAATGTAGACTAACATTATTTTTACACTTAGATTATATCATAAAACAGCAAAAAAACGTCTTTAGATAATAATATATCTAAAGACGTTTATTTTTATCCTGCTACTTGTGCTGCTTCTTCTACTTTCACTTTTTTCTCCTTCTTACTTGAACCAGTCAATCGTCGTTTACTGTCTCGGATTGTATTCAGGTCTTTAAGGAGTTTGGTCAGGTGTTCTTTTTCTGGATAGGCTTCTGCGCTGGCTGCGGTGTAGCGCATAAAGAGGTCGTAGATGCTGGTTAGTTCGGTACGGACTTGTCTGGTCTTGCCGACTTCTTTGGTAGACTTATGCGCACGCGCCTGACTTTCCACCTTATCATAGTCTTCCTGCGCACTAGTGACTGCAAGGAGCATAGGGGTCAGACCTAGACTGGTAACTGCTGTCTGGTAGGGTTCTTCGCTAAGGGTTTTGAGCAAGCTTTTGATTTCTGCCGTTTCCACATCATTGCTATGCTTGGTGATATCCTTGTACTTGGCAAAGACTGGTTTCAAAGTCTCATGGGCTTCTTTGAGTTTGGTCTCCTTGATCTTAGCAAATCCTCGATGAAGGGTAAAGAGACCAACTAGGGCGCTATCACGATTGCGATCGACTTCGGTCAGGTTCGTCGCCTCTTTCTTTTCTACGATAGCGAGTTGGGCTTGGAAGTCTGCTAGCTTGCTCTTGAAGGAATCGAGATGCTTGCCATACATAGGCTCGTCCTTATGTGCCTTGGCAAAAACTTCTAGTAGTTGACCCGTATCTACCATGAGACTTTCAAACTCACGGTTGGTAAAGTTGGTGTAGCTTAGAGGACGGATAGTGAATGTTTTTGTCATGATGATAACCTTTCTATTTAACGAATCATTTAGTTTTTTCTTTATCAAATAAAGACTGGATTAGTTCAGGAAGATAGACCTGTTTTTGATTTGTTTTTACAATGCTTCCTTGTCTAGGAGGTTGAATCAAAGGTCTGTCATTTCCTACATAGACTTGAAGCAATACACAGACCAAAAATAGGAGGCCCCATAGAGGAAGTACCGATAGGATACTCTCCTCATTTTCTTTATCTTTCTTCATCAGATTTCTCCTTTAAGTTGATAAGACAATTCTAACAAATAGCAAAGAACTTCAGACACTCCCCCGCTCAACTGTCTACTTTATCATCCCAACAGCACTTTTTCAGTCTATTTCTTACTTTTACAAGATAAATCAGTCATTTCAGAAATAGAAAATCCCTATCTGACTAGACATACACTCCGTCTGTCAGATAGAGACTCTTACTATTTTTAGATTTTAACTTTTCTAGCTTTAGAATACATCTAAACTTTAGGAAAGACGACTATTCGAAAGTTCGAAGACCTCAAAACTTTCTCAGATAGACTATTCGAAGCTTAGAATACCCATAAATTTATGTATCTCTTATCATTCTAAACTTAGAATACATCTAAACTTTAGGAAGTCTATGTCTTCGAAACTTCGAAGGACTATCTCCCCACCCTAAGTGGTTCAATGACTTCTTCGACAAGTTGCTTACAGGCCTCCTTGATTTGTTTTTTATAGAGGAGGGGATTAAGGGCATCTGCCACTTCTATCTTATAATCCTGATAGCGCTGGCTCTTGGTCAGCTGGCTCTCTCCTAGTTGTTTTTTAGCTCCCTTACGGTAGTGCTCGACATAGTAACGGAGTTCATCCTCTCCGACATACCAACGTTTGCTAAATACTTGGATGTGTTGCTGGATGACCGCCTCAATCATCTGATCCAAGATATTTGCGATAGACTGACCACGATAGCTTTCTGGCTTGTCCAGTACTTCCTTCCATAGTTCAGTGATGATATGGGCAAGATTTGGATTGGTCTTCTCAAGGCTATGAATATAGGTATCCACTGCTTCTCTATCTTGAGCGCTTAGGTTCTTTCTTGACTCTGGCCTTGCTCGATCAGACTTTGGATCAAGGTCAAGATATAGGCATAGTTGATCTCATCCACTTGGATAGACTCTAGTTCATAGTGGATATCAAGGGGTTCCCCACCCTCATCACCATCATCTCTTCGGCTTTTTAATTCAGCTAGGATATTTTGATAGAAGCCAAGATAAGTTTCCAATTCTTCTGCGCTTAGTCCCGTCTGGGCGTAAATTTCTTCCTCATCATACTCTTTATAAACTCGGATAGAGGCTAGATATTTATCAAAGACTTGATAGGCCTTGGCGAGCTTTCTCAACTCAGGTGTAGTGATTTGCTCGATTTGGAGTCCTTCCTCAGGATCATCGGTGATGAGATTTTGGAAATCACTGCAACTCCGTAAAAAGTTCCTCTTTTCCTCTTCCCAGCTTGGGGCTAGGACATCATTTTCTCCACCATTTGAGTATAGTTTGAGGGCATTATCCACTGCTTCCTTAAAGGCTAGTGGCTTTTGGAAAGTGATGATATGCCCATAGGTCTTACTAGAATCAAAGATGCGATTAGTTCGACTAAAGGCCTGAATTAAATCCTGCGGTTGCATGGGTTTACGATCGATAAAGAGGGTCGATAGACAAGGCGCATCGAATCCCGTTAAGAGACGATTGACCACGATAACCAAGTCCAACTGCTCATTGCGATAGAGATACTTGTCTTGCTTACGGGCAAGGCGGTTATTGACATCTGTATTAAAGCCACGAAGATCCGCCATTGTAAAGTGAGTATCAAACTCTTGGTTATAGTCCTCTAAGACCTGTTTCATGTGGTCTTGGTTGGCTCTTGACTCTTCTTCATTCTCCGTAACGGAGTAGGTGATGGTCGCCTTTGGAAAATCAGGAAGGACCTGCTTGACCCTTTCCGACACCTTGACACGTGTCTGACCAGCCTTGACTCTTTTGATAAGGTCATAGTAGGCTTGGGCTTGAGGGATAGACTTGACAGTCAGGATGGCATTGTAGGTCTTACCCACCCCTTTTTGGAAGCCCAGTTGTTGGCGGGATTTATTGATAATGGCATCCAAGACTTCCAGCATGTGTTCCTCATTCTCATAGACGCTATCAGGTATTTTTCTTCAGCCTGGTCTGTGATGAGGGTATTACGATAGTCTACCTTAAAGCCTAAGACAGCTCCGTCATGGATGGCTTCCTTAACCGTATACTCATGGAGGCGGTCTCCATACTGTTGCTGGGTGGTTTGGGCGAGGTCGCCGACCTGCTGGCGTTTATTTTCCTTAAAGATTGGCGTTCCTGTAAATCCATACCAGAGAGACTGAGGGAAAAAGGCTTTAATGTCTTTTTGTGTTTGTGGCGTAACGGCACGGTGGCATTCATCCACGACAAAGGCCACTCGGAGCCCCTTGATTTTGTCCGCATCACGCTGGTAAAGACCTTGGTCAAACTTGCGCATCATGGTGGTGATTTTCTGGATGGTGGTTACCACCACACGCTTATCATTACTACCTAGTCGCTTGACCAAATCATGTGTATTATCCGTCTCATCAATATCAATGACATCATTGGTCGCATAAGAGAGAAAAGATGAAGTGGTCTGTTGGTCCAAGTCCCTGCGGTCAACCACAAAAATCGTCTTTTGGATCGATGGAATTTGAAGGAGATTACGAGCTACCTTATAAGAAGTCAAGGTCTTTCCTGAACCTGTCGTATGCCACACATAGCCTGATGCTTGCTGACGAGATGCTTCCTGCACTGCTTCAATAGCATGAATCTGGTAGGGGCGCAAGAGGATGAGAGCTTTCTTGCTATCATCAATGACAGAATACTGCATGACCATCTGGTGAGCACGAGGGATAGAAAGGACTTCGTGGGCAAGCTAGTCAGGTTTGTCACAGGATGATTGTCCTTATCCACCCACTTGGTTAGAAATTGCTTGTTGAGTTTATTTTCCCTAGCTGCAGCGATATAACGAGTATCGACCTTGTTAGTCACAACAAACATCTGCAAGCTAGAGTAGATACCACGGAACTTGCCTTCGCGGTCATATTTTTTAATTTGGTGAAAAGCATCGATAAATGCTGCTTGGGAACTCTTAAGTTCGATTTGAATCATGGGTAAACCGTTGATGAGAAGAGTAACATCCAGTCTACGGTCTTGGTCCATAGGATTTACTTTTTCTCGTTGGACTTGATTGACAACTTCGTAGCTAGACTTTCCTGCTGCAATATTGTCACGCCAAATGACTGACAAACGGATGGTGCCTAGGCTAGCATCTTCTCTCTGAACCTCGACTTTGGCAATGCCGTTTTCACCGACCAACCACTTAGCAGCATCATAGTAGCTTACAAAGTTCAGTTGGTTCTGAATCTGACGTTTTTCCTGCTCTGTCAATGGTTGGTCTGCTAGAAGAGCAACGTTGTTTTGGGCTAGTTTCTCAAAGAAATTGTCCCATAATTGGTCTTCTGTTTTGAGGTCATCTCTATAAGTCCATTGACTTTCACCAGTTACCAGTTGGGTGATCAGTTGTTTTTCTATCTCCAGTTCTGGTTTTACTTGCATCATTCTCTCCTTTAACGATGTTCTACTTTCTTTATTATAACATGTTTATCATTAAATTCCCCCCTTCTTTCACAAAATATGGTATAGTAGAATTATACTATCTATGAGGAGTTTACATGTCACAGGATAAGCAAATGAAAGCTGTTTCTCCCCTTCTGCAGCAAGTCATCAATATCTCATCTATCGTCGGGGGAGTCGGCACCTTGATTTTCTGTATTTGGGCCTATCAGGCGGGTGTCTTACAGTCAAAGGAAACCCTATCGGCCTTTATCCAGCAAGCTGGGGTTTGGGGACCACCACTCTTTATCTTTTTACAAATCCTACAAACCGTTGTTCCGATCATTCCGGGAGCTTTGACCTCAGTGGCTGGGGTCTTTATTTACGGCCACATCATCGGAACCATCTATAACTATATCGGCATCGTGATTGGCTGTGCCATTATCTTTTACCTGGTACGTCTCTATGGAGCTGCCTTTGTCCAGTCGGTCGTCAGCAAGCGCACCTATGACAAGTACATCGGTTGGCTAGATAAGGGCAATCGTTTCGAGCGGTTCTTTATCTTTATGATGATCTGGCCTGTTAGCCCAGCTGACTTTCTGTGTATGCTGGCTGCCCTCACCAAGATGACCTTCAAACGCTATATGATCATTATCATTTGACCAAGCCCTTTACCCTAGTGGTTTACACTTATGGTTTGACTTATATTATTGATTTCTTCTGGCAGATGTTTTGAGAATAGAAAATAGCCTGATACTAAATATACTTTGGTATGGAAATCATGCCAACTTTTCGATAGTGAATCGAGGACTTACCTAGCCTTTCCGCCGTGATAAAAACACCTGAAATCTAATGGTTTCAGGTGTTCGGAAACTTTGAGACATTAGGCTCAAAGTTTAGGTATGGAATTTCGAAGAAAGTCGCTACCGTCCGTCATCACTTAAGGAAAGGCTCAAAAACATTTTCGTCAAACAAAACATCCGTTTGGTTTCCCAAGCGGATGTTTTCTTTGTTTTATTTTGCGACACTCTTAGCGAGGACAAAGTTCCCAAGTGTGGCAGAACCATTGCCTGCGACTGCTGGAGTCACGATGTAGTCACGCACATCTGGTACTGGTAGGTAGCCATTGAGAAGAGCTGTGAATTTCTCACGCACACGGTCCAGCATGTGTTGTTGGGCCATAACGCCACCACCAAAGACGATCACATCTGGACGGAAAGTCACAGTAGCATTGACCGCAGCCTGAGCGATATAGTAGGCTTGAACATCCCAGACAGAGCTGTTGAGTTCGATGTTTTCGCCACGAACACCTGTACGAGCTTCTAGACTTGGTCCAGCCGCAAAGCCTTCCAAACAACCCTTATGGAAAGGACAGACGCCGTTAAATTCTTTTTCTACATCCATTGGGTGTTTAGCCACATAGTAGTGACCCATCTCAGGGTGACCGACACCACCGATAAACTCACCACGTTGGATAACACCTGCACCGATCCCTGTACCGATCGTGTAGTAAACCAAGTTTTCGATACGGCCACCAGCATTGTTACGAGCAACTACTTCACCATAGGCAGAGCTATTTACGTCTGTGGTGAAATACATGGGTACGTTGAGGGCACGACGGAGAGCCCCAAGTAGGTCTACATTTGCCCAGTGAGGTTTTGGAGTCGTTGTGATAAAGCCATAGGTTTTTGAGTTTTTGTCGATATCGATCGGACCAAATGAACCGACAGCAAGACCAGCAAGATTATCGAATTTTGAAAAGAACTCGATGGTTTTATCGATAGTCTCGATAGGAGTTGTTGTTGGAAATTGTGTTTTTTCCACAACATTAAAGTTTTCATCACCGACAGCACAGACAAACTTTGTACCGCCCGCTTCTAAGCTTCCATATAATTTTGTCATGATAAACCTCTTATCTTTGTTTTCTCTATTATAGCACATTTTAAAGGGCTAGATTTCTCAATATTTTAGATTTTCCTCTGTAAATCTTACCATCCAAGTAAAAACGAACAAACATAATATTTGTTCGTTTTATTTTTAAATCTGATTTTCGAAGAGGACTAGGCTTTCACTTCGATGATAGCGTCACCCTTGACAACTGAACCGCTTGCGACTGGTGTCACAGAAGCGTAGTCTGCTGTGTTGGTTACGATAACCATTGTTGTGTCGTCAAGACCTGCAGCAGCGATTTTGTTTGAGTCAAAGGTTCCGAGAACATCACCAGCTTTGACCTTGTCGCCTTGAGCAACTTTTTGTTCAAAGCCTTCACCGTTCATAGTCACCGTGTCGATACCAACGTGGATCAAGATTTCAGCTCCGTTTGCTGTCTTCAAACCGTAAGCATGTCCTGTAGCAAAGGCGATTGATACTTCTGCATCAGCTGGTGCGTAAACCACGCCTTGGCTTGGTTTCACTGCAATCCCTTGTCCCATTGCACCACTTGAAAAGACTGGGTCATCAACATTCTCAAGGGCAACTACGTCCCCAACGATTGGAGTTTGGATTGTTTCATTTTGAGGAGCTACTGGAATGTTACCAGTTGTTTCTTCTTGAACCAAACGTTCTGTCGCTACTTCACTAGCAACTTCTTCTTCGTCCTCGTAACCAAACATGTAAGTAAGTGCAAAACCAAGAACGAATGATACAGCTACCATAAGGATGTATTGGAATAATTGACCGTTACCAATGTACAACATTGTACCAGGGATGACTGTGATACCATTACCAGTACCAGCAAGTCCAAGGATTGAAGCAAGTCCACCACCGACTGCACCAGCAATCAATGAAAGGAAGAAAGGCTTACGGAAACGCAAGTTAACCCCGAAGATAGCAGGCTCAGTAATACCTAGGAAGGCAGAAAGAGCAGCTGGGAAAGCAAGAGTTTTCAGTTTAGGATTTTTAGTTTTCACACCAACGGCAACAGTTGCAGCACCTTGAGCAGTCATAGCTGCAGTAATGATAGCGTTGAATGGGTTAGCGTGGTCAGCAGCAAGCAATTGAACTTCAAGCAAGTTGAAGATGTGGTGAACACCTGATACGACGATTAATTGGTGAACTCCACCAATCAAGAAACCACCAAGTCCGAATGGCAAGTTAAGAATAGCTTTTGTTCCAATGAGAATGTAGTTTTCAACAACGTGAAAGACTGGTCCGATAACAAACAATCCAAGGATTGACATTACAAGGAGTGTTACAAACGGTGTTACCAAGAGGTCAAGTACATCTGGAACAACCTTACGAACTGCTTTTTCAAACTTAGCTCCGACAACCCCGATGATGAAGGCTGGAAGAACTGAACCTTGCAAACCTACAACTGGGATAAATCCGAAGAACTGCATTGCAGTTACTTCACCACCAGACGCAACAGCCCAGGCATTTGGAAGTGAATCAGAAACGAGCATCATACCAAGAACGATACCAACAGCTGGGTTACCACCGAATACACGGAAAGTTGACCAAACAACCAAACCTGGCAAGATGATGAAGGCTGTATCTGTCAAGATTTGAGTATATGTTGTCACGTCAGCTGGAAGTGTCATTCCAAGAGCAGTCAAGAGACCACGCACACCCATGAAGAGACCAGTTGCTACGATAACTGGGATGATTGGTACAAAGACGTCACCGAAAGTACGGATAGCACGTTGGAACCAATTTCCTTGTTTAGCAGCTTCTGCTTTCATATCTTCTTTAGAAGATGTTGGCAAACCAAGTGCAACCACTTCGTCATACATCTTGTTTACTGTACCAGTCCCAAATATGATTTGGTATTGGCCTGAGTTAAAGAAAGCTCCTTGAACTTTATCCAAGTTCTCAATCACTTCCTTCTTGATTTTCCCTTCATCTTTGACCATGACACGCAGACGAGTCGCACAGTGGGCTACACTGTTGACATTCTCACGTCCGCCAAGGGCTTCGATGACCTTTTTTGCAATATCCTGATTGTTCATTTGCAAAAATCTCCTTATAAAATTTTGTTCTTGTTTGAAAGCGATTTTATTCGCCCTACGACTATTATTTTATCACGTTTCTAAAATATGTCAAGCGTTTTGCAGAATTTTTTAAACCCTTTCTTTTTTCTCTGATTATTTTTGCTCGTTTTTGAGGGTTATTCTCTTTTTCCTCAAAAAAATATCTTTATACTTGAGGAATCAAGGCTTTTATTTACATTTTCTTTCATTTTTTCGTGAAAATTTGCCAGATTTCCTTTACTCGATTTATGGCAATCGTTTGACATGTTTTTCTTTTTTTTAACATAAAAGACTTGCTTTTTTTGCCGAAAACGTTTACTATTAATAATAGAATAGAACTTATGGAGGAAAGATAAAATGGAATGGACAACCGAGCGCCGTTACAGACGCTATGAAGACTGGTCTAATAATGAAATCAAGCAAATCAAGGAAAAGATGGCACAATCTCCTTGGCATACTCGTTACCATGTCGAGCCAAAAATGGGGCTTCTCAATGATCCAAATGGCTTTTCCTATTTTGATGGTAAATGGATTCTCTTTTACCAGAATTTCCCCTTTGGTGCAGCTCATGGCTTGAAGTCTTGGGTGCAGCTTGAAAGTGATGATCTGGTGCACTTTACAGAAACTGGAGTCAAAGTTTTGCCAGATACTCCATTAGATAGCCACGGGGCCTACTCTGGTTCTGCCATGCAGTTTGGCGATAACTTGTTCCTATTTTATACAGGAAATGTCCGCGATGAAAACTGGATTCGTCACCCTTACCAGATTGGTGCTCTGATGGATAAGGATGGCAAGATTACAAAGATTGACAAGATCTTGATTGACCAGCCATCAGACTCTACTGATCACTTCCGTGACCCACAAATTTTTAACTTCAAGGGTCAATATTATGCCATCGTCGGTGGACAGGACTTGGAGAAAAAAGGCTTCGTCCGTCTCTACAAGGCTGTGGACAATGATTATACAAACTGGCAAGCAGTTGGCGACCTTGACTTTGCTAACGACCGTACTGCCTACATGATGGAATGCCCAAATCTGGTCTTTGTAGGGGAGCACCCTGTCCTTCTCTACTGCCCACAAGGATTGGATAAGGGTGTCCTAGACTATGATAATATCTATCCAAACATGTACAAAATCGGGGCTTCCTTTGATTCTGAAAATGCCAAAATGGTAGATGTGTCTCCACTGCAAAATCTAGACTATGGTTTCGAAGCCTATGCAACGCAAGCCTTCAACGCTCCAGATGGACGTGCACTAGCAGTAAGTTGGCTTGGGTTACCAGATGTTTCTTACCCATCTGACCGTTTTGACCACCAAGGAACCTTCTCATTGGTCAAAGAACTCACTATCAAAGATGGCAAACTCCACCAATATCCTGTCTCAGCTGTCAAAGAACTTCGTTCTTCTGAAGAGGTCTTCTCAAATCGTACTCAAACCAATAACACCTATGAACTGGAGCTCAACTTGGAGGCCAATAGCCAAAGCGAGATTGTCTTGCTCGCTGATAAAGAAGGCAAGGGACTTTCAATCAACTTTGACCTTGTAAATGGTCAAGTGACAGTGGATCGTAGCCAGGCTGGTGAGCAGTACGCCCAAGAATTTGGAAGCACTCGTTCTTGCCCAATCGACAGCAAACTACTACTGCCACTATCTTCATCGACAAGTCAGTCTTTGAAATTTTCATCAATAAAGGAGAAAAAGTATTTTCTGGTCGTGTCTTCCCACATGCAGACCAAAATGGTATCCTGATCAAGTCTGGAAACCCAACTGGAACTTACTATGAATTAGATTATGGTCGCAAAACTAACTGATGTCGCAAAACTTGCAGGCGTCAGCCCCACTACCGTCTCACGGGTCATCAATAAAAAGGGTTATCTGTCTGAAAAAACCATTCTCAAGGTCAATGAAGCCATGAGAGAATTGGGCTATAAGCCCAACAATTTAGCTCGTAGCCTCCAAGGAAAATCAGCTAAGTTGATTGGCTTAATTTTCCCAAATATTTCCAATGTTTTCTATGCAGAATTGATTGATAAGTTGGAACACCAACTCTTTAAAAATGGATACAAGACCATCATCTGTAACAGCGAGCACGACTCTAAGAAGGAACGGGAGTACATCGAAATGCTAGAGGCCAACCAGGTCGATGGTATCATTTCTGGAAGCCACAACTTGGGAATCGAAGACTACAATCGTGTGACGGCACCGATTATTTCCTTTGACCGAAATCTATCACCAGACATCCCTGTCGTCTCCTCTGATAACTACGGTGGCGGAGTCCTAGCAGCCCAAACCTTGGTCAAGACAGGCGCCCAGTCTATCATTATGATTACAGGGAATGACAACTCGAACTCACCTACTGGACTGCGCCATGCTGGTTTTGCATCGGTTCTCCCGAAAGCGCCTATTATCAATGTTTCGAGTGACTTTTCTCCCGTCAGAAAAGAAATGGAAATCAAGAATATCTTGACCCATCAGAAACCAGATGCGATCTTTGCTTCGGATGATTTGACAGCTATTCTGGTGATCAAAATCGCTCAAGAGCTGGGAATTTCTGTTCCTGATGAGCTCAAGGTCATCGGCTATGATGGGACCTACTTTATCGAGAACTACTATCCTCAACTGACAACGATTAAGCAACCTATGAAAGAGATTGCCCAACTCACTGTTGATCTTCTCTTGCAGAAGATTGAAGGCAAGGAAGTTGCGACAACTGGTTACTTCTTACCCGTCACCCTATTACCTGGAAAAAGTATTTAAGTACAAAAAACTCAGACGAATTCGTCTGAGTTTTTTTATGATCTTAAGTTTTCGAGATAGCGCTGAGCTGTCTCTAAGTTAAAGGTTTTATCTGCGATGAGGCGCTCAACGAGGGGAGCAACCTCGGACTCACTAGCACCTGCTAGGAGAGCTAGGGATTTGGCCTGCAATTTCATGTGGCCTTGCTGGATGCCCGTACTGACCAAGGCTTTGAGGGCCGCAAAGTTTGGGCAAGACCGATGGACACGATAATCTGAGCCAATTCCTTGGCTGAAGGATTTCCTAGTAGTTCATGACTGAGGGCTACACGTGGGTTGAGACCGATAGAGCCACCCTTGGTCGCTACCGGCATGGGTAGGGTCATATGGCCGACCAATTCTTCTGTGTCCCTATCTATACTCCATCGACTGAGACCTTGATAGCGTCCGTCTCGACTGGCAAAGGCATGGGCCCCAGCTTCGATGGCACGCCAGTCATTACCAGTGGCAATCAAAATGGCATCGATACCATTAAAAATTCCTTTATTATGGGTAGTTGCTCGGTAGGGATCAGCCTGCGCAAACTGGCTGGCCAAGGCTATTTTCTCCGCAACTTCTCGTCCCTGGTCCCTTTGGGGACTCAAGTATCGAAAGGCGATACGACAGCTTGCTGTCACCAGAGCATCGGTCGCGTAGTTGGACAGGATCCCCATAAGGCTCTGTCCCTGACTGAGTTCTTCTAAGACTGGCTTCAAGGCTTCTAGCATGGTGTTGAGCATATTGGCTCCCATGGCTTCCTGAGTATCGACATGGAGATAAACAACGAGAAAGTCTGTTTCACCTTTGATCTGCTCTACATGCAAATAACGCGCCCCACCTCCACGTTTAACGATGGAGGGATAGGCTTGATTGGCAAGTTCCAAGAGCTCTGCTTTCTTGCTGGCAATCTTCTCTTGCGCTTGTTCAGGATCAGCAACTTGATAAAGGGCTACCTGACCAATCATCTGGCGCTCATGTACTTGAGCAGTAAAGCCACCTGCTCGCTTGATGATTTTGCTGGCATAGCTAGCCGCAGCAACCACAGACGGTTCTTCTGTCACATAGGGAACTGTGTAGTCCTGATCGTTCACCAAAATCTCTGGAATGATGGAATAAGGCAGAGAAAAAGTTCCTACCACATTCTCACTCAGCTGGTCTGCAACTGCCAAGCTGATTTGTTCATCCTGCTCAAGACTCGTTTGCTTCAGGACTAAGGAGCGCCTGAGCTTTCAGCAACTCCAGGCGCTCATGGTATGTTTTTTTAGAAAATCCATTCCAACTTCTCTTCATTATTTTTCAACCTTGCTATAACGGCGTTGGTGGTCGACAATTTCAACCAAGGCATAGTCTTGATGTTCATAACCTGCAAATTGAGCTGAGCCAGACTCATCCAACTGCACCTCTTCGAAGAAGACTTTTTCATAGTCGACAACAGACAATGCTGTACGTTGTTTGAGTTTGCTCAAGCGCTCTTTGTCTAGGTAAGCCTCATAGCCTTCGACCAATTCACCACTAAAGAACTCTGAAACCGCTCCACTTCCGTAACTGTAGAGGGCAATTTTATCTCCAGCCTTCAAAGTCTCTGCATTTTCCAAAAGGGAGAGAAGTCCGAGGAAGAGGGAACCCGTGTAGATATTTCCAATCATCTGACTGTAAAGGATGGACTTATCAAAGTTCTCTTGCAAACTATTCTGTTTTTCTTTAGACAAAGTTTTGTCCATCATCTTGCGCAAGCCTTTTAGGGCCAACTTAGGATAAGGCAAGTGGAAGCAGATAGCCGCAAAGTCATCCATAGTCCAATCATAGCGTTTCTTGTATTCATCCCAAGTCGTTGTCAGGCAATCAAGATACTGTTGGGTCGAGTACATGCCGTTTACATAAGGAGTGCTTGAGTAGTTCGGACGCCAGAAATCCATGATGTCTCGCGTTTGAGCAACGTTATCATTGTTAAAGGCCATGATGCGCGGATTTGAGTGATTAGCATCGCCACACTTCCAGCACCCTGGGTTGGCTCACCTGGAGTTCCCACACCATACTTGGCAATATCACTGGCAATGACCAAAACCTTAGACTCTGGAGAATTTTCCACATGCAATTTAGCATAATGAAGGGCAGCTGTCGCTCCATAGCAGGCTTCTTTAATTTCAAAGCTACGAGCGAAAGGCTGAATACCTAACAAGCCATGAACAAAGACTGCCGCTGCCTTACTCTGGTCAATCCCTGACTCGGTCGCCACGATGACCATATCGATTTCTTCTTTTTCTTTATCTGTTAAAATAGAGTTGCTTGCACTAGCTGCCAAGGTAACAATGTCCTCAGTCAGTGGCGCAATACTAATTTCATTTAACAAGAGTCCCTTGCTAAATTTTTCGGGGTCAACTCCCCTCGCTTCTGCTAAGTCTTGTAATTTCAAGACATATTGACTGGTCGCAAAACCAATCTTATCAATACCGATTGTCATATTTACCTCTATTTTTTCATTCATTGTAAAAAATCGTTTCATTCTATTTTATCACAAATAGGGACAAAAGAGAGAAAAAAGACTTGATTCAACAAATCAAGTCTTTGCTTTGATTGTATTAGGAAGAGATTCCTCGTTGTTTTCGGATGTAGTAATAAAGCTTTAGAATTACCGTTCCACTTGCCATTCCAATAGAAATAACAAGAGCTAACATAACCACCAAAGTCGCGCTAGCAATTGCATGGCTGTAATCGCCTGTCACAAAGAAAGCTGTCGTTCGATAGGATAAATAACCTGGCACCAAGGGGGCAAGAATAGCCAAGACAAAGACCACCGCTGGTGTCTTATAGACAATACTTAAAATCTGGCTGATGCAAGAGCCAATTACTGCTGCGATAAAGGTCGCGACAATAACATTGGTTGGTTCTTTGAGGACGAGATAGAGGAGCCAAACGCCCATTCCCAAAATACCACCAGGTAGGAGCATGGAGCGTTGAACATTCAGTACGATTAGAAAGGTGATAATGGCGAGTAAACTCGCCACTGCTTGGAGCAAAATACTTGTTAGAGTCATCTTATGTCATCAAAACTAGGGCGACAGAGGTGCCAGCCCCTAAAGCGAGGGTAATGAGCAAAGATTCAAACATCTTGCTCATACCAGAGTTGATATGGTTGGTCATGATATCCCGTACTGCATTTGTCAGAGCAATCCCTGGAACAAAGGGCATGACCGCACCTGCTATAATCAGGTCTGCCGTCGAAGGAAATCCTGTGTAGCGGGCCCAGAACTGGGCAATCAATCCGAAACAAAGGCACCCGCAAAGGCCGTTACAAATGGAATTCGGATAAACTTCTCTACGTAGAGAGAGAAGGCAAATCCAAATAAGGTCGCAATAGCTGCGCCAAAAGCGTCATAGACATTGCCCCCAAACATAATCGAGAAGAAAGGGGCACTGAGGGTCGCTGCTACGGTCACTTGGAACTTGGTATAAGGAAGGGCTTGATTGCCGATTTCTTTCAGCTTTTTAAAGGCTGTCGAGAGATCAATCTGACCTCCGACAAGCTCCCGTGATACTTGGTTGACATCGCAAACTTTTTCAATGTTATAAGAGGATGAGGTCACCCGTTTCATCCGAGAAATATTGGTATTTTCAATAGAAAAGAAAATAGCTGCGGGCATGGCAAGAACATTGCAATCCATTATTCCCTGCGAATGGGCAATACGGATCATAGTATCCTCAACCCGATGAATCTCTGAGCCACTTTTCAGGAGAATAGTTCCTGCTAGCATAATCACATCAATGACGGCATTCAACTCTCTCGATTCGTCCATTTTCTCCTCCTTTTTTCTACTTCCTATATTTTATCACAAAATCTTGTGAAAAAAAAATCTTTGTCATGAAATCATGACAAAGATTCGTTTAATCTCGAGAACTTTCGTGAGATCCTTCACTATTGGATGAACTGCTAGAAGGAGTGTTCCCTTGTTGATTTCCTTGTTGGTTCCCCTGGTTTGGACTTGTAGGAGAACCCTGGTTCCCACGTTGGGCAGGATTAGAGGATGAAGTTGACGGTGGTGTTTTTGGTTTGTAGATGGAAAGTTTGATACGCGTACTTGCAAGATCAACCTGTTCTCCTGCTCTTGGCGTTTGATTTACAACAGTTCCTTCTGCCGTTCCTTCAGGAGCAGTCGATACTTCTACAACCTCAATATTTGCTTCCTTCACACCGACAATCTGAGTCAAGTTATTCTTTGTAAACTCGAGACTTGAACCGATGTAGTTCGGCATGCTGACACTAGTCACCTTCTTAGCTACTGTTAAGGTAATCGTAGTGGCTTTTGAGAGATCATAAGTCGAACCCGAAGCAGGAGTCTGTCTGAGGACGGTTCCAGGTTCGCTTTCGCTGGATTCTTCCTCTTCCATCTTAATTAGATTTTCAGGAACCTTCTTCTCCTTGAGTTCGGCTACGACTTCCGTATACTTACGTCCGACGTAATTGCTCAATTGGAAGGATTGCTTACCAGAAGAAACAATCAAATTGACCTTGGTTCCTTCTTTTCGGCTGCTACCAGCTTCTGGATCCGTTCGAATAACACGTCCCTCTGCTACTGTATCGCTGGCTTCTGACTTTTCTTCACCGGCTTCAAACTTGGATTTTTTCAGAGCTTCCTTAGCCTCTGCAACGGTTTGTCCAGCTACGTCAGGAATAGCAATCGTTGCTGGTGTTCTTGCCAAAATCCAGACCAAAGAGGCTGCAACCAATAGAAGACTAGCCAAAAGAATCATATAGCGAGCCTTAAACTTCCGTTTCTTGGCTGGCTTTGGCGCTGGAGCCGGCTCTGCCACTGGTTGAGTTGGTTTCTTTGGCTGAGGGCGTTCTTCTTGCACCGGAGCTTTAGGAATCGATGTCAGTGTACTTTGTGGGACTTTAGGTAAAGTCTTAGTGTCTGCCTTACTCGCATCGTCAAAGACCAGCTTCGGTTCATTGCGACGATTATAAGACAAGCTAGTTGACAAGTCCACATACATTTCCGAAACAGACTGATAACGATCTGACAGCTTCTTAGCAGTTGCCTTGATGACAACATTTTCTAAAGCCTGAGGAACAGATGGATTTTCAGCTATGACGGACGGAAGTGGTTTCTGGAAATGCTGGAGGGCAATCGTAACCGCGCTATCCCCATCATAAGGGATATGTCCCGTCAGCATTTCATAGAAGATAATCCCCATTGCATAGATATCACTCTGGAAGGTCGCTTTAGAACCACGCGCTTGCTCAGGTGACAAATAATGAACAGAGCCTAACATTGAGTTTGTCTGGGTCAGACTGGTCTCTGCAAAGGCTACGGCAATCCCAAAGTCCGTGACCTTAGCTGTGCCGTCAGGTGTCAAGAGGATATTTTGAGGTTTCAAATCCCGGTGAACGATTCCTCGAGTATGGGCTAAGCGCATGGCCAAGAGGATTTGCCCCATAATCCGAACTGCTTCTTCATTTGAAAGAGGATAGTGTTCTTTGATATAACGCTTGAGGTCAAGGCCTGCTACGTATTCCATAGCCAGGTACTGTTGACCGTCTTCCTCACCAATATCTGTTATCCGAACGATATGAGGATGGTCCAGATCCGCCATGGCCCTCGCTTCACGCTGGAAACGTGCCACAGCAATCGGGTCCGTCTGGTAGTTGGTCCTCAGGACCTTCACTGCCACTTCTTCCCCGTCTAGGATCAAATCCTTGGCCAAGTAAACATCTGCCATGCCTCCTCGACCAATCTGCTTGACAATCCGATACCGCCCGGCAAATCTTGCCGATTTGGATCATTCTGCTGCCTCCTCGTTCATGTAAACAAGGGCAACCGTAATGTTGTCTAAACCTCCTGCATTGTTAGCGAAGCGAATGAGGGTTGCCGCCTTGTCTGCTAGGGAAATATCACTGGTTACGATATCATAAATCTCGCTTGCCGAAATCATATTGGTCAAACCATCACTATTGAGCAAGAGATAATCTCCTGACTCCAATGTAATCATCCCAAAATCTGGCTGGATTTCATCCTTTTGTCCGATAGACTGGGTAATGATATTCTTTTGAGGGTGAGTTTCTGCTTCTTCTGGAGTCAATTGACCAGCCTTGAGCAATTCATTGACCAAAGAATGGTCACTCGTCAACTGGTGGTATTCTTCTCCACGAATCAAACCGATACGAGAATCTCCAATGTGAGCATAGATGGCTTGGTTGTCAATAAACGCAACAGCTTCTAGCGTTGTTCCCATACCTCTGTAGGCTTCGTCCTGACCTAGTTGATGAATTTTTTGATTTTCAATCTCCAGGTAGTGGGCAAACCACTCACGAACTTCATTGACTGAGTCAATTTGGGTATCCACCCAAGCCACACCAAGGTCTGTTACGGCCATCTCACTAGCGATATTTCCTGCACGGTGCCCTCCCATCCCGTCAGCCAAGATGATCATAGTGCGTCCTGCTCGGTTGACAAAGTGATTGACATAGTCCTGATTATTTGTCCGTTTCTGACCAACATCTGTTAATAATGCTATTTCCATTGTGTCAGTTCCTTCCTATTCTGATATCTTGCGAAATTGGCTGATAAAAAATCCATCACTTCCATACAATTCAGGAGTGATCAGGATGCAGCCATCTTTCAGGATATCTTTACATTCGTGTTCTAGTTTAACCTGCTCGAACTCGGGATGACTTTCTAAAAACGCCTCAACGACTTGAAAGTTCTCCTCAGAGACAATAGTACAGGTACTATAAGTTATTATACCACCTTTACGTAGCGTTTGACAAACACTACCTAATATTTCCAGCTGAATTTCCTGTAAGGATGTGAAATCTGCTGTTTCTTTATTGTATTTGATGTCTGGTTTACGACGTAAAAGTCCAATTCCAGAACAGGGAGCATCTACTAAAATCTTATCAAAAGAGTCCCGACCGAAAAACTCATGCACTTTTCTGGCATCCAATTTTTGCGTTTGCACTCGATCTGCCACACCCAGACGCTCCGCATTTTCTTGGATCAAGTCCAACTTATGGTCATACAAGTCCAGAGCCGTCACCTTACCAGATGTGAGGTAAGAAGCCATATGAGCTGTTTTCCCACCCGGAGCGGCACAGGCATCTAGGACCTGTTCATCACCTTGTAGATCAAGAGTCGGAGCAACCAGTTGACTGGACTCATCTTGGATGGTAATGGCCCCTTCTGCGAACAAATCATGTCCTGCAAAGTGGCCTTGCTCCTTGACCAGACCAGTGGCCGCTAAAGGGGAATCGGTCGCCTCTAACAAAGCTTTGATTTCCTCTTTTCGGCTCAAGTTGGTCACCCGGATGCTAGCTTTGTTGCGCACCAAGAGACTTTTAAAGATGGCTTGTGCTCTCTCTTCACCGTACTCTTCCTTGAGCTTAGATACTAGCCAAACTGGGAGAGAATAGGCAATGGAATCACGCTTGTTTTTACGTTTGATACTGTCAATGTCTGGCCAGCCTTCTCGCAAAATACGACGCAGGACAGCGTTGACCAATTTTTCACTGCCTTTTTTACGGGCTTTAGCTAGCTCTACCGCTTCATTGACTACAGCGTGATTAGGAATCTTATCCAAATACCGAAGTTGGTAGGCACTCAGAAGGAGCAGGATATAGAGCCAGTTATCTAGCTTATCCCGGTCTTCGATAAAGTGGGACAGGTACCATTCCAGAGTCAGTTTTCGGGCTACCGTACCGTAGACAATCTCTGTCACCAAACCCTTATCTGCTACTGAGAGTTGACTCCCCTTGAGGTGTTTGTTTAAAGCAATATTCGAATATGCTTGGTTGACTAGAACATCCTCTAGCACTGCTAGAGCTAGACTTCTAGCCGTTTCTACTTTAGTCACCAAATCGTTCTCCTACAGTCAAAGTACGACCAACTCCGTTGAGGAAGGAAGCGATGTCCATCTTAGGCTTGCCTGCTGGCTGCACTTGTTTGAGAGATAGAGCACCTTCAGCCGTTGCGACAATCAATTCCTTCTTGCCAATAGACAGAATCTCACCTGGAGCTCCCTGACCTTCTACTGGCAGGGCTTCATAAATCTTAAAGCGATCACCCTTGAGAAAAGTGTGAGCAACAGGCCATGGATTCATGCCACGTATTTGGTTGAAGAGTTGACGATTGGTTTTAGTCCAATCGAGTTTCTCTTCCTCTGGTTTGATATTTGGCGAGAAAGTGACTTGGCTTGGGTCCTGAGGCACAGGTTTGATCTCCCCGGCAATATAGCCAGGCAAAGTGTCCAAAGCAAGTCACGGCCAACAATCGCTAATTTCTCAAACAAGGTGCCGACATTGTCCTCATCTGTGATAGGAATACTGCGACGAGAAATCATATCCCCTGCATCCATTTCCTTGACCATCTCCATAATGGTCACACCAGCTTCCTCATCCCCTTGAATCAAGGCATAATGAATGGGAGCTCCACCACGGTGTTTGGGAAGAAAGGAAGCGTGAACATTGACCGCAAAGTCCATGCTATCAAGAAGTTTACTTGGGAGAAATTGCCCAAAAGCAGCGGTCACAATCCCATCTGCTCCTAGCTTCATAATGGCTTCCATCTCTGGACTTCCAGATAATTTTTCAGGCTGGTAGATAGGAAGGCCTGCTTCTTTGGCAGCCTGCTTAACCGGGGTTTCTTGGATCACTTTTTTACGGCCGACAGCGCGATCAGGCTGAGTCACAACTGCTAGAATTTCATAACGGTCGTCTGATAACAACCCCTTCAAAACTGTCGCTGAAAAATCGGGAGTCCCCATAAAGATTAGTTTTGTCATTTCTTCTCCTTCTTATAAAAATTGCTGCGGTTCATGGTCAATGCTGAGACGAAGCTCACTATTTTCCCGTTCTTGAGTCAAGGCCAAAACCCGATTGAGAGTCTGTCCCAGCTCATCTTCTAAACGGTATTTAATCAAAATCTGGTAATGATAAAGGTTGTGGGTACGGGCGATGGGTTTTGGCGTTGGTCCAAGGATTTTACTAGTTTCCGATAAACCTGAGCGTAAAATTCCCATAACTTCATAAGCACGTTTGACAACCTCTTCTTCTTTCTTGTGAGAGAGGGTAATCCCAATCGTAAAATAATAAGGCGGATAGCCGAGTTGGCGCCTGATTCCCATTTCATAAGCATAAAAGCCTTCGTAATCCTGATCTTTTGCAAAACGAATGGCATAGTGTTCTGGATTGTAAGACTGGATCAAGACCTGCCCAGCCTTTTCCGCTCGACCTGCACGACCAGCCACCTGGGTCAAGAGTTGGAAGGTTCTCTCAGAAGAACGGAAATCAGGCAGATTCAAGGCCGTATCCGCATTGAGCACTCCGACCAAGGTCACATTGGGAAAATCCAAGCCCTTAGCAATCATCTGAGTTCCCAGCAAGATATCTGCTTCACCTTGGCCAAACTGGTCAAGAAGAGCTTGGTGACTGCCTTTCTTGCGGGTCGTATCCACATCCATCCGCAGAATGCGAGCCTGAGGAAAGAGCTCTGCTAGCTCATCGTAGGCTTTCTGAGTCCCCGTCCCGTAGTAACGAATACTGCGACTCTGACAGTTGGGACAGACATGAGGAATTCCTTTGGAAAAGCCACAGTAATGGCAGTTCATAGTCTTGGTATCCATGTGGAGAGTCAGAGAAATATCACAGTTGGGACAGCTATCTACCGTTCCACACTCCCGACACATAACAAAGCTAGAATAACCCCGACGGTTGAGCATGAGGACTACCTGCTCTTTTTTATCCAAACGGTCTTGGATAGCTTCTAGCAAAGGGGGCGTAAAGTTTGATGTATCATTTTGTCCGATATAGTCCCGAAAGTCAATCACTTGAACTTCAGGAATAGTGGCTAAAGGATTGGCCCGTTGGGTCAGACGTAAGTGTTGATAGACACCTTTTCCAGCCCGCGCACGGCTCTCTAAGCTCGGTGTCGCCGAGCCGAGGACCAGGGCTGCTTGATTGTACTGGTCCCGTAGAATGGCGACCTCTCTAGCATGATAACGGGGATTGCTGTCTTGTTTGTAGCTGGCTTCATGCTCTTCATCGATAATCATAACACCTAGATTTTTCAAAGGAGCAAAGATAGCTGATCGAGCACCAACAACAACTTGGGCATCGCCGCGTTCGACCTTGCGCCATTCGTCGTACTTCTCACCATTGGATAGGCCTGAGTGAAGAATGGCTACTTTCTCACCGAAACGAGCAATGAAACGTTCCGTCATCTGTGGCGTCAGGGAAATCTCAGGCACCAGCAAAATGGCTGTCTTGCCCTTGTCCAAGGCCCCTTGGATGATCTGTAAGTAAACCTCTGTTTCCCACTTCCTGTAATCCCTTGAAGGAGGAAAGGAGGCTGTTGACTGCCAATAGCACTGACAACGGCATCACGCGCCTGTCTTTGTTCTGGATTCAATTCCAAAGGTTGGCTGGCTTCAATGCCTTCAAAATAAACAGCTGAGCGTTGCACTTCCTTTTGGACTAGGGTTAGAGCTTCTTGTTCCACAAAAAAGTTGACTTGCTCCCGCGAATAAGACTCTAACAAGCTAGCCAGGGGAGCACTTTCAGGATGAGACAGCAGATAGTCTCTCAGCTCTGCCTTTTTCTTAGCACGCGCAGAAATCTCAATCTGCTCTAGTCGAGTATCATCAACCTCATACCAAGACTGGGTCTTGACCTTCTTTTGATCGACTGCCTGGTATTCTAAGCGGAGCAGACCTTTTCTAGTCAAGCGCATCATTTCTGCCTGCTTGGCAAGGTCTAGAGAAGAAAAGGCTAGCGAATCTTCTGAACCAAACAGACGCTCTCGGTCTGCCTGACTCAGACCTTCCAGAGGATAGAGAATCTTATCATAACTGGAGTTTAAAAATCCAGGCAACATGGCTTTTAGGATGGAGATTTTATAAGAAAAGACAGACTTGCGTAACTCCTCAGCCAGCCAGAGTTGCTCTTGAGTCAAGACGGGAGAAAAGTCTAGCACCTCTGCAATCTCCTTCAAGTCCTGATCAGCTTCTTCCTCATCTGACTGGAACTCCAAATCTAGCACAATCCCTTGGATCAAACGATTACCCTTGCCGAAGGGGACATGGACCCGCATACCGACTTCCAGCATGTCTACAAATTCCTCAGGGACCTTGTAGCTGTATGGCTGGTCCGTCTGCATCAGGGAAACATCCACGATAATCTTTGCAATAGCCATCTTCTCACCTCCTTCTTGTCAGCAAATTCTTGCAATAGAAAAAATAAGATTGAGTCCCCCCAACCTTAAATTTTTTCACCATCTTCTTTTTCTTTAGCGATTTGCTCTTTGATTTTCTTTTCTTCTTCTTCTCTGCGGCGTTTTTCTTCTTCGATACGGAGACGAACCGCTTCACGTTTTCCTTCTGGATCTGGGTGAATCGTAACGTTTCCTGACTCGATTTCTTCCAAAGCGCGAAGAGTTGATTTTACAGACTTAAACTCTTGAGTTGCTGGCGCACCTGCTTCTAGTTCGTGGGCACGCTTTGCTTCCAAGATTACGAGTGAATATTTGATGGCACCTTGTCTAGCAAGGTATCGATAGAGGGTTTTAACATCATTTGCTTGTACCTGTTTCCTATAGTTTATCGAGTAGTTGGAGATTTTGGCAACATCTCCTGATAGTGACCAATGACACGGTCCACACGGAAGTGTTCTGCTTCGATCACACGCTTGACACGTTCAGCAGCGAGGGGCACCTGATCGTTGACAATGGCATAATCATACTCACGCATGAGGGCAATTTCTTCCTTGGCTTTTTCGATTCGTTGGGCAATCACTTCAGCGCTATCTGTTCCACGACCTACCAAACGATCTTGCAATTCATCCAAGTCTGGTGGCGTTAAAAAGATAAAGACAGCATCTGGAACCTTTTTCTTAACCTGAAGAGCTCCTTGGACTTCAATCTCAAGAAAGACATCGATTCCCTTATCTAGGGTTTCGTTGACATAGGTCAGAGGAGTTCCATAGTAGTTACCGACATATTCTGCATATTCCAACATCTGACCTTGACGGATCAGCTCTTCAAACTCTTCACGAGTACGGAAGAAATAGTCCACTCCGTCCACTTCACCAGGACGTTGCGCACGCGTCGTCATCGATACAGAGTATTGAAATTGATTCTCAGAACTCTCAAAAATCTCTCTTCTAACCGTTCCTTTCCCAACTCCTGAAGGACCAGAAAAAACGATTAGCAAGCCTCGGTCTGCCATTATGTCTCCTTTAGTTAGTCTGTGAAATAAAGTGAAATTTCTCTCGGATACTGATAATAGTGTCAATTATCCTTCTACAGTCTTTCTATCTAGTGTAACAAAAAAGCAGTAATATTTCAACTGCTCTTTCTTATTTATTTAGCATAATCTACTGCACGAAGCTCGCGAATCACGGTTACCTTGATATTTCCTGGGTAATCGAGATTGTTTTCAATTTTCTCACGAACTTTGTGAGCCAAGATTGTGACTTTGTCGTCTTTGATTTGTCCTGGATTAACCATGATACGAATCTCGCGTCCTGCTTGAAGAGCAAAGCTGTTTTGCACTCCTTCAAAGCCATTGGCGATTTCTTCCAAGTCATGGAGACGCTTGATATAGCTTTCAAGCGATTCACTACGAGCACCTGGACGCGCTGCACTCAAGGCATCTGCTGCAGCAACGATCACTGCAATGACGCTTTCGGCTTCCACATCGCCGTGGTGGCTAGCAATCGTATTCACCACAACTGGGTGTTCCTTGTACTTACGTGCCAATTCCGTACCAATCTCAACGTGGCTACCTTCAACCTCGCGGTCAATAGCTTTCCCGATGTCGTGAAGGAATCCAGCACGACGGGCAAGAGCTGCATTTTCACCAAGCTCACTGGCAATGATACCAGATAACTTAGCAACCTCAATCGAATGACGCAAGACATTTTGTCCATATGAAGTACGGAACTGCAAACGTCCCATAATCTTCATCAAGTCTGGATGGAGGTTTGGCGCACCAATCTCGTAAGCAGCAGCCTCACCGTATTCGCGGATCTTATTGTCAATCTCTTGACGGTTTTTCTCCACCAACTCCTCGATACGAGCTGGGTGGATACGGCCATCCTTGAGCAACATTTCCATGGTCATACGAGCTATTTCACGACGAATCGGATCAAATCCTGACAAGGTTACCACTTCTGGCGTGTCGTCGATGATGACATCTACCCCTGTCAAACTTTCAAAGGTACGAATATTGCGTCCTTCACGACCGATAATGCGTCCCTTCATGGTATCATCTGGTAGGTGAACTGTAGAGTTTGTTGACTCTGCTACATACTCACCAGCGATACGTTGCATAGCCTGAACCAAGATATCTTTAGCGATCTTGTCTGAACGTTCCTTGACTTCTTGCTCAGCCTCACGAATACGGCTAGCAATTTCCTTGGTCAAATTTTCCTCTGTCTGAGCCAAGATAATATCTCGAGCCTCAGTTTGGGAAAGGGAGCCGATACGTTCAAGTTCAGCTTCTTTTTGTCTTTCAACTTCCTCTAATTGCTCTTCACGTGCATCAAGGTTTTTTGCTCTATCAGAAATACTTTGTTCTTTTTGTTCAAGTGTTTTTTCTTTGTTCGTCAAATTGTCGTCTTTGCGGTCAAGACTCGTTGCTCTCTCCGTCAAATGACTTTCGATTTGCTTGAGCTCCTGACGTTCTGACTTAAATTCAGCGTCCACTTCTTCACGGTATTTTCTGGCTTCCTCTTTGGCCTCCAATAGTGCTTCTTTTTTAAGAGACTTGCTTTCGCTCTTGGCTTCATTTAGCAATAAATCCGCTTCGCGCTCAGCTTGTCCTCGTAAATTAGTTGCTTCTTGTTCAGCATTTAGAAGCATCAACTCTGCAGCCTCTTGAGATGATTTCATCTTAGCTGAGATGCTGACATATCCAATGACTAAACCAATGATGACGGCAAAAACAACAATCGCAATAGTCATGATTTCCATGTTTTTACCTCATTAAATTTGTTTATCGAATGACATACATTCCTTAATATTCTATCATAAAAAACTGATTTTCACAAACCCAAATTGAAGAGTTTTTTGTGAATTTTAGAAGAGAAGATTTCTAGTTCAGCTATCACTTAATACTAATTTATCTATTGGAATTTGATTAATTGTAATTTGCCCTTTTGATTCCAAAGGTAGATATTTTTTTATAAAGTTCTGATATTCTGGATCTTCTAATCTCTCTATGTTATTAATTCGATAATCATCTTTTATATTCTTGTCTAAAACATCATAGTATATTTCAACTAGACGCTCCTCTATTTCATAACTAGAATGATTATAGTTACTATAAAATACCTTCTTAGTTTTTTTTGATAAAAATAAATTTCTTAGCCCTATCTTCCATAAACACGATAAAAGTTGAGAAAGATAGGCCTTTTTCTTATTACATAATTTTCCATCTACGTTCGAAAAACCATATGAAATTGCTATTAGATCCTCAATATTAAAATCTACAATCTTTGCTAACATTTCAAAATGAAAATATCCGTCAAACTCAAATAACTTGTCATACTTATCTATCCCATTAAGATACATATAACATTCAAAAAAGAATACTAGAATACTATCAGTTTCTTCCCAACCATTCATCCAATTGATAATGTAGTCTGCTTTCTTCTTATTATCAGTTATATTTGAAAGTTCTTCTAATGACTTCTGGAACTCTCTTAAACTTGGTTTTTTTATTCCTGAATTATTATTTTTATCTTGTACAACTCTTTCATCTATATCTACATAATAAATTTTTAAAAATGAATGATAGAATAAGCCCGAGGTAATCATTCTTCAACTTACTTTTTTCCAAAATGTTATTTATGACCACTTCTGTAGATACCATTTGATATTGATTTAGCTTAAATTTATTATCAATTAGATTTTTCTTTGTTGATTTTATTTCCTCACTATTTAAAATTACAATAATTTTAAATCTTTTATTCTCAGAAAGATAGTCAATATAACCCAATAAATCATTATAATCTGAAGGGTTATCTGATGTTTCTGCATACGAAACCCGTTCAAAATCATCAAAAATAATGATAGAATCTCGCTTCATCAAATCCGTTCCAACTGTTTTAAAGAACCATTTAAAAACTCCTCCAACAAGTGGAATAAAGTCCAAATTTCCAAGTATGGATTGTTTTTCTATTTCATTGATCAATATTTTCTCGGCTTGCTCTCTTGTTTTTATCCCAAAGCAGGAAATATAGTAGATTTCTTTCTTCTTGTAAATTTGATTTTCAAAAAACGTCTTTATAAAAAATGTCTTCCCACTTCCCCAAGAACCATCCAACCAGAAGACATTATGAATAGAATCAGGACTATTTAAAAACTCCACCAGATGAGTTTGAAAAGGATGGTCATCCAAGTCATATTCTGGAAATAACTCTGGGTCTAGTTTCTTATAATTAACTTTTTTTAAAATTATGTCTAAAAACCAGAATAGTATTGTTGGTATAGTCAGTGCTAACAATATTATTACACGATTCACATACAAAATTGAAATAATAACTTTTAAAAAATTATAATTAGATACAAATTTATAGATAGGTAAAACAAAGCGTTTAAATTGTTCAATCTCAAGTGCAAGATATAGTACCCACATACTGGTTATAAATATTTTATACCACTCAACAACTCTAACATTGCTACTCCATGATGGTCTTTTCAATAAATATTTCAATGGTTTGAATTTCATAAGAAAATTAAGAATCCTCGTCATTATATTTTTCATATATACCCCTTTTAATCTATATTATCATGATTATACCACAAAATAAGAGTTATTAAGCGGATTCAAGGGACAAGAATCTATTTATTATACTAATAATTTTTCACTGATTTTCTAACTTAGGAAATCTATCATTTTCCAAAAAGTTTTATCTTCAATTTGCTAGCTAAAAAGTCTAAAATAAAAAAGCCTACCTTTCAGTAGACTTAGTAATGATCTTTGAAGGACAAGAAAGCCACGCTATCTCCATCTATCATATAAATCAAGCGATTTTCTGCATCAATGCGACGTGACCAAGCTCCTTGGTAGTCATACTTGAGTGGTTCTGGTTTACCAATTCCTGAAAAAGGATCTCGTTGAATATCCTTGATTAGCATGTTGATTCTTTTTAACGTCTTCTTATCTTGGTTTTGCCAATAGCAATAATTTGCCCAGGCATCTTCTGTAAATTTGAGCAGCATTTCTTACTCCTCAATAGCATGGACCTGAGTACTTCCTGCTCGGACTTGAGCCATTCCTCGCAAAACCTTATCAGAAAGTTCCTTATTTTGAGCGATTCTCAGGGTTTCCTGAATACTGTCCCATTCGCTCTTTGAAAGAACTACAATATCCTCATCTGGATTTTTATTGACCACCGTCAAAGGCTCAAATTCATCGTTTACCTTCTTCATGTAGTCTTTTAAATGATTTCGGAATGTTGAATAAAGAACTGCTTCCATAATCATACCTCGTTTTACCTCTTTCCACTATTATACACAAAAAGAAAGAAATTGTCAGGAACTTGTACAAGATTTTTCTTTTCTATCTATTTATTCGAAAATCTTCTAAAAAAGCCTACCTTTTAGTAGACTTAGTTTGTTTCTATTCTAATCGGAACCCTGCCAAAATTCTGTTCTGCTATACTTGGGTGTCCTAGTTGGTAAATCTGGTCTGCCTTTTGAGTCATGGCATCCCAAGGTTCTTTGCCAATTCGGCTGACTAGATTAACCTGCCCTTTCAGAGACTTGAGATGCTGTCTACCTTTTTCGGTAAAGCCAAGGACATGGATGCCTTCTGGCAAGTCGCTTTCTCTGGCCTGCACCAAGATATAGGTCAAGAGGCGTCTGACACGCGCCTTGGTATAACGCTTGGTCACAACTGCCTCGACCAATTCTTCAACAGACTGGGCTATCTTGATGGCATCCTTGATACGCACTGCCATTTCTTGATTGACCTGATAGATGGTCGTTAGGTCTGGATTTGACAAAATTTGATAGCGGAGCAAGGGAAAATAGTCATCCCAACTCACCTTATTAGCATTTTCAAAGAGGGCAACAGAAGGCATAAAGCGTTCTAAGAAATCTTGGTCTGATTGATGCTGACGGAGAGCTGTTGCCGAGGCAAAGTCCACTTCCTTGTCCACAGAATGATAACCAGCCCCCTGACGCTGAATCGGATGGAGTTTGATTCTACGTCCCGCAACCCCCTTGGCATAGGCCAAAGCTAGAACATGATTGGGTGTATTGCCTGAAATCAAGACCTGCAAATTCCTTCCACATGGCTTGGGTTTTCTGAGGATAGGAAAGGGAATCAGGCAGATTTTCCACAAATTTCTCCATCTCAGTGCCTTGCTCCGTGTATAGGTCAGCAATTTTCTGATAATCCAGAACTTCCTCCGTCCCGAAAGCGAGGGTATCAATGCCCAAGCGAGCCAAGATATCCACAGCTCCTTGGCCAAAGAAATCTGCCGCCTGAACACTGACTAAAAAGGGCAATTCCACTACCAGATCTGCTCCATTTTCCAGCGCCATCTGAGCCCGTGTCCACTTGTCTACGATAGCAGGTTCTCCACGCTGCATGAAATTCCCAGACATGGCAACGATTTTCAGTCCCTCCGCCTGCTCAAGCAAGTATTTGTGCCCATTATGAAAAGGATTGAACTCTGCGATAATACCTGTGATGGTCATGATGTTCTCCTACTTCTGCGCGACAAAAAACCAACGGGTGCTGGTTTCTGTTGGCTCCTTGTCCTCAAAGTCCGCATAGAGTTTGAAAGACTTGAAACCAGCCTGCTCCAGCAAAATATCATAGGTCAAAACTTCATAGGTCCGCTCCTCATGCACTTCATCGTGACGACTAAAGGAACCGTCAGCCTCCTTGATAAAGAAAGTCAACTCATGCACGATGGAGTGAGGAGCTTCGTCCTCATAGGTATCCCAAAGCATGGCAAAATCTTCCGCATTTTCATGGTAGGAATAGCCTGGAAAAACCTCATCTGTCTGGTAGGTCGAATGCACATCAAAGATGAATACTCCGTCTTCGTTGAGGACATTATACACTTCCTTAAAAACGTCTCCTACCTCGACCTCATCCTGCATGTAGCAGATAGAGTCAGAGTAACACGTGACAAAGTCGTACTTACCAGCCTTGGATAAATCCAGCATATTACCTTCGATAAAATCAATCTTTTGCTTGGCTGAAGTAGCTCTTTTCTCCGCAATCTTCAGCATATCAGCGCTCAAGTCAAGTCCTGTCACATCAAAACCAGCTTGAGAAAAGCGGACAGACTGGATACCTGTTCCACAAGCCAATTCCAAGAGTTTCTTTCTCTCCTTGGTCTTTGGCAAATGACGGAGGGAAAAATCCGTCCATTTATCGTATAAACTGTCATCCATGACCGCATCATAAACAGCCGCAAAGGTTTCATAAGTTGCCATAATCATGATACCAAGTCCGCCCGTAATCGGAATGAAAATTAGGAGCTTGACGATGGAGCCGAGCTCCAAGGAAGGCTATCTATTTTCCGACGATTACAGGACGGGTTCAAATCCTTTCTAAGATACAAAGAGCGTTAAAGACTAAGAGAAAATAGGAAACTTTCTGCTGTATCATCAGATACAAAGGAAGTTACTCTTTTTCTCGCAGCTTTTAGCTCGTGTTCAGTTTCAAGATCAACCAAACACGTCGCCCTCACCTTTCCATCAATTTCTTTTAAAATAAGCAAAGAAACCCAGTTGACTGCAACTGAGTTCATATCCTATGCTAAGGCTTCTGAAATGTCTATTGAGCTCGCCTCATGCCATAGTTTTTCTAAGTTATAATGGGCACGCATTTCTTCTGAGAAGATATGCACAACGACACCACCGAGGTCTAGCAAAACCCAGCCTCCAGCTGCATCGCCTTCGACATGGCTGCCTTTAACACCAGCTTCGGCTACTTTTTCACGGATATTGTCAGCGATAGCATCCAACTGGCGGCTATTCATTGAGCTCGTGATGACAAAGTAGTCCGTCACGCTGGTCAAATCTTGTACATCAAGTGCGAGGATATCCTCCGCACGTTTCTCATCAGCCGCTTTCACGACTAGTTCTAGTAATTCTTTTTCGTTCATTTAGTCCTCTTTCAAATAGTGCACAAAGGCGTTATAGGTTTCAAGGGTTTGGGGATAGATGGGTAATCCCTGATGAGCTAGATGCTCCACGGTACGAGCTGTTTCGTAGGCCACTGCCTTATTGAGCGATAGCTCAGCAATTTCACGCGCCACATCCACACCTGGAAAGGCGCGGTTATGCTCGATATAATCTGCAACGTAGACAACCTTGTCTAGGTCTGTCATCTGACCAGCACCGACTGTATGGATTTCAATAGCTCGCAGGATTTCTGAATCATGCAAATCCAAATCTTCCTGAATCTTGTAGATACCAACCATGCCATGCCAGACATTATTGCCCCAGTTTTTGAGGTCAGGGTCTAGCTGATAATGGTCAATCAAGTCTAGAAATTCCTGATCTGACAGCTTTTTAGCATAATCATGAAGAAGGCCTGCTAGACCAGCTTTCTCGGCATCGACTCCAAATCGTTTCGCAAGTTCTATGGCTGCACGCTCTACACCCAGACAATGGGTTAAGCGTTTTTCAGGCAGAAGCTCTGCCATTTTTTTCAACAAAGCCTCGCGGGAGCAGTTGATATAGTCTTGGTATGCCATCAGTAAAGCCCCTCCTTCTCGATGTAGTCTAGCACTGGCTGAGGTAGGAGAAAGTTAGGTTTCCGACCTTGGGCAATGAAGTCACGCACCATGCTGGACGAGATGTCCATGAGAGGCACATCCACCCAGATAACTGGATAGGAAGTCCCTGCCTTGTAGCGTGGACGCTGAACCCCTACAAACTGAACCATGTCGACCAGCTCATCAATTCGGTACCACTTAGGCAGATAGTCCACCATATCAGCCCCGATAATGAAGTAATAATCCGTATCTGGATGTTGCTCTGTCAAATCTTCATGGTGTCGTAGGTGTAGGAAATGCCCTTACGCTCTAACTCAATGGTTTCAATGTCCAGACCTTCAATCCCCTCAATCGCCAACTCAAGCATCTTGAGCCGATGGTGCTCGGGAATGGTTTCCTTTTTATCTACATGAGGTGGTTGGTATTCGGGCATAAGCAGGACCTGATCTAGTCCCAACTGTTGTCGTACTTGGTCCGCCACAACAAGATGGGCATTGTGAACAGGGTTAAAATTTCCGCCTAAAATCCCGACTTGTTTGCGTTTTTTCTCCTTGATTTCTGGCTCCAACTCTACCTTGGTAAAGGGAGTCAATAATTCGATTGCCATAGGCTCGTCTTCCTTTAATTCTCTGTAAAAACAGTTGTTTGGAGTAGGTTTTAGATTTCTTTAACTTTCTTGGAAATCTTGCGATTTTCTTTCTTGCTGGATTGCTTAAACAAGATCAAGATACGTCCGATTTTTTGGACTGTATCCACACCGATTTCTTCTTCCAAGATTTCAGCTACTTCGTGGATGTTTTCATCTGTGTTTTGCAAAAGCGTAACTTTAATCAATTCACGGGCGTCAAGAGCTTGACGGACGCTGGTTTTGATTTGGTCGTTGAGACCATTTTTTCCGATTTGGATGATGGGTTTGAGGGTGTGTGCCTGGCTGTTGAGGAAGGCACGTTGTTTTGATGTTAATGACATAATTTCTTTAAAAGAGTTTCTTTTAATGCTTTTCTGAAGTGGTGACGGACGTCAGCAAAGTCCTTCGGACTTTCATGACTAAAATTTGAGCCTAAGGTCTCAAATTTTCCGCAGTTGGTACAACTCCTTGTACCAACTGACACCACGGCGAAAAGTATTCGTTATGGGCTCGCAGAGCTCGCCCGAATCCAGACAACTCTTTCCTTTCTGTGTTTAAATAATTGCTTTGCGTGTGACGACGGCGACGCCTTCTGGTGCCCAGACGGCGACTTTGGCAGTGCCTGTTACGCGGATCCAGCCTAGTCCTGAGATGACCAGGTCTGTCTTGTCCTTAATGGTAAAGACATGCTGGACTAGTTTTGGGAAATCTTCTTTTTCCTTGCTATTTGGTGGTGTGAGGAGGGTTCCAAGGTGCTTGTCATAGAAGTCAGTTGCTCCTTCTAGCTTGGTACGGTGGAGTTTGAGTTCATTGTCAAAGAAAGCGGTAAATCCTTGCTTTTCTCCTGATATGAAGTCAAACCGTCCAAGACCACCTAGAAACAGGGTTTGTTCAGGATTAAGCTGATAGGTTTTGGGCTTGATTTCCTTTTTAGGGCTGACATACTTGAGGTTTTTAGCCGTCAAGTAGTGGGCCATCTGGTGGCGGTGGATAATCCCTGGTGTATCGTAGATATAAGATCCGTCGTCAAGCGGAATCTCAATCTTGTCCAAGGTTGTCCCTGGGAAGCGCGAAGTCGTGATGACATTTGGTCACCCGTTATTTCTTGAATAATGGCATTGATAAGAGTTGACTTTCCAACGTTGGTCACACCGACCACGTAGACATCACGGCCCTTACGGTAGTGTTCAATCTTGTCAATGACTTCCTTAATGGCATGCTTATTCTGAGCCGAAGTCAGGACGACATCCACTGGACGAAGTCCTTCTTCGTGGGCACGTTCCATGAGCCACTGGCTAATCTTGCCCGGTTTAACTGACTTGGGCAGGATATCTTTTTTATTTCCAACTAAGAGGACATCATTGCCTGATACAAAGCGTGGCAGGCCTGGGATGACAGAACCATTAAAATCAAAAATATCAATGACATTGACCACCAAAGCATCACTGTCTCCCACCTCGTGCAAGAGCTTGAGGAAATCATCGTCCGTCAACTGGACATCTGTGATTTCATTGTAATGACGAAGACGGAAACAGCGTTGGCAATAAACTTCGCCAGTCTCCAAACCTTTTTCAAGTGCTGACTGGGGAGTAAATCCAAGACCAGCCTTGTCTGTCGTCTGAATGGTTGCTCCACAACCAATACAGAGAATTTCTTCCATAGTTAAATTCCTTTTTTATATGTAATCGGTCCGTACTTTTCAGTGATTTTTCGCATGACACGGCGCTCGCGAACTCGGTTAATCTGCGTTTTGATGGAGTCGTGTTGGACCAAGGGTTTGACTAAGATCGAGCGAATACCTGCACGGTGAGCTGCTCGTATATCCGTCATAAGTTGGTCGCCGACCATGACCACTTCATTTTTCTCATAGTGGAATTCCTTCATGGCACGGTCAATCCCAAAAGTGAAAGGCTTCAAGGCCCAATAAACGTAATCAATCCCAAACTTCTCAACTGCGCGTTGTACCCGTTTTTTGGTATTATTTGAAACAACGATGATGCGAATACCTGCATCACGAAGGTCATGTAGCCATTGCTTCATCTCTGGCGTCCCATCAGGGTTGTTCCAAGCAATGAGGGTATTGTCCAAATCGACCAAAACAGCCTTGATCCCCTGCGCCTGCAGGCTTGAGACTGTCAGATCATAAACTGCTTCCACAGCAAAATCTGGCATGTAATTTTCAATCGCCATTCTGGCTCCTTTTCTTTTTAATTTCTAGCAATATTCTTTAAATATTGGGCTAAGACTACCCATAAAATGAGACTAGCTAGCAAAATATAAATCCAAGCATTTGGTTCATTTGCAAACGGTAAGGGAACATTCATTCCGAAGAATCCTGTAATAACCGCAAGGATAGCTAGTAAGACTGAGATAATTGTCAAAGTTGTCAAATTATCATTTAGATTATTATTTAGGATGTTGTTGTAAGAGGCTGAGAGTTGTTGCAAAACTTGAGAAATCAAGTCTGTCATCGAAACCAACTGATGCGCTTCAATCATGGCATCGTCAAACTGTTCTCTCTCAACTTCGTTAAAACTGCGATAAAGGGCATGTCCTTGGATATGTTCCAAGAGGAGACGATTTTGTTGGCAGCAGCAGTCAGGTAAACCATACCAGTTTCCAAGTCAGAGAGAGCAAAAAGATTTTTTTTAGTTGTTTTTTGACGAAGAAGTGCACTGATTTCATCCTTACCTTTATCCATCTCTTCAATCACTGGATAATAAGCATTGCTAATAATCTCTAAACTGGCAAAAAGAAATTTGTAGATTGAAACAACTTCATGGCTTTCAAGGTAGGATGCCATTCGTTTAATCACATAACTATTCTTGTGGTTGCTAATTGTGATCAGCCGTTGTTTTTCAACGATAAAGGTCATCGGAATCGCTTCATAATATTCTTTGTCTTTTTCTAAGTCAAGAACATTATAAATGAAGGTTACCGTTCCCGTTTCACGGTGATAGTCCATGTGGGCACGCTCATTTCTATCCAGAGCATACTCGATGGTTTCCTTGTCCAATCCATAGACATCCGAAAGGTCTTCCATGTTTTTAATCTTGTCTACATCAAGGTCTATCCACGTACAATCGTGACCTAATTTTTTCTCTACAAATAGCATACTCTCTCCTTTACCAAACTCCTTCTATTGTACCACAAATCTGCTAAAATAGCCGGCCTATTCAGTACGAGATAGATTGCTGACGACGGTGATATTACGATTTGGAACAAAGTGAAGGGCTTGATCGTCACCTCGCAGTTGAGTTGTACGGATCCCTACGCTAACGACCTTTCCAGAAACGGTAATCGGTCCATTTGTGAGAACCACTTCATCGCCCACATCAAGCTGGCGTTCAAAGAGGATGAAAAAGCCATTGATGACATCGGATAGAAAGCCTTGCGCCCCCATACCAATGGCCACCCCGGCAATCCCCGCACCAGCAAGGAGGCTAGAAACTGGCAAACCTAAAATAGACAGGATACAGTAGAGCAGAAAGAAATAAAGAATGTAGTTAAAGACATTCTCCAGCAAACGGGAGATAGTCTTTTGTCTTCCTGCATCTCGATTGGAAAATTTAAGCGAGGGCTTGACAATCTTTCGTACAGTTGCATGAAGCATCTTTTTAGCTATATAAAATAGTAAAAACAAAATCAAAAGAGAAATCACCTTGGTCAAGAGATTCTCTAATATGGTTGTTAAATCAAGTTTATCAAATAGCGTTGAAAAAAATCTTGCATATAAAACTCCTTTTCCCTATTATACCATAAAATCGCCCTTCTCTTTTCTTTCATAATTATTCAATTATCGGCCCTATTTTCAAAATATCACTTGCCTATATAGCATATTTATACTATAATTATAAACAATACATTTGAAGGAGACTGCTATGAAACGAATCATTAGAGCCTGGACCAAGGCAAGCCTCATCAAACGAATCCTTATTGGAATGATTTTTGGAGCGACATTGGGGTTGCTCTTCCCAAACCTTACAGGAATTGGTCTGCTTGGAGACCTCTTTGTAGGTGGACTGAAAGCCATCGCTCCTATTTTGGTTTTTGCCCTTGTTGCCAATGCCCTTTCCCAACATCAAAAGGGACAAAATACCAATATGAAGACTGTTATGTTCCTATATTTGCTTGGAACCTTTGCTGCTGCATTGGTGGCTGTTCTAGCTAGTTTCTTACTGCCTGTGCAAATCACCCTGACCAGTGCAAATACAGAAGTTGCTGCTCCTGACGGTATTGGTCAAGTCCTCAGCAACCTCTTGCTTAAACTGGTGGACAATCCTTTGAATGCCATTGTTGAAGCCAACTATATCGGGATTCTCTCTTGGGCAGTTATCTTTGGCTTGGCTATGAGAGAGGCAAGTAAACACAGCAAAGAATTGCTGAAAACCATGGCAGATGTCACCTCTAAAATCGTGGAATGGATTATCAACCTAGCTCCCTTTGGGATTTTAGGCTTAGTGTTTAAGACCATCTCAGACAAGGGCATTGCCAGTCTGGCTAACTACGGTGTCCTCCTAGGACTTTTGATTACTACCATGGCTTTTGTAGCTCTCATCATTAACCCACTCATCGCCCTTCTCTTTATGAGGAAAAATCCCTATCCCCTTGTTTTGAAATGCCTACGTGTCAGTGGCATTACAGCCTTTTTCACTCGTAGCTCTGCTGCCAATATCCCTGTCAATATGAAACTCTGCCAAGACCTGGGACTGAATCCTGACACCTACTCTGTCTCCATCCCGCTTGGATCGACTATCAATATGGCTGGTGCTGCTGTTACCATAAATGTCCTGACCCTGGCTGCCGTCAACACACTCGGAATTTCGGTAGACTTTGGGACAGCATTTGTGCTCAGTGTCGTGGCTGCCATTTCTGCCTGCGGTGCCTCTGGAATCGCTGGGGGATCCCTTCTCCTCATTCCTGTCGCTTGTAGCCTCTTTGGGATTTCCAACGACTTGGCTATGCAGGTTGTCGGGGTCGGTTTTGTGATCGGAGTCGTGCAAGACTCCTGCGAAACAGCCCTGAACTCTTCAACAGATGTTCTCTTTACAGCGGTTGCCGAGTATGCTACAAACCGAAAACTTCGTCCCTAGTCTCTGATTCCTCGTTAAACACTTGACTCTATTAGTTTAGGAAATTTTCATGTCTCTCACTCAACGTACGACAAAACTGATCTTAGCGACCTGTCTCGCTTGTTTTCTCGCTTATTTTTTAGATTTATCATCAGCAGTTTCAGCTGGAATTATCGCCCTCTTAAGCCTCTCTGACACACGCAGAAGCACGCTGAAATTAGCTCGTAACCGCCTCTTTTCCATGCTCCTAGCGCTCGCTATCGGTGTTCTAGCCTTTCAGCTGACGGGCTTTCACATCTGGAGTCTGGGCCTCTACCTGGCTCTCTATGTCCCTCTTGCTTACAAAATGGGCTGGGGAATCGGCATCACCCCTAGCAGTGTCTTGGTCAGTCATCTCTTGGTACAGGAGTCTACCTCTCCAGAACTCTTGCTTAATGAAGTGCTCCTCTTTCTCATCGGGACAAGCTTTGCACTATTGGTCAACCTTTATATGCCCTCTCGTGAGAAAGCCATCCAAAGCTACCACCTTCAGGTCGAAGAAAAATTAAAAGACATCCTGCTTCGTTTTAAATACTATCTGTCAAGAGGAGACGGACGCAATCAAGCCCAACTCGTTGACCAATTAGACAAGCTCCTCGATGAAGCTCTCAAACTGGTTTATTTGGATTACTCGGACCACCTCTTTCACCAGACGGACTACCACATCCACTACTTTGAGATGAGACAGCGACAAAGTCGTATCCTGCGAAATATGGCCCAGCAGATTAATACCTGTCACCTGGCCGCCAGTGAGAGTTTGATCTTGGCCCAGCTCTTTTCTAAGATTGCTGCTCAGCTAAGTCAGACCAATCCTGCTCATGACCTACTTGATGACATCGAACGCTATCTGCAAGTCTTCCGCAACCGGAGTCTCCCTAAAACACGTGAGGAGTTTGAAACCCGTGCCACCCTCCTGCAGCTACTACGCGAAGCCGAAACCTTTATCCAGGTCAAGGTCGATTTACCAGAAATATGGAAACTAGAACGCAAAGAACCTCAGAGAATTCCTCTGAGGTTCTTTTGTTTTTGCATTTGGAAGGAAAGTTCATCCTCTCGTACTGTTCTCAAAAAAGAAATAGCAACTCCTAGTCGTCCATCACACCGCCTGTAAGTTGGTACATGAGGTAGATGTGCTCCAAGACTTTTACCTTATCCATATGGTCTACATCTTTAAAGCCTCCTAATGCCAAAAGTGGAACGAAACCAAAACATTCATCGTAGGCTAGTTGACCATGTTTGGCAACAGCTTTTTTGTAGAGTGGAATATCGAAATAATCGTCTTTGAAATCTTCATCATCAACATACTCTATGAAACGGTCCATACGCTTAATCATAATATCCAAATCCTGAATATTGTATTGGACAATTCCCACATAGGCATTCTCTTCCCAAGTAATAATATCTCCAAATGCTGTTACGAACATAGGAAAAGCGACATCTCCTCTGAAATAGCTATCTTGGAGAAGTTCAAGATAGTCATCTGGATTGATGACTTTTAGATAACCATCAAGAAAAGTTCCTAGACCATCTTCCTGCCAAATTTGTAGCAACTCCGCTGGAACTTGATTTTTATATTTTTCAATAACATCTTTGGGCATATCTGCCACTTTGACAAAGTTTTCTAACATATTATCCTCCATTTCACGATAACAGCAATACTCAAAAAATCACATTCTTCAAAATGTAATCAAGCTTATACTACTTTTGATTATGTTCCTTCTGGAAGGCTTCCATAGCCTTGAACTGTTCTAGTTCTTTTTCGTTAGCTGGTTGCTTACCGAGGTATTTGTATTCAAATAAGTCCATTCGAGCACTTGGACCATAACCACTTTCCAACCATGGAGCATAGTCATAGTCGACCGAAAGCTTGTTGTTATCATCTAAATGGATGATACAAATGTACCAATCTGCCAAGTCATTCTCAACAAAGACTTTTTTCAATTCTTGTGACTTCTCAAATAATCGATCTGTTTGGCTATAAAGTTCGAATTTATCTACACCAAAATCTCGAGGAATATATAAATAGTAGTGATACGCATTCTTATATTTGAAATAAAAATAAACTTCCCCGCTATAGGTCTTATCCATCTCGATTACAATATACAAATCATCCCACTCAACTGGAATCATATCATTCACTTGATGCACGATTTCGATAATCTTTTCATTCATTTGTTGTTCCATATTTTCCTCCGGTTGGTGTGTTCAAATTTTATCTGTATCTCTAGTATACCATAAAGAACAGAAACCAATTTACTCTTATAAAATTTGCTCAAATAGGGTAATATTACCTCAATAAAACAGTAAAATAGACCAATCATATCGCTAGGTACAGCAACTTTCTATCCTTTCCAACGAAAAAATCCACGAATCGATAATATTCGTGGATTTTTCCTAGTGAAGCGTTTAGGTACGCCGATTTTACACTACGACACGGAGTTTGGCAAATCGATTCTATTTGCCAAACGTAGTTAGTAAGGCAGTTAGCTAGTTCGCTTCCTTTATGTTACGACGGCAAAACCCACGAATCGATACCATTCGTGGGTTTTACCTAGTGAAGCGTTTAGGTAAACCGCCATAGCGGTTACCGTTAAATGACAGCAACTTTGTGTTGCTAGTCATTTGTAACGATTTACATTTTTTCCTCCAACTCTACGTCTGGATACTTGTCCGCAAACCAGCGGAGGGCAAAGTCATTTTCAAAAAGGAAGACTGGCTGGTCGAAACGGTCCTTGGCCAAGATATTGCGGCTTGAGGACATGCGCTCGTCCAAGTCCTCAGGCTTGATCCAACGAACGGTCTTTTTACCCATTGGGCTCATGACCACTTCTGCATTGTACTCGCCTTCCATGCGGTGCTTAAAGACTTCAAATTGGAGTTGTCCGACAGCCCCTAGCATGTACTCGCCTGTTTGGTAATTCTTATAAAGCTGAATGGCTCCTTCTTGCACCAATTGTTCGATACCCTTGTGGAAGGATTTTTGTTTCATAACGTTCTTAGCAGAAACTTTCATGAAAATCTCAGGGGTAAAGGTTGGCAGTGGTTCAAACTCAAACTTGTTTTTTCCAACCGTCAAGGTATCTCCAACCTGATAAGTACCGGTATCGTAAACCCCGATAATATCACCTGCCACGGCATTGGTCACATTTTCACGACTTTCAGCCATAAACTGAGTCACATTCGATAGTTTGGCAGTCTTACCAGTACGAGGCAGATTGACACTCATTCCACGCTCAAATTCACCTGATACGATACGAACAAAGGCGATACGGTCACGGTGACGAGGGTCCATGTTGGCTTGGATTTTAAAGACAAATCCTGAGAAATCCTTGTCATAAGGATCCACAATTTCGCCATCTGTTTTCTTGTGGCCATGTGGTTCTGGAGCAAACTTAAGGAAGGTCTCAAGGAAGGTCTGCACCCCAAAGTTAGTGAGGGCTGAACCAAAGAAGACCGGAGTCAGTTCTCCTGCAAGAATAGCTTCTTCTGAAAATTCATTTCCTGCTTCTTGTAATAGTTCGATATCGTCCTTAACCTGAGCGTAGAAAGGATTGCTTCCAAAGAGCTTATCCCCTTCTTCCAGACTGGCAAAACGCTCATCCCCTTTATAGAGCTCCAAGCGTTGGTTATAAAGGTCATACAAGCCTTCAAAGGCTTTCCCCATCCCGATTGGCCAGTTCATAGGATAGCTCGCAATGCCAAGGACTTCTTCTAGTTCTTGCAAGAGGTCCAGTGGCTCACGACCATCACGGTCCAGCTTGTTCATAAAGGTAAAGACTGGAATGCCACGGTGCTTCACAACCTCAAACAATTTCTTGGTTTGGGCCTCGATACCCTTGGCAGAGTCCACGACCATGACCGCAGCATCCACCGCCATCAAGGTACGATAGGTATCTTCTGAGAAGTCCTCGTGCCCTGGTGTATCGAGGATGTTCACGCGCTTGCCATCATAGTCAAACTGCATAACTGATGACGTGACCGAAATCCCACGCTGTTTCTCAATATCCATCCAGTCAGACTTGGCAAAAGTCCCTGTTTTCTTTCCTTTAACCGTACCAGCCTCACGAATCTCGCCCCCAAAGTAGAGCAACTGCTCAGTGATGGTTGTTTTCCCGGCGTCCGGGTGGGAGATGATAGCAAAAGTACGACGTTTCTTAATTTCTTCTTGAATAGTCATAAGTTCTCTTTCTTTGATTTTCTATTTTTAGTTGTTTCAGTAGCTAAGAATGATGTTTACATTGGATTTTGCCATTCCTTTCAACTCTCAATTATAGCGGATTTTGGGGAGTTTTTCAATTGCTTATCCGATGAAAAGGCAAGCTAGAGCACAGATTGTGTCTGATTTCTCTTTTTCCACCGTTTCTTGAACAAGATATCAAAGAGAACCAGAGCCAGTGAAAGGATGACCGACACAAGAAGGTATTTTAACCACAAGGGCGCATCTGGAATAAAAGGTGTCTTGTTTAACAAACCATAATTTCCACCCGTTACCTGATTAACCCCAACTAGAAAGAGATTGAGAATAAAGGTATAGGCCACAATCATATATTTCTTGAGCAAGGTCTTGTCATAGTGATTCATCAAGTAAACCAAGGAATTCACTAGAAGGGCATAGTGCCCAATCAAATGAAAAACTGGTGATATGGGGGAAATCATAGGGGTCAAAAACAGGGTAAACCAAAGCAAAGACCGCTCCACTTGCTCCTAAGAGGGCAAAATATTGCTTGCTCCGCCATTTATCTGGCAAGAAAACCACCGCAAACATAGCCAAACGGCAATGGTAAAATGGAAGGCTATTAGAAAATGGAATCCCAAAACCAACATACCAGCTATATAGGGCTAGTAACTGGAGGATCTGAATCCCCTTAAACAAGCGGACAAATTTCGGATTTTTGTGATAAACAAGCGCTCCATAAATACAAAGCACTAATAGGAGCATCATAATCCCATACCAAAAGAGCGAAATGGGAGGAGGGACTGTCTGAGTTCTGGTGATAAATTGATGGAACATATTTCTATCCTAACTCTTATTTTTTCTATTCTCTAGTTTAACCATTATAGCGAATTAAAAGCGATTTTTCAATTTCTATTTCTTTTCAGTTTGGCTCCCTTATTTATAGGAAAATATGGTAAAATAGAACAGACTAAAAATCATCATTTCACGAAAGGATGCAAGATGAAAATTACGCAAGAAGAGGTAACACACGTTGCCAATCTTTCAAAATTAAAATTCTCTGAAGAAGAAACTGCTGCTTTTGCAACAACCTTGTCTAAAATTGTTGACATGGTTGAATTGCTGGGCGAAGTCGACACAACTGGTGTCGTACCTACTACAACCATGGCTGATCGCAAGACCGTACTCCGCCCTGATGTGGCCGAAGAAGGAACAGACCGTGACCGCTTGTTAAAAACGTACCTGAAAAAGAAAACTACTATATCAAGGTGCCAGCTATCCTAGATGATGGAGGAGATGCCTAATGACTTTTAATAACAAAACGATTGAAGACTTGCACAATCTCCTTGTATCTAAGGAGATTTCAGCTACTGAATTGACACAGGCCACGCTTGAAGATATCAAGTCTCGCGAGAAAGCTATCAATGCTTTTGTCACTATCGCTGAAGAACAAGCCCTTGCTCAAGCTAAAGCTATTGATGAAGCTGGAATCGACGCGGATAATGTCCTTTCAGGAATTCCACTGGCAGTTAAGGATAATATTTCTACTGACGGCATCCTCACAACCGCAGCCTCAAAAATGCTCTACAACTACGAGCCTATCTTTGATGCGACAGCCGTTGCCAATGCAAAAGCTAAAGGCATGATTATTGTTGGGAAAACCAACATGGACGAGTTTGCCATGGGCGGTTCTGGTGAGACTTCACACTATGGTGCTACTAAAAATGCTTGGGACCACAGCAAGGTTCCTGGTGGTTCATCAAGTGGTTCTGCCGCAGCCGTAGCTTCAGGACAAGTCCGCTTGTCACTCGGTTCTGATACTGGTGGTTCCATCCGCCAACCTGCCGCCTTCAACGGGATTGTTGGTCTCAAACCAACCTACGGAACGGTTTCTCGTTTCGGTCTCATTGCCTTTGGTAGCTCTCTAGATCAAATCGGACCTTTTGCACCTACTGTTAAGGAAAATGCTCTCTTGCTCAACGCTATTGCCAGCGAAGATGTCAAAGATTCTACTTCTGCTCCTGTCCGCATTGCCGACTTTACTTCAAATTGGTCAAGACATCAAAGGAATGAAAATTGCTTTGCCTAAGGAATACCTTGGTGAAGGGATTGACCCAGAGGTTAAGGAAACCATTCTAAATGCAGCCAAACACTTTGAAAAACTTGGTGCTATCGTCGAAGAAGTCAGCCTTCCTCACTCTAAATACGGTGTTGCCGTTTACTACATTATCGCTTCATCAGAAGCCTCATCAAACTTGCAACGCTTTGACGGTATCCGTTACGGCTACCGCGCAGAAGATGCAAGCAACCTTGATGAAATCTATGTAAACAGCCGTAGCCAAGGTTTCGGTGAAGAGGTGAAACGCCGTATCATGCTTGGAACATTTAGCCTTTCATCAGGTTACTATGATGCCTATTACAAGAAGGCTGGTCAGGTCCGTACCCTCATCATTCAAGATTTCGAAAACGTCTTTGCGGATTACGACTTGATTTTGGGACCAACTGCTCCAAGCGTTGCCTATGACTTGGACTCCCTCAACCATGACCCCGTTGCCATGTACTTGGCTGACCTTTTGACCATCCCAGTCAACTTAGCTGGTCTTCCAGGAATTTCGATTCCTGCTGGATTTGCTCAAGGTCTACCAGTCGGTCTCCAATTGATCGGTCCTAAATACTCTGAGGAAACCATTTACCAAGCTGCTGCTGCCTTTGAAGCAACAACAGACTACCACAAACAACAACCCGTGATTTTTGGAGGTGACAACTAATGAACTTTGAAACAGTCATTGGACTTGAAGTCCACGTAGAGCTCAACACCAATTCAAATCTTCTCACCAACTTCTGCCCACTTCGGAAATGACCAAAACGCCAATACCAACGTGATTGACTGGTCTTTCCCAGGAGTACTTCCGGTTCTCAATAAAGGTGTTGTCGATGCTGGTATCAAGGCCGCTCTTGCCCTCAACATGGACATCCACAAGCACATGCACTTCGACCGCAAGAACTACTTCTACCCTGATAATCCAAAAGCCTACCAAATTTCTCAGTTTGATGAGCCTATCGGTTATAATGGTTGGATTGAAGTCGAGCTAGAAGACGGTACGACTAAGAAAATCGGTATCGAACGTGCTCACCTAGAAGAAGACGCTGGTAAAAACACCCACTGTACAGATGGCTACTCTTATGTTGACCTCAATCGTCAAGGGGTGCCATTGATTGAAATCGTATCTGAAGCCGACATGCGTTCCCCAGAAGAAGCCTATGCTTATCTAACAGCTCTCAAGGAAGTCATCCAGTACGCTGGCATTTCTGACGTTAAGATGGAAGAAGGTTCTATGCGTGTGGATGCCAACATCTCCCTTCGTCCTTATGGTCAAGAGAAATTCGGTACCAAGACTGAGTTGAAAAACCTCAACTCCTTCTCAAATGTTCGCAAAGGTCTCGAATACGAAGTCCAACGCCAGGCTGAAATCCTTCGCTCAGGTGGTCAAATTCGCCAAGAAACACGCCGTTACGATGAAGCTAACAAGGCAACCATCCTCATGCGTGTCAAAGAAGGTGCTGCAGACTACCGCTACTTCCCTGAACCAGACCTACCACTCTTTGAAATCTCAGATGAGTGGATTGAGGAAATGCGCACTGAATTACCAGAGTTTCCAAAAGAACGTCGTGCGCGCTACGTATCTGACCTTGGCTTATCAGACTACGATGCTAGCCAGTTGACGGCAAACAAAGTCACTTCTGACTTCTTTGAAAAAGCTGTTGCACTCGGTGGTGATGCCAAACAAGTCTCTAACTGGCTCCAAGGTGAAGTTGCTCAGTTCTTGAACGCCGAAGGTAAGACACTGGAACAAATCGAATTAACACCAGAAAACTTAGTAGAAATGATTGCCATCATCGAAGACGGCACGATCTCTTCTAAGATTGCCAAGAAAGTCTTTGTCCATCTGGCTAAATGGCGGTGGCGCGCGTGAATACGTGGAAAAAGCAGGCTTGGTGCAAATCTCTGATCCAGATGTCTTGATCCCAATCATCCACCAAGTCTTTGCGGATAACGAAGCTGCCGTTGCCGACTTCAAGTCAGGTAAACGCAACGCAGACAAGGCCTTCACAGGATTCCTTATGAAGGCAACCAAAGGCCAAGCCAACCCACAAGTCGCCCTTAAACTGCTTGCACAAGAATTGGCTAAGTTGAAAGAAAGTGAGTAATTTACTCTTTATACACTTTTTTCTACTTTTAAGACGAGAATGAGACAAGGAGAATAAATGAACAAATTTTTACGATTGCTATTTGTCTTAGTCATCATCGCTATGTTAGGCGCTTCTATACTACAAATTTTCTTTCCATCGTACATGGGAAGCCACTCCGGGTACGGAATATCTGCTGGTTGGCAACGAGAAATTGGAATATGGAATTTAGCTGTATTGATTATTATTCTCGCTATCAATATTAAATACGATTGGTTCTATCTACGAATCGCACTTCTTGCTCTCATTATTGGCGGAATTGGAATAGGAACAAATCACTTACTCAATTATATGGAGTATCACTCTCCTGTAAATGCTATCGGTGCTTTTGAAAATTACTTGCTAGCAATAGGGTGGATTGTGGGATGGCTCATCGAGCGCCATTCCATAAAGAAGCTAAATGCTAGTAAATAACGCCTAGTATATCTTAGATTATTTTAAAGGTTATTAATAGTTTAATAATCATTCGAATTCAGAATTCTACCTTTTCAATCATATAGTTAGGAGACACATGAAAAAGTTTTACGCTCTTTTAATGACCTGTTTATTACTTGTTTTTCTATCCGTGCCTCAAATCGTTGATGCAGGTGTCGGGCATTCCAGAAGTGGAGGGAGCAGCCGCAGTAGCAGCCGCTCAAGTGGAGGTGGAAGTCGTTCTGGCGGATCATCCTACCACTACTACCGCTCTGGATATGGATCATCCTCTGACAGTTCTGCTAGCTCTCCCTATTTAGGATTTATGTTCATATTAGTCGGAGGAATCATACTAGTTGTTATCGTCAAATCCTTGCGGAATAAGTCTGGAGATTCGAGTTCAACCTACACTAGTAATGATTCTCAAACGCTCCATCGTCGAGTTGAACACAACACACTGGCCATTAGTCGTGTGAAATATGGGGATCCAAACTTTGACGCGGTAGCCTTCACATCTTGGGTTAAGGAAGTCTACCTTAAATTGCAGGTTGCCTGGACTGAGAAAAATTGGAACTCTGTCCGCGCTTTGGAAAGTACCAGTCTCTACTCCCAACACAGTACCCAACTTGAGGACCATATTCGATCTAAAACAACTAATGTTTTAGAGAAAGTTTGTATCGAAAATGTTCGCATCAAGGAGTTCATTGAAAATCCTGACGGAAACGATACCTTAGTGGTGATTCTGTCATCTACCTTGCGGGACTATGTCATTGACGATGAGACTCGCCGTGTCATTGAAGGAGACCCTAAAAAAGATCTCTTCACCGTGTATCAATTAAACTTTATCCGTCAACACGGTAGCCAAACGCAAGCAGTCAATCCAGACCAAGTTGTGAGCGACCACTGTCCAAACTGTGGCGCCCCTTTGAAAATCTCTGCAGTTAGCGAGTGCGACTACTGTGGTGCCAATCTCTCTCGCAGTCCAAACCAATGGGTACTGGATACCTATGATGTTGTGGATGAAGACGAGCTTTATAATTAGGAGGAATTATGGGATTTATACGTGCAGCCTTATCAGCAGGCTTAAATAGTTTTAATGATAGTAAATTCAAGGAAGCCATCGTCCTTCCAGACAATGTCTCTGGCGACGCCTTGGCCATCAAGGGACAATTACTCACTAAAGACCCCGATGGACGTTCTCGTCACAGCAATCAAAATACTGGACTCTTGTCGGATGGCAGTGTGGTTATCGTTCCCCAAGGCTATACCGCTGTTTTGGTAAACAACGGTACCTTCCTTGGTGAAGTCCTCGAAGCTGGTAGCCACGAATGGCAAGCTGGTGATAATGCCTGGCTCCTTGAAAAAGGTGGTTTAAAAGGCACTTGGGAAAGCTTTAAAAACCGTTTCTCTTTCGGTGGACAAGTCATCACCCAACAAGAAATTATTTTTATCCGCATGCAACCTATTGCAGGTAATAAGTTCGGCACACAAAACGCGGTCGAATACTTCAGCGAACGTTACCAACAGCTGCTTAATATCCGTTTCTATGGCTTGTTTGATGTAAAAATAGCAGATCCAGTCCTCTTCTACGTGAGTTCTGTTAGCCGTCAAATTACTGACGGACAGCCATTTACTCTCCAAGATGTAGCTCAAGGAACGCTCCGTCAAAATATCGCACCAAAAATCGCGATTGCCATTGCCAAATATACCAACGAAAACAAGGTTGATATCTATAGCCTCAATGCCAACCAAGACACCTTTAACGAACTCGCTAAACAAGAGGTCAACAAGGTTTGGACAGGTCTCTACGGAATTGAAGCAACTAACATCTTGCTTGAAGACCTCAGCTACGACCAAGAAAGTCTTGATATCGTTCGCAAGCTTGATAGTGAGCTCGTGGCAATGAAGTACAACACGATTGAAATCGAAGAACGCCGTGCTCGTAACGAAGCACTTATTGCTGCAGCTGCCAACGAAGGGAAATGGCAATGGGATGAACATGTTTATGGGCATGAATCTTGGCCAAACTCTGGGTGGTCAACTAAGCCAACAAGTTCAAAATCAAGCACCGGCTCAAAATGCTGGGCAAGCTACTAGCAAGAATTTTTATATCGAAGTCGATGGAAAATACGTCCTCGTTACTAAAGACGAAGATGGAAATATCGTACCAGTCAACTAATTAAGCTCCTTCTGACATTTGAGTAATGTTGTCTTTTATGGTACAATAAAGAGTAAATTATTTATTAAAGAGGTAAAAACATGATTGAAGCAAGTAAATTAAAGGCTGGTATGACCTTTGAAACAGCTGACGGAAAATTGATCCGCGTTTTGGAAGCTAGCCACCACAAACCAGGTAAAGGAAATACAATCATGCGTATGAAATTGCGTGATGTCCGTACTGGTTCTACATTTGACACAAGCTACCGTCCAGAGGAAAAATTTGAACAAGCCATCATCGAGACTGTCCCAGCTCAATACTTGTACAAAATGGATGACACAGCCTACTTCATGAATACAGAAACTTACGACCAATACGAAATCCCTGTAGTCAACGTTGAAAACGAATTGCTTTACATTCTTGAAAACTCAGAAGTGAAGATCCAATTCTACGGAACTGAAGTGATTGGTGTTACCGTTCCTACTACTGTCGAATTGACAGTTGCAGAAACCCAACCATCTATCAAAGGTGCTACTGTTACAGGTTCTGGTAAACCAGCAACGATGGAAACTGGACTTGTCGTAAACGTTCCAGACTTCATCGAAGCAGGACAAAAACTCGTTATCAACACTGCAGAAGGAACTTACGTTTCTCGTGCCTAATCTCTAGAAAGAGGTCATTCTATGGGAATTGAAGAACAACTTGGCGAAATCGTTATCGCCCCACGTGTACTTGAAAAAATCATTGCTATTGCTACTGCAAAAGTAGAGGGTGTTCACTCTTTTTCAAACAAATCAGTATCTGACACCCTTTCAAAACTTTCTCTTGGCCGTGGTGTTTATCTTAAAAACGTGGACGAAGAGCTCACAGCAGATATCTATCTCTACCTTGAGTACGGAGTAAAAGTTCCTAAGGTAGCTGTTGCTATCCAGAAAGCTGTTAAAGATGCCGTCCGCAATATGGCTGATGTAGAACTCGCTGCTATCAATATTCACGTTGCAGGTATCGTTCCAGATAAAACACCAAAACCAGAATTGAAAGATCTATTTGACGAGGACTTCCTCAATGACTAGTCCACTATTAGAATCTAGACGCCAACTCCGTAAATGCGCTTTTCAAGCTCTCATAAGCCTTGAATTCGGTACGGATGTCGAAACTGCTTGTCGTTTCGCCTATACTCATGATCGTGAAGATACGGATGTGCAACTTCCAGCCTTTTTGACAGAGCTAGTTTCTGGTGTTCAGGCTAAAGGAAGAACTAGACAAGCAAATCACACAGCATTTAAAAGCAGGTTGGACCATCGAGCGTTTAACACTCGTGGAGAGAAACCTCCTTCGCTTGGGAGTCTTTGAAATCACTTCATTCGACACCCCACAGTTGGTGGCGGTTAATGAAGCTATTGAGCTTGCAAAGGACTTCTCAGATCAAAAATCTGCCCGTTTTATCAACGGACTGCTCAGCCAGTTTGTAACAGAAGAACAGTAAAAAGAAAAAGTGTTTGACAATTATCAAACACTTTTTTCTTTGCCTCCTACTATCTAAAAAAATGATAATAGATATAATTATAAACAAAAATCCAGATGGGTTTTGCATAAATGAGAAAGTTGAAAAAACTATGGCACAGGATGGTAATTTTTAAGTTCTTTGTCCATCGGTAGACAAGGGCATAGAAGAGACCGCCTAAACTATAAATAATCAAACTGATAGGATCTCGGTGAGTTAGGATCAAATGACTAAGTCCAAAGATAAGAGCAGATAGGATAACATCCAGATAGTACTTGGACTGGGGAAAGAAGGTATTCATAAAGTACCCTCTATGAATCAGTTCCTCTAATATAGGTGCGACGATTACTGTTAAACTAAAACTGAGAACAGTTGATAGAAAAGTTGGTTGCCCATTGGAGTATAGAATCGAAAGAAGGTCTTGAAAGATATACTTGTTATCAATTAGGTGATGAAACTGTAACTGAAAAGCATCCACCAATTGACGTTCAAAATAAGTAGCCACTAGACCAAATACAAGGTAAAAGAATCTTGACTTCTTTGAACCCTTTTTCTCAAAAATATAGAGCATCTCTTTCTTTTTGAGCCAGTAGATAAATAATAGCAAAAGAGCTATTACTTCAACTGTTAAAAAGATAGAATAGCCATCTATCCCCCATCCTAAAAACTTAGTTAGATGCATAATCCCTAACTCTGGTAGGTAAATCGATAGAAATACCAGTGATGTATAGACTCCCAAATGCCCTAGTTTTTTCATACTTACCCCTTTAAATTATTAGACTATTAAGGTATAATTCCGTTACCATAACCAGTCATTCTATTACGTATTGTACTCCATTCTGTCGCTAAACTATATGCATATGGCGAATCCCAATGTCTATCGTCAACTAACCAAATCATACCACCACCTGAAACTTGCTCTAAGTCCTCAGATGAAAGAACTGTAAATGTTTCTGTACCTGTCCTATCAAGTAGCTCCTTAAAATAAATTTTTGTCAGCTTACATCTACAGTATATATCTTTTTTATCTATTTTATAGTCCATCTCCTCAACTGTCAATTTTTCATCCTAAATGGTAGCTCTACTCATTGAGAAATAAGAAATTGATAAAAGAGATTTCTCTATCTTCCCATCAAATTAGAAAAAGTGTTCGACAAATATCAAACACTTTTTTCTTTGTCTCCACTATCTAAAAATCAAATAATAGATATAAAATAAGAGCGACGGAGCATAGGGAATCGCATTATAGAAACTATGACAAACAATAGTAAATCGAAGACTACCCGTAACTCGATAAGTAACTGCAAACAGAAGACCAAGAATACTATAAATGATGAGACTGATGGGGTCACGATGGGATAGAACCAAGTGACTGAGCCCAAAGATGAAAGAAGACAAGATCACATCCAAATAAAACTCCGACTTCGGAAAGAAGGTATTCATAAAATAACCTCTATAGATTGTCTCCTCAACAACAGGTACAATCGAAACATTAAAGATTAAATATATAAGACTTGATAGAGTCGTTTCTTTTCCGTTTAAGTAAAGTTCTGAAAGAAGGTCTTGGAAATAAAACTATGGTCAATCAATCGAATATTCTGCATTCTAAATCCATTTAAAAAAGAATAGATAAGGAAACAAGCTACCAAGAAAGCGAGATAAGACCAGCGCCAATCCTTTTTCTCAAAGATAAAGAGCATCTTCTTCTTTTTCAACCACAAAACGAATAAAAAGAAAATAAGTAACACTTCTCCAACTAGGAAGATTATATAGCTGTCCATTCCTAAACCAAAGGTTCTAGCTAGAGTTATAGCTCCTAATGGCGTTAAATAAATGTACAGGAACATTAAAATCATACAGATTCCTAAATGTATTGTCTTTTTCATTCTTTCTCTCTCCTAATGGTAAACTCTCTATTAGGGCTATATAGAGGATAGACTATTGATATGTTTTTATTATTTATCTAGAGTATTGATGTTTATCCATGCTCTATTATCAAAATAGCTAGAACAATTTGTTCTAGCTTTTAAATTTTCTTAGTATTTTCTAAAACGTTGGTAACGTTCTTCGATAAGTTGGTCGAGTGGTAGTTCTTGCAACCTATCTAGTTCTGCACGCAATTCATTTTTAACGCAACCTAGCAGTTCTTTACTTGACAGTCCCTGCCTCTGAGATTACCTTGTCTACAATTCCCATTTCTAGGAGTTCATGTGAAGTGATTTTCATCAATTCCGCCGCTTCCATAGCACGACTTCCATCCTTCCAAAGGATAGAGGCAAATCCTTCCGGGCTAAGTACTGCGTAGATTGAGTTTTCTAACATCCAGACACGATTAGCTACGGCTAGAGCTAGAGCCCCACCAGATCCACCTTCACCGATAATAATCGCGATGATTGGAACCTTGAGATCACTCATTTCCATCAGGTTTCGGGCAATTGCTTCACCTTGTCCACGTTCCTCGGCACCAACACCTGGGTAAGCACCCGCCGTATTGATAAAGGTCACAACTGGACGGCCAAACTTTCTGCCTGTTTCATCAGGCGCAAGGCCTTACGATAGCCTTCTGGATGTGGTTGCCCAAAATTTCGTTTGAGGTTATCATGAAGACTCTTCCCCTTTTGGATACCAACGACAGTTACTGCTTGGTCACCTAACCAACCAATTCCACCGATAACCGCACCATCATCACGGAAAGAGCGATCTCCATGCAATTCGATAAACTCGTCAAAAATTCCATTGGCAAAATCAAGTGCAGTCAAGCGACTCTGCTCGCGTGCCTCTCTGACTATTTTTGCAATATTCATCCGCGACTTCCTCCATGCAATCTTACTAATTTAGCAATTGTTTCAGGCAATTCTCTCCGTTTGACAATTGCATCAACAAATCCATGTTCAAGCAGAAATTCTGCCTTTTGGAAGTCATCCGGTAAGGTCTCACGAACTGTATTTTCGATAACACGACGTCCAGCAAAACCAACCAAACTCTGTGGCTCAGCTAGGATAATATCCCCTTCCATAGCAAAAGAAGCGGTCACCCCACCTGTTGTCGGATCGGTTAAAATAGTTAGGTAAAAAAGTCCTGCCTTGGAATGACGTTGAACTGCCGCAGAAATCTTAGCCATCTGCATCAAGCTCATGATTCCTTCTTGCATACGGGCTCCACCAGAAGCTGTGAAGAGAACGACTGGCAAGTTTTCTACCGTTGCATACTCAAACAAGCGCGTGATTTTTTCACCCACAACGGTTCCCATAGAAGCCATGATAAAGTTTGAATCCATGATCCCAAGGGCAACTTTTTGTCCCTTGATGCTAGCTGTACCAGTCAGTACTGCTTCATCCAAACCTGTCTTTTCACGCATACTAGCTAGTTTTTTCTGGTAGCCAGGAAAGTTTAATGGATCTTGAGTTTCAATACCCGTAAACATCTCCACAAAGGTGTCAGAATCAATCGTCAAATCCAAGCGTTCCTGAGCTGAAATACGGAAAGTATAGCTACAATGGGGACAAATTCGTTCGCTCCCAAGATCCTTTTGGTAAATGGTGTGTTTACAACCAGGACACTGGGAGAAGAGTTCATCCGGAACCTCAGGCTTGGCTTGTGGTTTCTGCCTTACGGAACGGTTAGGATTGATCCGAATATACTTATCCTTTTTACTAAATAGAGCCATAACTCCCCCTTTTAGTTCTCATACTATTTGAAAGTCTATTCTTTTTCTTGGTATTTTGGCAAGAAAGTTTCCATCAAGAAGGAAGTATCGTAGTCACCAGCGATAACTCGGCGGTCTGAAATCAGATCCAACTGGAAGTCTGCATTGGTTTGCACTCCTTCAATATCAAGTTCATAAAGTGCCCGTTGCATCTTCATTAAGGCATCAAAACGATTCTCCCCATGAACAATGATTTGGCAATCATACTATCATAGTAAGGAGGAATGGTATAACCTGGATAGACTGCAGAGTCTACACGCAATCCAACTCCTCCACTTGGAAGGTAGAGGTTGGTAATTTTACCTGGGCTTGGAGCAAAGTTAAATGCTGGATTTTCCGCATTGATCCGGCACTCGATAGCATGACCTCGTAGGACGATATCTTCTTGTTTGAAAGGTAAAGGTTGACCGGCAGCAATGCGAATCTGCTCTTTCACGATATCAACACCTGAAACAAACTCTGTGACTGGGTGTTCAACTTGCACACGAGTATTCATTTCCATGAAGTAGAAATTGCCACTCGCTTCATCGAGAAGAAATTCAATCGTCCCTGCATTTTCATAGCCAACAGACTCTGCTGCACGAACGGCTGCAGCACCAATTTCATGACGAAGGGTTTTGCCAATTGCAATGGATGGGCTTTCTTCTAAGACCTTTTGGTTATTCCGTTGGAGTGAACAGTCCCGTTCACCAAGATGGACAACATGACCCTCTTGGTCCGCAAGAATCTGAACTTCGATATGACGAGCTGGATAAATCACACGCTCAAGATACATAGCGCCATTTCCAAAATTGGCCTTGGCTTCACTGGATGCTGTTTCAAAGGCTGCGACCAAGTCTTCTGCCTTTCAACCTTACGAATCCCTTTTCCACCACCACCTGCCGATGCCTTAAGCATGACTGGATAGCCAATTTTTTCTGCAACTGCAAGCGCCTCTTCAGCCGTGTGAACTTCACCATCAGATCCTGGGATAACTGGAACTCCAGCCTTGATCATTTGCTCACGCGCATTGATCTTATCTCCCATGGTATCCATTACTGCCCCAGAAGGACCGATGAACTTAATCCCCACTTCATCACACATCGTGGCAAACTTGGAGTTTTCGCTAAGAAAACCAAAACCTGGGTGGATGGCTTCTGCTTCAGTCAAGACTGCAGCAGATAAAATAGCGTTGATATTGAGATAAGACTCAGTCGCCTTACCAGGTCCGATACAGATAGCTTCATCTGCTAGGAGTGTGTGAAGAGCTTCTTTATCAGCAGTTGAATAAACTGCTACAGTTGCAATGCCCAATTCACGCGCAGCTCGAATAATGCGAACCGCAATCTCACCACGGTTGGCAATCAAAATTTTACGAAACATGGAGAACCTCCTTAGTTTCCAATTGCAAAGGTAAGAGTACCACTCGCTGCAAGCTTACCATCTACTTCAGCCTTTGCTTCAACCACGGCAATCGTACCACGACGTTTGACAAAAGTAGCCGTCATGACTAATTGATCACCTGGTACAACTTGCTTCTTGAACTTAACCTTGTCCATGCCAGCATAGAAGACCAGTTTCCCTTTATTTTCAGGTTTGGACAATTCCAAGACACCAGCAGTCTGAGCCAAGGCTTCCATGATAAGAACACCTGGCATGACTGGGTATTGAGGAAAATGACCATTAAAGAAAGGTTCGTTGATGGTCACATTTTTAATGGCAACAATGGTATCCTCGCTCACTTCCAAGACACGATCCACTAGGAGCATGGGGTAGCGATGGGGTAGAGCTTCTTTGATTCCTTGAATATCGATCATTTGATACGTACCAATCCTTTACCGAACTCAACCATTTCTTCATTTGAAACGAGAATTTCTGTCACCACACCATCTTTAGGTGCAGGGATTTCATTCATGACTTTCATGGCTTCGATGATCACCAAAGTCTGACCTTTTTTAACACTGTCTCCAACTGTGACAAAGGCAGGTTTATCTGGTCCAGCAGCCAAGTAAGCCACCCCTACAAGTGGGCTTTCAACGACATCACCCTCTGGAGCAACAGTCGTTTCAGCTAGTGCTGGAGATTCTTCCACTGCACTCTCTACTGGAGTTGAAGGGGCAGAAACTACTGGACTTGCAGCTACTGCAGCTGGCACTGGAGCAACTTGAGCTGGTGCTTCAGAAGCCATTCTTGCTTCATTCTTACTAAACTGCAATTCGTCCGTTCCGTTTTTATAAGAAAATTCTCTCAAACTTGATTGGTCAAATTGAGCCATCAAGTCCTTGATTTCATTTAAATTCATAATTATTTATTCTCCCAACGTTTGAAAGCAAGAACCGCATTGTGTCCACCAAAACCAAAAGTGTTTGAAATAGCATAAGGGATTTCTTGCTCCAAGCCTTGTCCATAAACGACATTCGCTTCGATATAGTCTGATAACTCACTTGTTCCAGCTGTCATTGGTACATAGTTATGACGCATGGCTTCAATAGTAGCGATGGCTTCCACTGCCCCTGCAGCACCAAGCAAGTGTCCTGTAAAGGACTTGGTTGAAGATACAGGTACTTCTTTACCAAGGACAGCTACGATCGCACCACTTTCTCCTTTTTCATTAGCAGGAGTTGAAGTTCCGTGGGCATTGACATAAGCCACTTGCTCTGGAGAAATTTCTGCTTCTTCCAAAGCCAACTTCATAGCCTTAATCGCACCTTGACCTTCTGGATGAGGTGAAGTCATATGGTAAGCATCACAGGTATTACCATAGCCAACTACTTCAGCCAAGATGGTCGCCCCACGTTTTTCAGCATGTTCAAGGCTTTCAAGAACCAACATTCCTGAACCTTCTCCCATCACAAATCCGTTACGATCTTTGTCAAATGGGATAGAAGCTCGAGTTGGATCTTCTGTAGTTGATAGGGCGGTCAAAGCTTGGAAACCAGCGATAGCAAAAGGAGTGATAGATGATTCTGATCCACCAACTAACATGACATCTTGGAAACCAAACTTGATAGAACGGAAGGCATCTCCGATGGCATCATTTGATGAGGCGCATGCTGTATTGATTGATTTACAGATACCGTTTGCTCCGAAGCGCATGGCAACATTTCCTGAAGCCATATTTGGCAAGGCTTTTGGAAGTGTCATTGGTTTAACGCGTTTTGGACCTTTTTCATGAAGACGGATAACCTGATCTTCGATTTCTTTAATTCCCCCAATACCAGAAGCCACGATGACACCAAAGCGATCCTTATCGATTGCTTCTACATCAAGATTTGCATTTGTCACCGCTTCTTGAGCCGCATACAAGGCATACAAAGAATAGTTGTCAAAACGGTTGGTATCTTTTTTGACAAAGTATTTATCAAATGGGAAATCTTGAACTTCTGCCGCATTGTGCACAGCAAATTCGCTGTGGTCAAACTTAGTGATTTCTCCAATTCCAATCTTCCCAGTTTGCAAACTGTTCCAAAATTCTTCTGGAGTATTTCCGATAGGAGAGGTCAATCCGTAACCTGTTACTACAACTCGATTTAGTTTCATCTGTCTTACCTATATCTTTCCTTATTTTTTACATGCTAAGTCCGCCATCAACAGCGAGAACTTGTCCAGTCAAATAATCCTGTCCAGCCAGGAACACTGTAGCATCTGCGATATGTTCTGCTTGACCGAAATGTTTCATTGGGATTTGGGCCAATGTCGCTTCCTTGACCTTATCAGACAGAACAGCAGTCATATCTGACTCGATCATTCCTGGCGCAAGAGCATTTACACGCACATTGCGATTGGCAACCTCACGTGCTACTGACTTGGTAAAACCAATCAAACCTGCTTTAGAAGCCGCATAGTTGGCTTGTCCGATATTTCCCATCAAACCGACCACACTAGACATATTGATAATCGCACCTTCACGTGCCTTGATCATCTGTTTCAAGACTGCTTGCGTCATGTTGAAGGCACCTGTCAAATTGATCTTAATCACTTTTTCAAAGTCTTCTTCGGTCATCTTGAGCATAAGCGTATCTTGAGTGATCCCAGCATTGTTGACCAAGACATCGACAGAACCGAGTTCCGCAATCGCTTGATCTACCATACGCTTGGCATCTGCAAAGTCTGAAACATCACCTGATATCGGTACTACTTTGACGCCGTAGTTTGAAAACTCAGCCAGCAATTCTTCTGAGATTGCTCCGCGACTATTCAAAACTACATTAGCGCCTAGTTGGGCAAATTTGTGAGCAATGGCAAGTCCGATACCACGGCTTGAACCTGTTACAAAGACATTTTTGTTTGTAAGTTGCATTCTATCTCTCCTATTTCCTGTTGTATTTTGTGGGAGAAGGGATCATTAGTTTTCTAACAAAGCATCCAAGCTTGCTTGGTCTTCAACGTTAGCTAGCTTAGCTGTTTTATCGATTTTTTTGACAAAGCCTGATAGGACCTTACCAGGACCAATTTCAATAAAGTTGGTTACCCCAGCATCCTGCATCACAGCAATACTTTCATAAAAACGAACAGGTTCTTTGACCTGACGCGTCAAAAGCTCTTGGATTCGACCTTTTTCCATAACAGCAGCTTCCGTATTGCCAACTAGTGGGCAAGTGAAATCAGCGAAACTCACTCCCTCAAGAGCTTCAGCTAGTTGCTGACTAGCTGGCTCTAAAAGTGCTGTATGGAAGGGACCAGATACATTTAAAGGAATCAATCGTTTTGCTCCTGCTTCCTGCAAGAGTTCAACTGCGCGGTCAACCGCAGCCACCTCGCCACCGATAACGATTTGGCTTGGGGTGTTGTAGTTAGCTGGAGTCACTACTCCAACTTTAGAGGCTGTTTCACAAGCTTCCTCAATCACTTCAACTGGAGTATTGAGAACTGCAACCATCTTCCCAGAGCCTGCAGGTGCAGCCTCTTCCATATAAGCACCGCGCTTAGCAACCAAGGCAACTGCATCCTCAAAGTCCAAGGCCCCACTTGCTACAAGAGCAGAATATTCCCCAAGAGACAATCCTGCTACCATATCTGGCTGATAACCCTTTTCTTTCAATAGTCGGTAAATAGCAACCGAAGTCGCTAAAATAGCTGGCTGCGTATAGCGAGTCTGGTTTAACTTGGTTTCTTCCTTATCAATCAAGTCACGAAGATCATAACCCAAAACCTGACTGGCTTGGTCAATTGTTTCCTTGACGATAGGATAGCGATCATAGAGATCACGCCCCATTCCTAGATACTGAGCACCTTGACCCTGCAAATAGAAAGGCTGTTTTAGTCATTTCTTACAACTCCTGCCCAACGAGAGGCTTCTTCTTGAATTTTTTTGGCTGCGCCATAGTATAGATCTTTTAGGATTTCTTCGACAGTTTCCTCTTTAGAAACCAAACCAGCGATCTGACCTGCCATGACAGATCCACCTTCTACATCTCCATGAACAACGGCTTTAGCAAGAGCACCAGCTCCCATTTGTTCAAAGATTTCTAAATCTGGATTTTCTTGTTTAAAGGCATCTTTTTCAGCCTGCTCAAAGTCACGTGTCAATTGGTTTTTAATGGCACGAACAGCATGTCCAAAGTGTTGAGCTGAAATAGTCGTATCAATATCACGCGCTTTTAAGATTTTTTCCTTGTATTTTGGATGGGCGTTAGATTCCTTAGCTACTACGAAACGCGTACCAACCTGAACAGCCTCAGCTCCAAGCATAAAGCCTGCAGCGACACCTTCACCGTCCGCAATTCCTCCAGCTGCGATAACTGGAATTGAAACAGCTGCAGCAACTTGGCGAACCAAGGTCATCGTCGTCAATTTACCAATATGCCCACCGGCTTCCATTCCCTCTGCAATAACCGCATCTGCACCAATTTTTTCCATGCGTTTTGCCAAAGCAACACTTGGAACAACAGGGAATAACTGTAATTCCTGCATCATGGAAACGAGTCATGTATTTACTTGGATTTCCTGCACCAGTTGTAACAACCTTGACCCCTTCTTCAATCACGAGATCAACGATGTCTTCTACAAAAGGTGACAAGAGCATGATGTTGACACCAAAAGGTTTGTCCGTAAGTGATTTGATTTTATCGATATTAGCCTTTACGACCTCTTTAGGTGCATTCCCACCACCGATAATCCCTAGACCACCAGCTTTTGATACTGCACCAGCCAAGTCACCATCAGCAACCCAGGCCATTCCTCCTTGAAAAATAGGATAATCAATGTTCAATAATTCTGTAATACGTGTTTTCATAGTGCCTCCATCATTCCTTGCTTACGTAATAGTTCGATGAGTTTATCATTTGAGTTTCAAACTATTACCTAAACAAGAGGGAGTGGGTTTCCCCTACTCCTTCTAGTAATATGTTAATTATTTTGTTTGCTCTTCAACGTAGGCAACCAAGTCACCAACTGTTTTCAAGTTATCTTCTGCTTCGATTTGGATATCGAAAGCATCTTCGATTTCAGAGATTACTTGGAACAAGTCCAATGAATCTGCATCCAAATCATCAAAAGTAGATTCAAGTGTTACTTCTGATGCGTCTTTCCCAAGTTCTTCAACGATAATTTCTTGTACTTTTTCAAATACTGCCATGATAGGACTCCTTTAAAATATAAAAAATTTATAACTATGTGTTTACCACATGATTACCTAGATTGTAAGAATGAGTGTGCCCCATGTCAAACCTCCGCCGAAGCCTGATAGGAGAATCGTCTGGCTACCATCTAAACGAATCATGCCATTCTCCACACACTCTGAGAGCAAAATCGGGATACTTGCTGCACTGGTATTTCCATACTCCATCATATTGGCAGGAAGCTTGTCTCGGTCTACGCCGATCTTCTTAGCCATCTTATCCAAAATGCGGATATTTGCCTGATGAAGCAAGAGATAATCCAATTCCGATGCTGCGATTGGACCATTTTCAATGGTTTCCTTTGATCGATTTAGCAACATCACGATTTGCAAAATCAAAAACTGCTCGTCCATCCATTTTCAAAAAAGCAGGAACTGCTTCTTGATCCGAGAAAGGAGAAGCCAAAGCCGTTTGACCATAGGTCAAACACTCGCTCCGAGAGCCATCTGTATAGAGACTTTCCACAAGGAAGTGCCGTGTTTCGCTCGCTTCCAAGAGAACCCCACCAGCTCCATCCCCAAAGAGAACAGCTGTTGAACGATCTGACCAATCAACTGCCTTGGATAAGGTCTCAGCCCCGATAACAATCCCTTTTTGAACTGTCCAGAACTTAAAAACTTTTCTGCAGTTGAGAGAGCGAATACAAAGCCACTACAAGCTGCTGTCAGATCAAAGGCGAAAGCTCTATGCGCTCCGATATTTGCCTGAACTCGAGCTGCCGTGGAAGGCATCATCGAGTCTGGAGTAATCGTCGCTACAATGATAAAATCAATCTGATCCGCTGTTAAGCTCCCTTTAGCCAACAAGCTCTTAGCTACTTCTGTCGCCAAATCACTTGTAGACTCTGTTTTTGAGATATGTCTCTGTTTAATTCCTGTCCGACTTGAAATCCACTCATCGCTTGTGTCCATGATTTGGGCTAAGTCATGATTAGTGATCACTTGCTCTGGAACATAATGAGCAACCTGGCTTATTTTTGCAAAAGCCATTATTTCAAATCCTCCAAAAATTGATAAAGATTGATTAATCCTCTACCCATAACTTCTATTTCCTCAGGACTCATGCCATCGATGATTTTTTCGACCATTGCCTTGTGAAAACGTCTATGAAGACGATGGACTAACCGACCTTTCTTTGTCAAATGCAGATAGACCACTCGACGGTCTTGGTCAGAACGAATACGCTCAATATAACCTTTTCTCTCCAGGTTATTCAAACTCGTCGTCACTGTTCCAAGAGTTACCATCAGTTCTTTTGAAACCTTACTTGGCGTTGCCTCCGGGAACTTCCCAATCACATCGATCGTGTGCATTTCTTTGATGGAGATGTCTTTGAATCGACTACCTCGTAAGCTAACCTCCTCAATCACAAGGACGTTATTAAAAATAGATGTTAGATAATCATTTACTTGTTGGTAGTCCAAATCGTTTCCCTCCCCCTCAAAAAGCTTTTACAATCAAAACATTTGATAAAAGAAGTATAACAAACTTCAAAAAATTGTGCAAGTATTTTTTTACATTCCTGTAAATTTTGGTCTTCTTCTTTCAGAATGTGCTCGAACCCCTTCTTTAAAATCTTCAGTTAAAGATAACGATTCTTGTAATTTCAATTCTAATTCAGCATAATTCTGCCAATCCTTAAATTGACTTTCCCAAACTAACTTTTTAATCGCTGCGTATGAGTTTGCTGAACCTCTTCTTAATTTTTTCAGAACTTGTTCTCTTGTTTTTTCTAATTTGTCAACTTCACAAACACGGTATACCACGCCCCATTCTAGCGCTTTTTCAGCAGTCAAGGCTTCACCTGTCATGGCAAGTTGTGCAGCCCGTGTTACCCCGATGCTACGACTCAAGAGATGAATCCCACCAGCGTCTGGCGCCAATCCCACTCCAACAAAGGCTTGGATGAATTTTGCCTTATCAGTCGCCAAACAAAAATCGACTGCTACTGCCATATTTGCTGCAGCACCAGCAACCGCTCCATCTACTTCCATCAAAACAGGTTTTGGAATTTGCTTGATTTTAAAAGAAATTGTATTGACTAATTCTGCAATCTTATTCAAAGAAGGGATATCATCTTCGTCTACTGCTCGTTTCATCTCAACCAAGTCTCCCCCAACTGAAAAAACCTTCCCATTAGCATTAATCAAGATGAACTGCACAGCTTGATCCTGCTCTGCTAGAGTCAAAGCTTCTAAAATCTCCTCACACATTGGGATATGGAAACCATTTGCCACTTCGGGACGATTCAAAGTAATGATAGCCAGATCATCTACGATCTGATATAAGATATGATTCATAGCTTCTCCTTTTCTTTTATAAGGCAATAAAATTGTTTTATTATCAAAGTATACCTTTTTTTGGATAAAGAGGCAAGGAAAAACTAAAGGAAAGTGTCTCAGCTGATTATTTACCCATCATTTATGAGTGTGAGTAAAATTTGACACTCTTACTTTTAAATCGTTATCGCTTTTCAGAATAAGTTAGTGTTTTCTTCTATTATAATAGGAAGTTATTTTCTTCATTGAAAAATGCCCCTCTTTCTGCTATAATCGTATAAAATACTTACTTGAGGAGTCCTTATGAAGGTTGTAAAATTTGGCGGAAGCTCGCTTGCCTCTGCTGGTCAGTTAGAAAAAGTCTTAAATATCGTTAAAAGTGATAAAGAACGCCGTTTTGTAGTCGTTTCTGCACCCGGCAAACGCAATGCTGAAGATACCAAGGTAACTGATGCCTTGATCAAATACTATCGTGACTATGTGGCTGGAAATGACATCAGTGCTAGCCAAAGCTGGATCATTGACCGTTATGCCGCTATGGTTAGTGAACTTGGGTTAAAACCTGCTGTTTTAGAAAAAATCTCTAAAAGCATTCGGGCCTTGGCAACTCTTCCTATAGAGGACAATGAATTTCTCTATGATACCTTCCTAGCGGCTGGAGAAAATAACAATGCCAAACTCATTGCAGCCTACTTTAACCAAAACGGTATCGATGCACGCTATGTTCACCCAAGAGAAGCTGGAATTGTTGTCACAAGTGAACCAGGAAACGCACGCATCATTCCATCTAGTTATGACAAGATTGAAGGCTTGGCTGATAGCAACGAAGTCCTTGTCATCCCTGGTTTCTTTGGTGTGACTAAGGAAAATCAAATCTGTACTTTTTCACGTGGAGGCTCAGATATTACAGGTTCTATCATTGCAGCAGGTGTTAAGGCTGATCTCTATGAGAACTTTACAGACGTAGATGGTATCTTTGCTGCCCATCCTGGTATTATCCACCAACCACACTCCATTCCTGAATTAACCTACCGTGAAATGCGTGAGTTGGCTTACGCTGGATTTTCAGTTCTTCATGACGAAGCCCTTCTTCCTGCCTACCGAGGAAAAATTCCTCTTGTCATCAAGAATACCAACAACCCTGACCACCCAGGAACACGCATTGTTTTAGAACACAGTAGTGATAAATTCCCAGTAGTAGGGATTGCAGGTGACTCAGGATTCGTCAGCATCAACATGTCAAAATACCTCATGAACCGTGAAGTCGGGTTTGGTCGCAAGGTTCTGCAAATCCTTGAGGATCTCAATATCGGTTGGGAACACATGCCTACAGGTATCGACGATCTTTCAATCATCCTCCGCTCCCGCGAATTGACTCCTATCAAAGAAGAAGAAATTCTACGTCAACTCGTTCAAAAGGCTGAGGTGGACCATGCTGAAATCGAACATGACCTTTCCATCATTATGATTGTTGGAGAAAAGATGAAGAGTCATATCGGGGTAACTGCTACTGCAACACGGGCTTTGTCTGAGAATAAAATCAACATCCAGATGATGTCACAAGGTTCAAGCGAAGTTTCCATCATGTTTGTTGTCAATAAAGAGCAAGAGAAGGCCGCTATCAAGGCTCTCTATCATGCCTTTTTCGATGAAAGTAAGGAAGACTAATCATGGCCCAATCACTCAATCAAGTCATTGACCTCCAAACTACTGGGACATCTTACCTCTCTATCTCTGGAAAAGTTGGAAAATTTCTAGTTGGGGATCAAGCCTTAGAGTTTTATCCTGATGTCAATGTCGAACAATATATCCAAATCCCCTGGTCCAGCATTCAGCAAATCGGAGCCAACGTAAGTGGTCGCAAGATCAGCCGCCACTTTGAAGTCTTCACTGATCAAGGAAAATTTCTCTTTGCTTCAAAAGACTCTGGAGCTATCCTCAAAATCGCTCGGGAAAAATTAGGAAACGACAAGGTCGTGAAACTTCCGACTCTACTCCAGACCATTGGACAAAAACTTAAAAATCTATTTGCAAAAAAGTAGAAACTTTAGTATAATCATAGCAACGGATAAGTAGGTTATCCTCTTCTTTCAGAAAGTCTGCGGGTGTTGCGAGCAGATAGGAGGGATAGGTGAAATTCTACCGTTGTTCACAATTAAATACAGAATCAAGTGCACACCTGTGAAGTTGGATGGAACCGTGGCCCTGCCACTCCAACACTTTGTCAGGTGTGCTTTTTTTCATAAAGGAGTTCTTATGTTAGATATTAAACGTATTCGTACAGATTTTGATGCTGTCGCTGAAAAATTAGCTACACGTGGTGTAGATGCTGCTATCTTAAATGAGATGAAAGAAATCGATGCTAAACGTCGTGACATCTTGGTCAAGGTTGAAACTCTAAAAGCAGAACGTAACACAGTTTCTGCTGAGATTGCCCAAGCTAAGCGCAACAAGGAAAATGCCGATGACAAGATTGCTGCGATGCAAACCCTATCTGCTGAAGTCAAAGCCTTGGATGCTGAATTGGCGGACATCGATGCTAAATTAACAGAATTTACCACTACTCTTCCAAACATCCCTGCTGACAGCGTTCCTGTTGGGGCTGACGAAGATGACAATGTGGAAGTCCGTCGTTGGGGGACTCCACGTGAGTTTGACTTCGAACCAAAGCTCACTGGGATCTTGGTGAAGACCTTGGTATCCTTGACTGGGAACGTGGCGGTAAAGTAACGGGCGCTCGTTTCCTCTTCTATAAAGGACTTGGGGCTCGTTTGGAACGTGCTATCTACAACTTCATGTTGGATGAGCATGGTAAAGAAGGCTATACGGAAGTTATCACACCTTACATTGTTAACCATGACTCAATGTTTGGTACTGGTCAATATCCAAAATTCAAGGAAGACACTTTTGAATTGAAAGACACTAATTATGTCCTCATTCCTACAGCTGAAGTGCCTTTGACAAACTACTACCGTGATGAAATCCTTGACGGTAAAGACCTACCAATCTACTTTACCGCTATGAGTCCATCTTTCCGTTCTGAAGCTGGTTCTGCTGGTCGTGATACACGTGGCTTGATTCGTCTACACCAATTCCACAAGGTTGAAATGGTCAAATTTGCCAAACCAGAAGAATCTTACGAAGAATTGGAAAAGATGACAGCCAACGCTGAAAATATTCTTCAAAAACTCAACCTTCCATACCGTGTCGTTGCCCTCTCTACTGGGGACATGGGCTTCTCAGCTGCTAAGACTTACGACTTGGAAGTTTGGATTCCAGCCCAAAATACCTATCGTGAAATCTCAAGCTGTTCAAATACAGAAGATTTCCAAGCTCGTCGTGCCCAAATCCGTTACCGTGATGAAGCAGATGGCAAGGTGAAACTCCTTCACACTTTGAATGGTTCTGGACTTGCAGTTGGACGTACAGTGGCTGCCATTCTTGAAAACTATCAAAACGCAGATGGTTCTGTAACCATTCCAGAAGTACTTCGTCCATATATGGGTGGAGCTGAAGTTATCAAACCATAAAAATAAGGTTTAGCTATTTCTAGCTAGACCTTTTTTCGTAACCAAATCAGATAAGCACCCAATACAAAGAATAAAATAGTGAGGCATATAACAGTTTCAGCAAACACCAGATAATCCAGAAATGGAAGTTTCAAGATCCCCTGAGCCATCTTGAGCGAAGTAGCTGTGATAATGGTTGGGAAGGTTAGGGCTGAGAAGGCTGGTTGAAATCCTTGTTTTAAAATATTGGGTAGGCGAGTTAAAACAAAGAAAAAGAAGGATTGAGATGCCAAAATCATGACAATCAAGAGCCAAGTCGGTAGGCTTGCTCCTCCAACTCGAACTAGAGAAGCCAAGAGTAGGGAAAAGGGAGCACAGTATATTCCTTCCTGTCCAAGCAAGGCCACTGGGAGTGGATCTTTCTTTAAATCACTATAAATAAGGGGATAGAGATAGAAGGTCAAGACAAAACCAAAACTCAAGGTCGCATAGGCAATTTCAATGATACCGACAAGAGGATAGGTCAAGGCTGCTACTGCTATCCCCACATAGAGTACCGTCCAGCTAGGAGTCGCATTGACCCTCCGACCTGGACAGGCAAATTTGATGGTAAAAGTAGCTATCAAAGCCAAATCCAAGAGAAAGGAAACCACCAGATCCCTTGTGCTAGCAAAGAAAGAGCAGGGAATACGCGAAAGACATAGGTCGATAAAATCATCCCAGCCATAGGAAAAGTGGCCATCCCTGATAAAAGAGGGGGCTTGGTCAATTCTTTCTTGGTTTCTTCCCAATTAAAAAGATGAAGAATCAGAAAGAAAATCCACAACACTAGACCAATCAGACTCAATAAATGCGATAGAACAGGCAAAGTATCTGCAATCAAATTTCCTGCACCTGCTAAACCTAATAAACAGCCAGAAAATACCAAGGGGAGCTTTTTCATCCGAGCCTCCAATAATCATGTTATTATTAGTATAGCATAAAAGCGCTTAAAATAGCATAGAAAAATGAAGACTGGATTGCTCAGTCTTCATTTTTTCTTTCTGATTCGAACTAGGCATAAGGTTGCAATTCTGGGTTAATAGGCGTATTGGCTAGGTTGTTAGCATAGTTGCAAAGGCTAGCAAGACTAACACCGAGAACCACATCCAAGGCATTTTGTTGCGTGTAGCCAGCTTCTAAAAATTCACTAAGGGCTTCATCTCCTACACGCCCTTTGGTATTGATGACCGCCAAGGTAAACTTAGCTAGAGTATCTAGTTTTGGATCTGTTTCAATCGGAGTGCGGTTGCGAAGGGCTTGGAGAAGATCATCATTCATCTGGATTTGTTTGATTGAAAAGGCAGTATGACCAGCCACGCAGAAAGCACAACCATTGGTTACGGCAGCTGTGATTTGTACTACTTCGCGTTCCACTGGTGTCAGGCTATTGCGGCGGTTGATGGCTCCGACAGTTCGGTAGGCTTCAAGCGCGGTTGGGGCATTGGCCAAGAGACCGATTAGGTTGGGAATATAGCCGTTGTTGTCTTTTTGTACTGTTTCAAGAACTTCTTTTACTTCTGCTGGTGCTGATTCTACTGTGTGGATGGTAAATGTTGTCATAAGAAACCTCTTTTCATTTTATTGTCATTTAGTCTATCATAGAATTTTCCACTTGGATAATATATATTTTCAATTGCCATGATAGGAAATGTTTATGAAATGAAAAAATCACACTAAAAGTGTGATTGGGTTAGTGTTTAAAATACTGTTTAGTCTCAGCAATGACGACTGGCGACAAGACTAAGAGGGCAATCAAGTTTGGTAAAGCCATCAAGGCATTGACGATGTCTGCGATAATCCAGACCATATCCAACTCGATAAATCCTCCCAACAGGACCATGACTACAAAGACTACACGGTAAAGCCAGATAAAGCGGACACCAAAGAGAAACTCAAAACAGCGCTCTCCGTAGTAGTTCCATCCGAGAATCGTCGTAAAGGCAAAGAGTACAAGGAAGATGGTCAAGAGGGCAGGTCCAAAGTGTGAAAAAACTGTTGAAAAGGCTGACTGGGTAAGCGCTACTCCATTCAAATCACCACTCCAAACCCCAGTTACCAAGATTGTTAAACCTGTCAGAGTACAGATAATCAACGTATCAATAAAGGTTCCTGTCATGGAAATCAAGCCTTGCTCGACAGGTTCATTTGTCTTAGCTGCAGCCGCTGCAATGGGAGCAGAACCAAGACCAGATTCGTTCGAAAAGACTCCTCTCGCCACACCATTTTGGATAGCCATCCGAATACTGGCACCTGCAAAACCACCTACCGCAGCTACTGGACTAAAGGCTGAAGTAAAGATGAGTGCAAGTGTGGCTGGAATTTCTCGATATTAAAGAGAATAACTGTAAGAGTCCCTAAAATATAGACAATAGCCATAAAAGGAACAACTGCTGTCGAAACTTTTGATATGGATTTGAGGCCACCAAAGACAGCAATCCCTACAAAAATGGATAAAATCAGAGCTGTGATAGCTGGATTAACTTGGGCTGTATTTTGAATGGATTCTGTAATCGAATTGACTTGGGTAAAGGTACCAATCCCTAGAAGGGCCACCAATACACCCGCTAGGGCAAAGAAGATAGCAAGTGGACGCCACTTTTCTCCCATCCCCAAAAGGATGTAGTGCATGGGGCCTCCAGCTACAGCTCCATTTGCATCCTTAGTACGGTATTTGATGGCCAGTAAGCCTTCGGCATACTTGGTCGCCATCCCAAAGAAGGCCGCCATCCACATCCAAAAGAGGGCACCTGGTCCCCCAACCTTAATGGCTGTCGCAACTCCGATGATATTTCCCGTACCAACGGTGGCAGCTAGAGCTGTACAAAGAGCTGCAAAGCTCGACACATCGCCATGTCCCTTGTCCTTGGTAAAAATCAACTGAAAGGCCTTAGGGAGACGAGCCACCTGCAAAAGCCCTAGTCGGATGGTCAGATAAATTCCCGTTCCGACCAATAAGATTAAGAGGGGAGGTCCCCAAACGAAAGCATCAAGCGCTTTTAGCAATTCTAACATGTCCTACTCCTATCTTTCAACCCCAAAAGAAAGAGCACATGCAAGATACATGTACTCTGGAATGCTTAGATAAATGCCAAAAAGCGGTCTATCCTAGCTCTGTCCTTTTACCTGAGAGTTTGAGCAGTTTCCTGCCTTGCCCCTTCGGTGCCTTTACGGTCTCTCCAGAGTTCCGTCCATTTACAGTCATGGAAAACAAACCTTTCTCCACTTCTATTAAACTTCATTCGGTGTTGGTATTTAATTTTTTATTATTTTACAAGAAAAGTTAGTTTTTGTCAATATATTATTTGAAAAAAGATGGATTTTCACTTCTTTTTCAAAAAAAGAGAAGTACTCTTTTTTAACCTTTAAAGGTCACAATGGTTGCGCCACTACCGCCAGCATTTTGTGGAGCATAGCCGAAAGTTTTAACATGCTTGTTTCTTTGTAGGTATTTGGTGACACCCTCACGGATGACTCCCGTTCCGATACCATGGATGATGTCGACTTGCGCCATGTTATTGAGCAGAGCTTGGTCGATAAAGGCATCTAGCTCATTCATGGCCTCTTCGTACCGTTTGCCTCGGAGATCCAGTCTCGCCTGCGGACCACGACCAGAAGCACGTTTGACGACATTGACTTGTTTTTTCTTGACTGGGGCTTCTTGTTGGGCCTGAACAAGGTCAAATTCTTTCTCTTTCAAGGTCATCTTGATCAAGCCAACTTGGGCTTCCCAGCGGCCGTCCTTAAGCTGATCGGTCAAGGTTCCTCTTTGACCATAACTGAGAACCACGATATCATCTCCCACCTTCGGAGCTCGTTTTTTCTTGGCTTTTTGAAGGACCTTGTTTTTAGACAAGTCGACTTTTTCAGGGGCTAGTTTTTTCAGCTCAGCCTTGGCTTCAATGATTTCGTGGGGTTTGAGTTGAGACTTACTGTGGAGGTTTTTCAGGATTTGGTCACTCTCACTTAGCGCTAGTTCCACAATCTCTGCAGCTTGTTCACGCGCCTTGTTAAGCTCAGTTTCCTTTTCACGATTGAGCTCGTTGTAAAGTTTTTTGAGTGCTCGGTTCATCTTGAGGTTTTCTTGCTCCACCTCTCGGATATTGTCCAAGCGTTTGCGGCTTTCCAATGTCTGCTCTTCCAATTGCTCAATGATGCGGTTGACGTCATTATCTTGGTTGACCTGCTGACTGGCATCCCCGACGATGACATCTGACAGTCCTAGGCGTTTGGCAATTTCAAAGGCATTGCTTCGACCAGGAACGCCCTGCATAAAGCGATAGGTCGGACGCAGACTGGCTGTATCAAACTCCATGCTGGCATTTTGCACAAAGGCTGTCTCAATACCGTAGGCCTTGAGTTCTGGATAGTGGGTCGTCGCCATGGTCTTAACCTGACGTAGACGAAGATCCTCCAGAATAGCCATAGCAAGGGCGGCTCCCTCTTGAGGATCTGTACCAGCCCCCAACTCATCCAAGAGTAAGAGTGAATGTTGGTTGACCTTGCCAAGAATATCTACGATATTGGTCATGTGACTGGAGAAGGTAGACAAGCTTTGTTCGATAGACTGCTCATCCCCAATATCTGCGAAGATTTCCTCGAAAATACCGACACGGCTCCCCTTGTCAGCTAGAATGGGCAAGCCTGACTGGGCCATGAGTTGAGTCAAGCCCAGGGTTTTGAGCATGATGGTCTTCCCACCCGTATTGGGACCTGTAATGACAATGGCCGTTAATTCCTTACCAAAGTGTACATCGTTTGCGACAGCATTTTTGACCAAAGGATGGCGAACATGAAGGAGTTGAATCTCTTGGTTCTCTGAAAGTTGAGGAACGACTGCTTGTCTTTCTTGGATGAAACGCACCTTGGCACGAATCAGATCCAGATGGCCGATGATCCAAGCGTCATTAGCAATCTCAGAAGCATGAGGACGGACCCGTTCCGATAACTCCTGCAGGATACGAATCATCTCATAGCGCTCATCAGCTCGCAGACTAGCGATTTCTTCGCTCAGCTTGACGACCTCACGCGGCTCGATGTAGACCGTGTTTCCACTGGCAGAGATGTCATGAACAACACCTGCAATCTTATTGCGATAGGTGTTCTTGACTGGTAAGACTTGACGGCCATTTCTGCTAGCGATTATGCTTTCCGTCAACATCTGCGATTGTTGCTTGAGCAAGTCTTGCAAGACATCTCGAACTTGACTCTCGCTATCATGGATTTTTCGACGAATGCGTGCTAGTTCTTCGCTGGCAAAATTCTCGATAAATCCTGCATCATTTAGGGCTTGGAGACTCCCTTGCAAGTGTGGAAAATCATGTAGTTTTTCAAACCATCTCGCCAACTGCTCCAAGCGTACGTTTTCAAGATTGGTATAAAAACTTTGCAACTCTCTGCTAGCCAGCAAGACCCGTTTGAGGAGCAGGAACTCCTCAATATTGAGATCCGCCCCCATCTCCAGACGCTTGCAAACAGCTGATATCTCACGCGTCGCTAGGATGGTAAATTGAGGTTGCTCCACAAATAGGGCTTGCATTTCCTCCATCTCTGTAAAGGCTTGCTTGATCTTATCCACCTTGGCAGTTGGAACCAAGCCTTTTAGCTCCTCTAGTCCTTGTTCTGTCAAGAGATGCGGTTCAAACAAGGCTTTGATTTTATTAAATTCTAAGGTTTCTAGTATTTGTATTCATATTTTTTCCTTGTATGCTGGTTTACAAGATTATAGCAACTAAGGGTTTTGACTTAGTCGTCCAATCTGTAAACAAAGGGCTAGGAAAAATCCCGCCCTTTTTATCCGATTAAATTTGTCACCCAGAGTTGTTTGATAAGATTTGTCGTAAAAGGGACACTTTGGATGATGTGTTTGGCTACTATACTTTTTTCGAGTGAATTTTGAATGACTGCCAGAGGCACTGTTGCAAGAATGGTCAGAGCCATTTGCAAGACAAATAAGGTTACCAATAGAGATAAAAGGCCTGATCCGATACGCAACCATTTGACATCGAGCTTTTTAGTTGGAATCAAGTGCAGGAACAAACCGATAAAACGTCCGATAGTGTAGCAAATCCCAAAAACTAAAAGGTAGGCTAGACCCGCATAAAAGACCTTGTCTAGATGAAACAGCTGGTCTGAAGGGAAGAAAAAGGTTCCCTGTCCTTCCTGAGGATTGGCATAAGGGACAAGCAAGTGGAAGTGGTCGCCCAGTGATTTATAAAACTGTCCCGCAACAAAGGCTGAAATCACTGCAACGAGGAAATAATAAACTTGCAGCACCAAACCTCTACGGTAGCCGATGTAAAGCCCCAAGCCAGAACCAATAAGAGTAGGATTGAAATCATAGGGAGTCCTCAATCTTGCTCTGTTCTTGTTTAACAGCAATCAACTTGTGGCGGAGTTCTAACAACTCTTGCTCCTTGTCATCAAATTCAATCTCACGGTTGAGTTGTGTAGACAGACAATTGACCGCCAAAAGAAGCGCAATGGTTTCATCATCCGCCCCAGGCATTTGTTCTTTAATTGCTTGGTATTTTTCAGTCGCAACCTTGGCAATTTCCTCCATAAAGAGGTTGTCATGCTCGGTTGTCAAGGTTAATGTCTTTTTCCCGAATGTAAACTTATATCGATTTAGATTTGCCATAAAATTCACCTCACGATATTATACCAAATTTCGCTAACTTTGTCAGTTTTTACCAATTCTCCTGCTTTTGTGGTACAATAGAGACTATGGCAAGTATCACACTCACACCAAGTGAACAGGAAATTCAGAGCTTTTTAAGTCAGTATCAGAAGGCTCTCAGTCCTAGTAAAAATCCTTATATCCGCTATTTTTTGCGCTTCCCTCAGGCAACAGTTTCCATCTATACTTCTGGAAAAGTTCTCCTGCAGGGCGAAGCTGCTGAGCAATACGCTAGTTTCTTTGGCTATCAAGTTGTAGAGGAAACCAGTGGACAAGATTTTCCTATGATTGGGACTGATGAGGTGGGAAATGGTTCCTACTTTGGTGGGTTGGCTGTCGTGGCTTCCTTCGTAACACCTGACCAGCACGACTTCTTGCGAAAACTCGGCGTGGGAGATTCCAAGACTCTGACAGACCAAAAGATTCGTCAGATTGCCCCTATCCTTAAAGAAAAGGTCCAGCACCAAGCGCTCCTTCTTTCACCGAGCAAGTACAACGAAGTTATTGGAGAGCGTTACAATGCTGTTTCTGTAAAGGTTGCCCTTCATAACCAGGCTATCTTTCTCCTGCTTCAAAAAGGAATCCAGCCAGAAAAAATCGTGATTGATGCTTTTACAAGCCCTAAAAACTATAATAAGTACTTGGCACAAGAAGCCAACCGTTTTCCAAACAAAATTAGCTTAGAAGAAAAAGCCGAGGGCAAATACCTAGCTGTTGCAGTTAGCTCTATCATCGCGCGGGATCTCTTCCTCGAAAACTTGGAAAATCTAGGACGAGAACTGGGCTATCAACTGCCAAGTGGCGCTGGAACTGCATCTGATAAGGTTGCTAGCAAAATCCTGCAGGCCTATGGCATGAAGGGACTTCATTTCTGTGCCAAATTGCATTTAAAAACACTGAAAAAGCAAAAACACTTCTAGAAAGGTAAATTATGAATTCGTTTAAAACATTTCTAAAAGAATGGGGAGTTTTCTTCCTGATTATCGCACTGGTCGGTCTTAGCCGTATCTTTCTTTGGAGCAATGTCCGTGTAGAAGGACACTCGATGGACCCTACCCTAGCCGACGGAGAAGTTCTCTTCGTTGTTAAACATCTCCCAATTGACCGCTTCGACATCGTGGTTGCGCATGAGGAAGACGGAAATAAAGATATTGTCAAAAGGGTTATCGGCATGCCTGGTGATACCATCCGCTACGAAAATGACAAACTCTTTATCAACGGTGAAGAAACGAATGAACCTTACCTAGCTGAATACCTCAACTTGTTCAAAACAGAAAAGTTGCAAAACACCTATACTGGAAAAGGATTTGAAGGCAATAAGGGAGTTTACTTTAGAGAACTTGCTCAAAAGGCACAGGCCTTTACAGTCGATGTCAATTCCAATACCAGCTTCAGCTTTACTGTCCCTCAAGGTGAGTACCTTCTCCTTGGTGATGATCGTCTAGTCTCTAGCGACAGCCGCCACGTTGGTACCTTCAAGGCCAGCGATATCAAAGGCGAAGCAAAATTCCGTTTCTGGCCACTTAACCGTATCGGAACTTTTTAAGATAAGGAAGAGGCCGAGAATGCTAAGTCTCAGTCTCTTTTTCTATTGCGAGAAGAAGGACTTTTAGTCTCCTAGCTTGTTGAAAGAAGCTAAGGGTCCAACTCTCACGAACTCATGTAAAGGAAACCTATGGAAGTTTATTTTTCAGGCACCATTGAACGGATTATTTTTGAAAATCCCAGTAATTTTTATCGCATTCTCCTCCTAGATATAGAAGATACGGACGCGGAGGACTTTGACGATTTTGAAATCATCGTTACAGGAACCATGGCTGATGTAATTGAGGGTGAAGACTATACTTTTTGGGGGCAAATCATTCAGCACTCCAAGTATGGAGAACAGCTTCAGATCAGCCGTTATGAGCGGGCAAAACCAACTAAAAATGGGCTAGTCAAGTACTTTTCTAGTAGCCATTTCAAAGGAATTGGTCTCAAAACGGCCCAAAAAATCGTTGATAGCTATGGTGAAAATACCATTGACGAAATTCTGGAACATCCTGAAAAGCTGGAAAGTATTGCAGGACTCTCTGCCAAAAACCGTGAGGCTTTTGTTTCCACCCTCCGTCTCAACTACGGAACAGAGATGGTCTTGGCAAAACTAGCTAACTACGGCATTCCCAATAAACTAGCCTTTCAGATTCAAAACTTTTACAAGGAAGAAACGCTGGATATTGTCGAAAACTATCCCTACCAGTTGGTTGAGGATATCAAGGGATTGGGCTTACCATTGCTGACCAATTAGCCGCCGAACTAGGCATCGAAAGTCAAGCCCCTGAACGTTTCCGTGCTGGCCTTGTCCACAGTCTTTTTCAGGGATGTATGGATACGGGCAATACCTATATGGAAGCCCGAGATTTGCTGGAACAGACCCTGACTCTCCTCGAGTCTTCCCGTCCCGTGGAACTCGATCCCAGCCAAGTAGCTCAGGAATTATCTCATTTGATTGAAGAAGACAAGGTTCAGCAGATTGATACCAAAATCTTTGATAATAGCCTCTTTTTCGCTGAAGAAGGCATCCGCAGTCACTTGGTTCGTATCCTTGAAAAAGGAAAACAAAAGAGTCATGATTTGGAAACCATTCAAAAGCATATCGCTAGCGTCGAGAAAGAACTGGGTATCCAATACGATAGTATCCAAAAGCAAGCTATCTGTGATGCTATCCAGAACAAGGTCTTTATCCTAACAGGTGGACCTGGTACTGGTAAGACGACTGTTATCAATGGGATTATCGCTATTTATGCCCTCTTAGAAGGACTTGATCTCAGGAAGAAAAGTAACTTACCTATTCTTCTCGCTGCACCAACTGGTCGAGCCGCTCGGCGCATGAATGAATTGACAGGTTTGCCTAGCGCGACTATACACCGTCATTTGGGAATGACGGGAGACGATGATACCAGCCATCTAGAAGATTATCTAGATGCCGACTTTATCATTGTAGATGAGTTTTCCATGGTGGATACTTGGCTAGCCAACCAACTCTTCTCCAACATTTCTTCTAACAGTAAAATCCTCATCGTGGGAGACAGTGACCAGTTGCCTTCTGTCAGTCCTGGACAAGTTCTGGCCGACCTGCTCCAGATATCCCTGATTCCGCAGACTCGCTTGGAACGGATTTACCGTCAGAGCGAGGAATCGACTATCGTCACCTTGGCAAGTCAGATTCGACAAGGCATCTTGCCAGCTGACTTTACCCAGAAAAAAGCAGACCGCTCCTACTTTGAAATCGCTAGCGGTCATATCCCAGCTACCATTGAGAAAATTCTTGGCGCTGCCCTCAGAAGTGGCATTCCGGCTCGTGATATTCAGGTGCTAGCGCCTATGTATCGAGGAACTGCTGGCATTGACGCCATCAACCAACTTATGCAAGATCTGCTCAATCCTCAGCAAAAGGGGCAAGTTAGCTTTGAAGCAACTCAGTGTCACTATCGAACAGGGGACAAGGTCATTCACCTAGTCAACGACGCTGAAGTTAATGTCTTTAACGGAGACCTAGGCTACATCACAGACCTAATTCCTGGTAAATACACCGAGTCCAAACAAGACGAGATTGTCATTGATTTTGATGGAAATGAGGTCTCTTACCCACGTAACGAATGGTACAAGATTCGCCTGGCCTATGCCATGAGTATTCATAAGTCTCAGGGAAGTGAGTTTCCTGTTGTCATCCTGCCCATCACCAGTGCTAGCAAGCGCATGCTGGAGCGAAATCTCATCTACACAGCTATCACACGGGCCAAGAGCAAGCTCATCCTTCTTGGTGAATTACAGGCCTTTGACTATGCAATCAAACATATTGGAACTGCTCGCAAGACCTATCTGATTGAGCGTTTCAGTGATTTAATTGAACTAATATTGAAGAAAGCAAACAAGCCTTCTCTGAAACTGCCACAGCAAGTGACTCTGAACAATCCTACATCCTCACTGAGGAAAACTGGTCTAGCATCCCAGCCATGATCGGGATTACAGATGCTGACTTAAAAGAGATTTTTGGAAAATAGTGCAACAGAAAGCCCACCTAGTCAGGTGGGCTTTTTCTCTTTTAAGATTATTTTACTGTTGCAGTGCTTGTGATCAATTCAACAGCTTTTTTGATAGTGATATCGTGTTTCAACATGTCAGCTGAAAGCAAGTTTTGCACTTGTGCAACTTCCATGTTGTAGTCTGCTGCCAATTGCTCGATTTCTTTTTGGATTTCTTCTTCTGAAGCGTCAAATCCTTCAGCTTTGGCAACTGCTTCGATAACAAGGTTAGTCTTCGTACGTGACTCAGCTTCTGCTTCGTATTGTTTGTGAAGGTCTTCTTGAGTAGTTCCTGTGATTTGGAAGTACATGTCAGGGTTGATCCCTTGGCGTTGCAAGTTTCCCAAGGAATTCATTTACTGAACGGTGAACTTCTTCGTGGATCATTTCTTCTGGAAGTTCTACGATTTCAGCGTTTTCTACAGCTTTATCGATTGCTGCACCTTCAACGGCATCTTTGTATGCTTCTTCTTTCGCAGCAGTCAATTCTTTGCGGTATTTTTCTTTCAATTCGTCAAGAGTTTCCACTTCTTCGTCGATGTCTTTTGCAAGTTCATCGTCAAGAGCTGGAACTTCTTTTGCTTTTACTTCGTGAATAGTTGTTACGAATTTAGCTTCTTTACCTGCAAGGTCTTCTGCTTGGTAGTCTTCTGGGAATGTTACAACTACATCAACAGTTTCGCCAGCTGAGTGTCCAACCAATTGGTCTTCAAAACCAGGGATGAATTGACCTGAACCAAGTCCAAGTGAGAAGTTTTCACCTTTTCCACCGTCAAATTCAACACCGTCGATAGAACCAACGAAGTCGATGACAACAGTGTCGCCATTTTCAGCAGCGCCTTCCTTGATAACCAATTCAGCCAAGTTGTTGCGTTCGCGTTCGATGCGTTCTTCAACGTCAGCGTCAGTTACTTCTTTTTCTACATCAACTGATACTTCAAGGTTTTTGTAGTCACCCAATTTTACTTCAGGTTTTGTCACGACTTCAGCTGTGATAACCCAGTCTTGACCTTTTTCCATTGAAGTCACATCGATTTTTGGTTGCGCAACAACTTCAAGACCAGCTTCTTTTACTGCAGCTTCATAAGCGTTTGGCAAAAGTGCGTTCATTGCATCTTGATAAAGAGCTTTTTCACCAAATTTTTGGTCGAAGATAGGGCGTGGAAGGTGACCTTTACGGAAACCAGGAACGTTAAGAGTTTTCTTTACTGAGTTAAATACACGGTCCAATTCTGGTTTGATTTGGTCTTGAGAGATTGTGAAAGTCAAGACACCACGGTTTGTTTCTTTGTTTTCAAATGATACAGACATTCTGTCATTTCTCCTTAAAATTTTTAATACAGTCCATTATACCATATAATAGCGATTTTTTTCAAGTAATGAATGCGCTTTTCAATGATGCTAAAGGTACTTGCTTGCTTCCTTGATACTGAGTTCAGCCATTCTTTCCTTGTTTTTTTCGATGAAGCTTGCTACCCATTCCGGATTGGTTTTGGAGTAGTCTCTTAGGGCCCAGCCGATGGCTTTGTTGATAAAAAATTCTGTCTGGTCTAGATTATTGAGCAGGACCTTTTCCATCAGTTGGACATTTGTCTTCTCTTTTCTTAACAACTGGTGGTCAATAGCAACTCGTCTCAGCCAGATATTGTCCGATAGGCTCCATTTTAAAATCACTTCTTCAAGTTTCGGATGGTTAGCCACCAAACTCCCAACTACTCTATCTAGAATATCTACTGTGTCCCACCAGGACTTGGTCACGACTAGACGCTCAAGCTTAGGCAAATCATCCTTCGTTAGATAAAACTGCATAGCTTTCAAATAGTTGGCGCCCACATATTGGTATTCTCTAGGTTCCTTTTCCCAGCAAATATCTACAAAATCCCAGTCAATAACTCTTGTTTTTTTCGCTTCTGGAAAATACTTTTTATAGAGGGCATTTCTTTCAGGACCTGCAATACCTAAAAAGGGAAATTGATGGCGCATATAGGCTTCCATTGGGCCTGCTTTCTCAGGGTCTTTTGCTGCTTCTAGCTCCTCAAGTAAATCTGCAAGACTCATCTAAAAGTCCTCCTGCCCGACCAAGTGGTGCTGGAAGGCATAGACCGCCGCCTGGGTGCGATCGCTGACCTCAAGTTTAGCAAGGATATTGGACACATGGGTCTTGACCGTCTTGAGAGAGATAAAGAGTTCATCTGCAATCCGCTGGTTTTCGTAGCCCTTGGCAATGAGTTGAAGTACGTCTCGCTCACGCGCAGTCAGCTCCTCATGAAGCTCCATATGATTACGGTGGTATTCAACCTTCTTGCTGACCTCTTGTTCAATGGCCAGCTCTCCAGCAGCCACCTTGCGGACGGCATGAAGCAGTTCGTCTGCACTAGAAGTCTTGAGCATATAACCTTTGGCACCCGCATTCAAGACCGGCATAATTTTTTCATTGTCCAAGTAAGAGGTGACAATTAATATCTTGGCTTCAGGCCATTCTTTGAGGATGGCTAAGGTCGCGTCAATCCCATTCATCTCAGGCATGACGATATCCATGACAATGACATCTGGACGCAGTTTCAAGGCCAAGTCAATACCTTGAGCCCCATTAGCAGCCTCGCCCACAACTTCCACATCGTCTTGGAGATCAAAATAGCTTTTCAAGCCCAATCGAACCATTTCATGGTCATCTACCAGTAAAATTTTCATCTCTACTCCTTTATCATTCCTTATCTAGCAGGGGAATACGGATATCAACCGCCAGTCCTTGCTTAGGTGCTGTCAAGAGTTGAACCGTTCCTGCCATATCTTCGACTCGCTCCTTGATATTTCGCAGTCCATAACTCAAGTCGTCTAAGCTCCCTAACTGGAAACCAATCCCATTGTCCACCACCTTCAGCTGCACTTCAACATCTGTCTGATAGAGGTAGACATCTAGGCAAGATGCCTGGGCATGGCGGAGGGTATTGCTGATCAACTCCTGCAAAATACGGAAGATATGTTCTTCAATCTTCTTGGGCAATTTAGACACATTCTGCTTGAGACTAACCTTGAGATCACTCTTGTCCTCAAGCTCTTTTAAGAGGATTTGAATCCCCTCAACTAGACTCTTCTCTTCCAACTCAACTGGTCGCAAATGTAGGAGCAAGACCCGCAAATCCTTTTGGGCTGTCTCTAGGATGGCCGCGACACTTTGCAACTGGGTCTGCATCTTTTCTCTATCCAGCTTCAAAGCCTGTTGACTGACACCTGATAAAATCATATGGGCTGCAAACAACTCCTGACTAACTGTATCGTGCAGGTCGCGTGCAATCCGCTTCCGTTCTTTCTCGATGATTGCTTCTTCCTTGACCAGGCTTTGATTTTCAGCCTTTTGAACAGCTTCTGTCAAGAGGTTGAGCTTGCCAGACAAGGACTTAAAACTGGCATCCAAGTCTGGATCTGCAAAGGCAACCACCTCTTTCCCTGCTAGCAGTCGCTTGAGATTGACTTGCATTTTTCTGCGAGAGACTTCTTCTATCACGCGCCAAAAGAGGACAAAAAAGAAGGTCATGGAAAGGCTAAAGACCAAGATCAAGAAGATGAGTTTCTCTGTTTTCTCGATATCCTGTAGCAAATAGGACCAGTCTAGTTCAAAAATATCAAGTAGACTATTGGTCAAAAAGAGGATAAAGAGGAAAGAAGTCAGGCCGATTAACAGATACGATTGCTTTTTCATCCTCTGACCACCTCCACATCGCCAACCATAGTAGTTAGGAAAATCTTGACGCTCTTGTTACTCTTGAGATAGTCTCTAGTTTCCTGATGATAGTGTTCATTGCGGAGGGCTCGCTTGGGTTGATTGAGGAAAGTTAGATCTCCATAAAGACAGTTAACACTGAGGCTGATTTCCACATCTACGGGTACGATAATTCTAGTCGTTCCGACCATCTTTCTAAGGATAATGACATTGTCATGATTGGTTAGGATAACTCTTTCCAAATGAATGGTGTCCTTGCCCATGAGGCGAAAGAGGTTGATATCGTCAAACTGGCAGGTCTGATGGCTAGAGAAATGATGGAGATTGCCAAACCAAGGATTGCGTTCATTTTTTACCGTCACCACCTCTTCAAAGACCAAGTCCGTCTCCTCTCTTTCTTGATTCATCATTGGATAAAGAAGAAAGAGACTATAGATGACCGCTACAAAGATGGCTAAAATCACAAAGGGATTGAGCATGACGATGAAAAAGAAAAGAATAGTCGCCACAAGGAGGAAAACGTTGTTGCCCTCTTTACCTGTATAATAGCGAAGCAAGAGCAAAAAGAGGAATAGAATCAGCAGAAAACGCGAAAAATGCTCTGATACCATCAAAATCAGAGCTCCCGTCAACAGACAGGCTTCAATAAATAAAAAGATTTGAAATTTTTTCATAGATGCATCCTCTCCCTTCTATTTTATCACAATTCAAAAAAGTCACCTCGGTCTGAGGATGGAAAAAGGAGATTGGACAGAAATCGCTCCTACAAGCTTGGTTCTTTCAGCTCACCACAGTTGGCAAAAGGCTACAAAAAAGGGCGGGATTCTTGTCCCGACCTCTCTACATCTGATCTTTTGCTTCTTTTAGTTTACCGTAAAGAATATAGTCTACGTTTTGCAGATCTGCTATGGTGGCACAATTAAGGGCACACATGATCAAGCGCAGGTCTTCTTTCCAGCCCTGGACAATGCTAATCACTTCCTCGATCGAGTAGGTTTCAACCAATTCCAGAACGGTACGTGACAGTCCTACAGCCTTGGCACCAAAGACCAAGCACTTAATCATATCAAGAGGATTTCGAACCCCTCCACTAACCAAAAGTTCGACCTTTTCTTTCCAGGTTTGGGCATTGAGAAGGGCCTGCATAGTAGACTGGCCCCATTGATTGAGGTAGTCACGTTGGCCACTGCGACGGTTTTCAATATAGGCAAAGCTGGTGCCACCACGACCTGACAGGTCAACCGTTCGAACACCCAGTTCATAGGCTCTCTCGATGGTCTTCACATCCATCCCAAAGCCCACTTCCTTTAGAACAATAGGAACGGGGATTTGCTTGCTATAGTCTGCCAGATGCGATTGCCAGCTTCGAAACTTTCTTTCTCCCTCGGGCATGAGTAATTCCTGCATGACATTAACATGCACTTGGAGGAGAAGAGGATTCATCGCTTCTACAGTCTGAAGTCCCAACTCAACAGGCTTGTCCAATCCAATATTGGTTCCTAGAAGGAGATTTGGATGGCTAGATTTGACAGAAAAAGAATCATCTGTTGGATCTTTGAGGGCTGCGCTATAAGAGCCCGTCACAAACAAAATCCCACAGGCTTCTGCCACCTGAGCCAGCTTTTGATTGATTTCTCTCCCCTTATCGCTTCCACCTGTCATGGCATTGATATAAAAAGGAAAGTCCCACTTTCGACCTGCAAACTCTGTAGACAAATCAATCTCATCCAGGTCATAAAGAGGCAGGGAAGAATGAATCAACTCCACCTCATCAAAGCTATTATAGGAACTTTTCTGCTCAAGGGCATAGCGGATGTGCTCGTCCTTACGATTTGTCGTCATGTCCTATCCTTTCTTGGTATAAGAGCTCAATCCCCAGATCGGCCCAGCGATTTTTTATGGTTTCAGTTGATTGCTCATCAAAACTCAAGGAAATGCCACAGTCACCACCACCAGCTCCACTACTCTTGGCAACAGCCAGCAAATCTTGACTGGCTTCTTTCAACTGTCTCAGCGAAGGTGTGTAAATATCTGGGCTCAAACCTTCTAAAAGCTGACTAGCTGTTTCCAGCTTCTCGATAATTTTTTCTGCATTCCCATGCTCCAAGGCTTCTACCAAAGCAGACACCGTTGCTTTTGAGGAACTTAAAAAATTCTGGTCTATGTTTCGCTTGATTTGCTGGACCATTTGACTCGATACGGCTACTTCCTTGGTCCATCCAACTAGGAAATCACATTCTAGACCTGGTTTTACTTGTGAGATAGAAAAGCCCAAGCACGCTCCAAAACTGTTGCCAAGCTTTCTTCTTCCAACCAAGTAGCTATCTTCTTTCGATCAAAAGACTGGTAGAGAACCAAATCCTCTGCCACAATACAGGCAAGGTCTCCCATAGAGCCATTGTCGCCTCGCTTGAGTAAGACCGCGCTAGCCAGCTTGAATAAGAGATCCTGATCAATTGAAAGATTATACAGAGCCAGCAGGGCCTTGATCACCAAGACAACGACGCTACCACTAGAACCCAGACCAAACTTTTTGCCTTCCCGTTCCATTTTGCCACGGATTTCCAAAGAAAAAGGTCTCAAGGTTTGCCCACGATAAACGAGGAAATCTCCCACTAAAGCAATCGTTTCTTGAATCAAACTGTAGTCAGGATTTGGCGTCAAGTCCACTGCAAAATCAAACAGATCTGAGTAGATACGGTAGCTGTCAGAAAAAGCAATCTCAGCCTTCATATAGATGGGGATGGCCTTTATCAAGGCCATCTGCCCTGGCTCTAGAATAGCATATTCACCTGCCCAATAAAGTTTTCCGCAAGTTTTAACAGCAATCATCTTGGCTCAAATCCTTTGTTTTTGACACAATCAAGCGGTAACGTTGACCAAAGACTTCTGACAAATGCTCCAAGTCTTTCTCCTGACAGAGAACCTTGACATTGGGGCCAGCATCCATGGTAAAGTAACAGGCTTCCCCTTGCTCACGAAGTTGACGGACAAAGTCCATGGCCTCATAAGTCGCATCCGTCAGATATGAAAAGGCTGGACTAGCAGTTTTGGTCGTAGCGTGCATGGCTAGGGCATTTTTCTCAGTCAATTCCCCAACTTTGGTAAAGTCATTTTCCTTGAGATAAAGCAGCATATCTTGATAATCTTTCTCAGACTGACGCACCCAGTCATCAAAGGTCGTCGAGGTTTCCACACAGAGTTTCATCCCATCACGGCTAGAGATTGGTTTTTTCTTGTCCTCTAGCACCAACATGATCATGGCTAGTTTCAAGTCTGTCTCTACAGGGTAAATTTCCCCACTATCCTTGTCCCAGGCCCCTAGTGGTCCATAAAAACTCCGAGAAGAAGAGCCTGAGGCAAACTTAGCCTCCTGCGCCAACTGGCTCCGATTCAAACCAAGCTGAAAATAAGCATTGCAAGCCTTGACCAAGGCGGACAAACCGCTAGAACTGGAGGATAAACCCGCTGCAGTCGGCATGTTGTTTTGGGTATCGATACGGACAAAACCCTCACCTGCTGGACGATAGCGGTCGATGATTTTGCTCATCTTGGCATGCTCCGCCTCATTTTGGAGCTGACCATTGATATAAAAGGCATCCGCCGTCGCATGGGCTTGTAGAGGCGACAAGGTCGTCTCTGTATACATATTTTCCAAAGTCAGAGAGATACTGCTAGTAGCAGGAACCATCTCTTTTTCTTTTTTCTTTCCCCAGTATTTGATAATGGCAATATTTGCGTAGGAACGTACTGTTACAGGCTTTCGATCCATGTCTGAACAGCTCCTTTCTCTTCTAATCGTTTTGCTAGTTCTTCTGCTTGATCCAGATTGGCTGCCAAGGCGATAATACAGCCTCCTAGCCCACCACCGCTCATCTTGGCACCCAGAGCTCCGTAGCTAAGAGCCGTTTCAACGAGGGAATCTGCCTCAGGGCTGCTGACACCAATTTCTTTTAAATGTAAATGCGCTTGACTGAGGATTTGTCCCAGTTTTTCAGCATCTTTTGTTTTTATCGCATCTTCTGCCTGCTGGGTCAATTCTCCCAAGGCATGCAAAAACGGTAGGGCATCCTTCCCCTTGCTTTGAACTACTTGGATAGCTTCACGAGTGTGACCATACACGCCCGTATCTGCAATGACCAAATAAGCGGATAGATCCATCTTAAGCTCTGTAAATCCAAGGTTCTTGATAAAGCGAATAGGCTGGTCACTGAGACAGGTCTTGGCATCCAACCCGCTCGGATTCATATGGGCAATCATCTCAGCCCGATTGACCAAGATTTCCAATACATGATGAGGCAGTTCGGCTTGATAGTAGTCAAAAACAGCTCGAATGGCCGCTATGCTGATAGCCGCAGACGAACCCATCCCTCGTTTTTTTCAGGGATAGCCGAGTCAATCACACAGCGAATGCAAGCATCCTTGATATTTAGATGCTCAAGCGAGGCATACACCGCCATAGACAAGGTATCCTCCTCATAGAGGCGCCAAGGACTCGCTGCAGGAACTACCTTACAAGTCACCTCCACCTCCAAAAAGAGGCAGGGAGATAGCAGGATAACCGTAAACGACCGCATGCTCTCCTATTAAAAATAATCTTACTATGTGCCTGACCGACACCAACTTTTTTTGTCATTTTTTCCTTTTGCTAGACGAAAAAGCCGTCTCATTTTTCATACAAGTATTTATTCTTTCCTATCTATTTTATTATATTTTCACAAAAAAAGCGATTGTTTCCTTCACAATCGCCTCTTTCCTTATTGAACCCATTCGCCATTATAGTTGACGTAGTAGCCATCTACGGTAGTATTCACCGCCAAAGCACCTGAGCTATAAGCATAGTACCATTTACCATTGACCTGGAACCAGCCTGTCTTCATATCTCCATTACTTGCATGTAGATAATACCAAGTCGAACCTTCTTGATACCAACCAGTCGCCATTGCTCCTGATGAACGGAGATAGTACCATTTATTACCAAGATGTTGCCAACCTGTTTGCATGATGCCAGTTGTTGGATCTAAGTAGTACCATGGAGCAGGTTTGCTTCTATCAATGCCAAAAGTAACATGGAAATCTTGAGTCCAACCCTTAGCAACTTCACCAATTGGTAGTGGATTGTAAGAATCATCGCCAGAAATTCCTAGCTTATTTAAATAATACCAATTGCCGTCTTCATAAGTCCAGCCAGTCTTTACAGCATAATTATTATCAAAATAATAAGTTCTCTTTTCAGCAGATGGAGTATATTGTTCACCGTATACTTTTCCTGTATTTTCAGACGTTTTTGCCTCTAGTACTTGTTTATCTGTTTGTTCTAGCAAAGCACCATCTTGTCCAAAATAGTACCACTTCTGTTGAAGGCCAATTTCTAAGACTGGACGATTATTAAATAAATTATCACGATAACCTGTTCCATGAATTTCTACGTATTGCCAACCGACAACCATCTCTCCTCTATCACCAAAATAGTAAGTTTTACCGTCTATTTTATGCCAATAGATTGCTTTATGATCATCTTTTACATAATATTTTCTATTATCCTTATCAACAAATTGGCCACCTGTGGTATCCGCAAATACAGTATTTGTAGCTAGCAAACCAAAGAAAAATGTTGCTAGTGCGACTTGCATCATTTTTTTCAAAAGCTTCATTTGTATCTCCTCCAAGATTAAATCCACTCACCAGATGAACCAAAGTTATAAACTTTACCATCGATAGTTTGGCTACCTGTAACCATTGCTCCATTTGAATTGAGATAATACCAGTTTCCATTTACTTTGGTCCAACCTGTCTTCATATCTCCATTACTTGCATTTAGGTAGTACCAAGTTGAACCGTCTTTCACCCAACCAGTTGCCATAGCTCCTGATGAACGGAGATAGTACCACTTGTTACCAAGATATTGCCAGCCTGTTTTCATATCGCCATTTTCAGCATCTAAATAGTACCAAGTTGAGCCTTCCTGATACCAGCCAGTTGTCATAGCTCCTGATGAACGGAGGTAGTACCACTTATTGCCAATTTGCTCCAACCAGTTTGCATAATGCCAGTTGTTGCATCGAGATAATACCAAGTTGAATCATCGTTTATCCAATCTGCACGTCTTTCACCACCAATATAGTTTTCTCCATTAATTTCCGTTTTAGCTAGATAATACCAATTAGACTGGTCATAAAGCCAACCTGTCTCTAAAGAATGATTTTGATTAAAGTAATAGTTCGTGTAAAAACTCTTCTCTTCTTTATCTTCCGGATTTGTACGTTTTTCCCCATACTTTCTTCCAACACTGTCTTTAGTTTTAATCTCTAATGCTTTCCAACCAACAAACTCTTGTAGCACTCCATTTTTATCGAAGTAGTACCACTCTGACTTTGGAAAACCTTCTAATCTGATACCATTTGGGTAAGGACCAATTGTACTACCTTTAGATGGAAACGGGATATATTGCCAGCCGACCACCATCTCTCCAGATAAAGGATCAAAATAATAGTACTTACCATCAATCACTCGCCAGTAGGTTTCTTTTAGGTCCCCCTTCTTGTAGTAGGTTCTACCATTTTCTTGGACAAATTGCCAGCCTTCTGAATCAGCATCATCCGCCAATACGGTATTTGTCGCTAGCAAAGCAAAGAAAAAGACTGCTAGAGCAACTTGCAACATTTTTTTCAAAAAATTCATTAGATCTTCCTCCATAACTGATTGTAGCAAAGACCTGACTGTATGTCAATATATAGAAACTTCTCAAAAAAAGCAGTTACATAACTGCAACTGCTTTTCTATTCTTGCATGGTGTAACCGACACCACGCACGGTTTTAATGTAGCTTTTTTGACCTTTTACATCAAGCTTGCTACGTAGATAACGGATATAAACATCCACGATATTGGTTTCTGTCGCACTTTCGTACTTCCAAACACTTTCCAACAACTGCTCACGAGTCAAGACCTTCTTGCTTCCCATGAGAGTGGCCAAAAGGTCATACTCACGGCGCGTCAGAGCAATCATCTCCTCGCCACGATAAACGGTATGATGTTCTACATCCATACGCAAATTGCGGTAAGACGTTGGGACCTTCATCTGACTACAATGTTGGTCGATAAAGTCCCGACCTCGGAAAATCGCTGAAATACGAGCCACCAGCTGATCAATAATCACTGGCTTATAGATGTAAGAAACGGCGAAGCGCTGGATTGTCTCAATCTGGTCTTGCAATTCTTCGCGATGGTCCAAGACCATGATCACTGAGGCAGGTTTTGTCCGACTCAGCCTCTCTGCAAAATCCTGGGCCGTCATATCCCCCAGACGAGCATTCAGTAAAATCAAGTCATAATCTGTCTGGAGAGCCATGGAGAGGGCTTTTTGCCCCTCCTCGACCAGATCAACACGGTATTGCTCTTTTTGGAGTTCCAGACTGAGAAAATGAGCGAGATTTCGTTCTTTCTCAAGTAATAAAATCCGTTTCCCCATGGCAGACCTACTTATTTTTCGTCATACCAAGAGTAGTGGAAGGTTCCTTCTTTGTCTTTACGTTGGTAAGTGTGGGCACCAAAGTAGTCACGTTGCGCTTGGATCAAGTTAGCAGGAAGGTCTGCTGAACGATAGCTATCAAAGTAAGTAATAGCTGCTGAGAAAGTTGGCACTGGTACACCAGCTTGAACAGCAAGAGCTACGATATCACGAACTGCTTGTTGGTACTTAGCAGTAACATCCAAGAAGTACTCATCCAAGAGAAGGTTTGCAAGATCAGCATCACGGTTGTAAGCATCTGTAATCTTTTGCAAGAAACGAGAACGGATGATACAGCCATCACGCCAGATAGACGCGATGTCCGCAAATGGCAAGTTCCAGTTATTTTCTTTAGAAGCAACACGCAATTGGGCAAAACCTTGTGCGTATGAGATAATTTTTGAGAAGTAAAGGGCTTGACGGATCTTTTCGATCAACTCAGCCTTGTCTCCTTCAAACTTGAAGACAGCTGGTTTTGGAAGCACCTTGCTAGCATGTACACGCTCTTCTTTGTATGTAGAGATGTAGCGAGCAAATACTGACTCAGTGATCAGTGACAATGGCACACCAAGGTCAAGTGCTGATTGGCTAGTCCATTTACCAGTTCCCTTGTTTCCTGCAGCATCCAAGATGTAGTCTACGATTGGGCCATCTTGACCTTCATCGTCTTGCGTCCAAGAATATCAGCTGTGATTTCGATCAAGTAGCTGTCCAATTCACCCTTGTTCCACTCAGTAAAGATTTCAGCCATGTCTTCTGCAGAAAGGCCAAGCAAGTGTTGCATGAGGTCATAGCTTTCTGCGATCAATTGCATGTCACCATACTCGATACCGTTGTGGACCATTTTCACATAGTGACCAGCTCCATCAGGACCGATGTAAGTCACACATGGTTTGCCATCTTCTGGTGCTTTAGCTGAGATTTCTTCAAGAACATCTGCAACCAATTCGTAGGCTTCTTTTTGTCCACCAGGCATGATAGAAGGACCTTCAAGGGCACCTTTTTCACCTCCAGAAACTCCAGTACCGATAAAGTTGATACCTGAGTTTGCTAGTTCTTCATTACGACGGATAGTATCTTTGTAGAAAGTGTTTCCTCCGTCGATCAAGATATCACCCTTGTCGAGGTGGGGAAGAAGAGCTTGGATAGTTGCGTCTGTACCAGGTCCAGCTTGAACCATGAGCATGATACGACGAGGTTTTTCGATTGAGTTTACAAAGCTTTCCACATCATAGCTTGGCACAAAGTTCTTTTCAGGATGGCAAGCAATTACATCTTCTGTTTTTTCTTTACTACGGTTGTAAATGGCAACTGTATAACCACGAGATTCGATATTTAGGGCAAGGTTACGACCCATTACGGCCATACCAACGACACCAAAGTTAGCTTTTGTCATGTGACACTCCTCTTGTTTAATATGTTTTATTTTATCATTTTTACCTATGAAAGGAAAGAATTTTGTAACGGTTGCTTAGTAGTCCAAGTCATCAGCGTGACCAGAACCATTCCCTACAAAGTAACCTGTCTTACAGTTGAGGGTGAAGAGATAGGTTCCATCTGGTTTATAGAGGTTGTAATAACCATTTCCGTTTACGATATTGACACGTTCTAGGATATATTGATTTCCAGTGATATAGCCACGAGCACGTGATGTTGCTAGAACTTGTTCCAATACACCATCCGCAAAGGTCCAAGCAGGGTTGTTGCTATCGTCTACAGCTGATTGGTTGTAAGGTACACGACTAGCACTTCTTTGAAGATTAACCCCATCGCCAGACAAACCACCATTTGTGTCTCTAGCTGGTGCCGCGGTGCTTGTTGAAGGTGTCGTACTGCTTGCATTACTTTCTGTAGCTGAACTTGAGCTTGCTTGACTCGTGCTAGAGCTTGAACTTGAGCTGGAAGCACTGGTTTGTTGGCTCTTGCCAAGACTAATGGCCTTATCCAAGAGTTTGTCTAGTTCTGTGTTGCCTGTCTTAATTTCTGTAAATTTAGCGTCTGCTTTGGCTTCGCATTGGTATCCAAGACACCGTCAGTGATTGCTGGGCTTTCAAAGAGGGCATTAACATCTTGAATGGCCTTGATTTGAGTTGCTAGGCTATCATATCTTGACTTAGCTAGTGTATAATCACGGCTACCTTCTAACTTATCTAGTAAGGTTTTCAGTTGGCTCAATTTATCAAACTGGCTATTTTTCAGAGCTGTCTTATTAGCATCCGTATAGAAAGTATCATAGAGATCATTGAAGTCTTTCAAAGCCGTTTGTGTTCCTTGATCATCCGAAGAAGCTGCTTGAGAAGACTGGATTTCTTGGTTTGAACGAGACACTTGACGGTAGACATAATATGTTCCAGCAAGCACAAGGATTGCAGCTACTACAGAAGCAATGATGATGACACCTTTCTTCTTAGAGCCTGTTTCAGGTTCTGTTTGAGCCGAACGTGATAGAGGTGTATAGGTCTCCTCATCTCGTTCCTCATTTATTTCCTTGGGCTCTGTTTCTGTTAAAACGAGAGGCTCTATTTCAGCACTTTCTTCATCTTGAAGTGGTGGAACAAACTGAGTAGTCTCTTCTTCTATCTCTTCAATAGATTCCTCAGCAACCAGGTCTGAATCGTCTACCTGATCAGAAGATTCACTTGATTCACGAACTTCTTGGATCATTTCCTCTAGGTTTTGAGTAAAAGCTAGTTCTTCTTTTTTAAACTGACGAGTTTCAAACTTGTCGGCTTCGATTTCTTCACGGTGCTGTTTGATGTATTTGTCTAAGATACTGTCCTCAGGCAATACTCCTGCCTCGACCTCTTCATTCTTACGAATGACTTGACCAACAGTCAAGTCTTTTGCTTCGTCAAAGTCGAATTGTGGTTCTTGATGTCCTTTTTTATGACGATCACGTCTTTTCTTACTCATGAGTTCACCTTTCTATTTTACCTCTTGGCGTTTGACACGCTGACCAAAGTATTGATACAAATCCACTTTTAAGGTACCGTTATAGAGTTTTCGCTTTTTATCAGCTGGACTTCCGTACTTGCTTTCAAAAGCTTCGTCACTCGTCAGGATAAACTTACTCCACGTTTTCAGTGGTGCAAAGACCTGTCCCATCTCAGCATAGAGCTTGGTAACTCCTGCATCATCAGACAAACGTTCCCCATATGGTGGATTGGAAATGATAACGCCATTAATCTTGTCAGTGCGCAAGTCCTGTACCCGCATTTGCTTAAAGGTGATATCACCTGCGACACCTGCTGCTTGAGCATTTGCCTTGGCAATTTCCACCATGCGAGCATCTATATCACAGCCCATAATGTCCAGTTCCAGTTCACGATCAATTTCTTAGCCGCCTCTGTGCGAACTTCCTGGATTAACCGATCGCTGACCCAGTTCCATTCCTCAAATGCAAAGGAACGTCGAAGTCCTGGCGCCATCTTTCTGGCAATCATAGCCGCCTCGATACAGAAAGTTCCTGACCCACAGGTCGGATCAACCAAGGGCTTGTCTGGATACCAATTAGATAGTTGTAAAATGGCCGCTGCCATATTTTCCTTGATCGGCGCCCCACCCTTTTCCGTACGATATCCTCGTTTAAAAAGGCTAGAACCTGTCGTGTCAATCATGACAGTTGCCACATCTTTCAGGATAGATACCTCAATCTTAAACTCGGGACCCGTTTCCATCAAGGGAACTCCTTCTGGACGGGCATAGTGTTTTTGTAATTTCTTCACAACAGCCTTCTTAGAAATAGCCTGAACACTGGGCTCGTTGTGGAGTTTAGACTTCACACATTTTGCCTTTGATATCGGGAAGCGTGCTCCTAGCGGGAGATAGTTTTCCCAATCTAGAGCAAAAACACCTTGAAAAAGCTCTTCAAAAGTCTTAGCAGGAAAACTTCCGACTACAATCTTGATGCGATCCGCTGCACGAAGCCAAAGATTGGTCTCGATGATTGCCTTCACATCTCCTTGAAAGCGGACACGCCCATTTTCAACCTGGCAATCATAACCAAGGTCTCGCACCTCACGTCCAACGACAGCCTCGAGACCCGCCGCAGCAGTTGCGATTAAATTAAATTGTTCTTTCATTTCTAGTCTTGCAAGACCTTTCTCTTGTTCACTTTAAAAAATGAGGTTGAGAAAGATTTCTCAGCCCCAACCTATATGCAATTTTCTATAAGCCATGTTTTGTTCCAGAAGTGACTAGGACCACTTCCTTCGATAATCATCTGTCTACCGCTAACAGCATAAATCTGCTAGCAGTCAGAGTACTACGTTCGTTTCCGTGCACTCCATGCCCCGACCAAAATTTGGGTTGCTAGCTTGAGGGGTTTACCGCGTTCCACTCTCTCTGTTTCCAGAAAGACTCCGTCACTGTGGCACTTTCAAGCCTATTCTGACCTATCCGAAGACTTAGCCATTTCGACTGCCGTAACGATTTCTCGTCCCTAGGCTTATGGATTCGCCTAGCACAAACACTACAGGCATCACAGCCTGTGCTAGCATGGACTTTCCTCATGAAAAGAGAACCTCTTCACGCGATTATCCAAAAATTGCACTCATTCCTTAGTCAATTATCAATCTTGGTTGTCTAAGATTTGCTTACCAAATACTTCTTTTTCGAGACGATTTAAGCGTTTCAAAATATCAAAGTTTGTCATTGAAGTAGAAGCTGTTACTTCAATAGAGTCTGGTTGAGTTGGCGCAACCTGTGGTTTATGAGATAATTCTTCCTTCAAATCAGCAATCTCTTGACGAAGGGATTTGACCAAAGCTGCGTAGGTTTCATAGTCCTTAATCACATCGTCTAGGAATTCGTCTACCTCTGCTTTGCTGTATCCACGTACTTCACGTCCAAATTCTTGTTCAAAAATATCTTTCGCTGAAAATATAATACTTGCCATGTCTCTCTCCATTCTGGGTTACTAGTATTATTATATAAAAAAAGACAAGTAAAAATCAAGGTCAAAGGCTTACTTTTCAGAAAAATTTTCTACTATTTCATTCAAGTCCTCAAATGTTAATCTTCTTGTAACATAGTCCGCTTGATTTTTCATCATTTGGTAAAAATATCGTAACTTGGTTTCGTTTTCTTCGTCGTAAAAAAGGTAACAAGTATCTGTATTTTCCAGCAGAAATTTCTGATAATCACGCAGTTGTCCCTTGTGCTCATATTGTGGATAGGCGTATTTGACAAAATCAACCTGCTTGAACTCACTCAGTTTCGCTTGATTTGCTTCATTCCAATTACTGCCATGGGTTTCAAAATCAAAAATGGTCGCCAGCTGAAATCCATAGTCTGCTTTCATGTCTTTTGCTACCTGAAGCGCCCAGTACTCAAAGCCCAAAGTCCCTGTAAAGACAAGCCAGTTCACCCCATTCTCTGCTAGACGTTCCAGGTCTCTCCGAATGGCTGTTTTGATAATATCAACGCGAATATCCTTGTCATTAAAGAGACCAAGGTCGAAGGCTGAATAGCCTAAAATCAAGGCTGATGTCATTTTTAACCCTTTCTTTGTAAATTTATGATATAATAGAGTGATGTTATTGTACCAATAAGGAGAATTATGGTCAACTATCCACATAAAATTTCATCTCAAAAGAGGCAAGCACCCCTGTCACAAACTAAAAATTTCGCAAATCGGGGAATGTCTTTTGAAAAGATGATCAATGCTACGAACGACTACTATTTGTCGCATGGGTTAGCTGTTATTCATAAGAAACCGACTCCCATCCAAATCGTACGTGTCGACTATCCCCAACGAAGTCGTGCCAAGATCGTTGAAGCCTACTTTAGACAAGCCTCAACTACTGACTATTCAGGGGTTTATGATGGATACTACATCGACTTTGAAGCAAAGGAAACCAGGCAAAAACATGCGATACCGATGAAGAATTTTCATCTCCATCAGATCCAGCATATGGAACAAGTCCTTGCCCAGCAAGGAATCTGCTTTGTACTCCTTCACTTTTCTTCTCAGCAAGAAACCTACTTATTGCCGGCTATTGACCTCATCCGTTTCTATCATCAAGATAAGGGACAGAAGTCAATGCCACTTGGATATATTCGAGAAAATGGATATAGGATTGAGCCTGGTGCCTTTCCTCAAATTCCCTACCTCGACATTATCAAAGAACATTTACTAGGTGGTAAAACAAGATGAACAAACAAACTTTTCTGCGAATAGCTAAGTATGTCAGTATCAGTCTCTTAACTGTATTTATCGCAGCTGTAATGCTTGGTGGAGGTCTCTTCCTCTACTATGTTAGCAAGGCTCCCGAACTTTCTGAAAGTAAACTAGTTGCTACAACGTCAAGTAAGATCTATGATAGCAATGACGAGCTTATCGCTGATCTTGGATCGGAACGTCGAGTCAATGCCCAAGCAAACGAAATACCGACCGATTTGGTCAACGCTATTGTTTCGATTGAGGACCATCGCTTCTTTAATCACCGAGGAATCGACACGATCCGTATCCTAGGTGCTACCCTACGAAACCTTCGTGGTGGTGGAGGTCTGCAAGGAGCTTCCACCTTGACACAGCAGTTGATCAAGTTAACCTATTTCTCTCTACGTCAACTTCTGATCAAACTCTTTCTCGTAAGGCTCAGGAAGCTTGGTTAGCCGTTCAGTTAGAACAAAAAGCGACTAAACAAGAGATCTTGACCTACTACATCAACAAGGTTTACATGTCAAACGGTAATTACGGAATGCAGACAGCTGCCCAAAGTTACTATGGCAAGGATCTCAAAGATCTAAGTATTCCTCAACTGGCTCTCCTTGCTGGTATGCCTCAGGCTCCAAACCAGTATGATCCATACTCGCATCCAGAAGCTGCTCAAGAACGTCGTAATCTCGTCCTCTCTGAGATGAAGGGGCAAGGTTACATTTCAGCTGAGCAATATGAAAAAGCGATTAATACTCCGATTACAGATGGACTTCAAAGTCTAAAATCAGCTAATAGTTATCCTCCATACATGGACAACTATCTCAAAGAGGTAATCGATCAAGTCGAACAAGAAACAGGCTACAACCTCTTAACAACTGGTATGGACGTCTACACCAACGTTGATCCTAAAGTTCAACAACATCTCTGGGATATCTACAATACCGACGAGTATGTCAACTATCCTGACGATGAAATGCAAGTAGCTTCAACGATTGTGGATGTGACAAATGGGAAAGTTATTGCTCAGTTAGGTTCTCGTCACCAATCAAGCAATGTTTCCTTCGGAATCAACCAAGCTGTTGAAACCAACCGTGACTGGGGTTCTACCATGAAGCCGATCACAGACTATGCTCCTGCCTTGGAGTATGACATCTACGACTCAACTGCTTCGATTGTACATGATGTTCCTTACAACTATCCTGGAACAGATACCCCTGTTTACAACTGGGATAGAAGTTATTTTGGAAACATCACCATCCAATATGCGCTCCAACAATCACGGAACGTTACAGCCGTAGAAACCTTGAACAAAGTCGGTTTGGATAGAGCCAAGACCTTCCTAAATGGAATCGGTATTGACTATCCGGATATGCACTATGCCAACGCGATTTCAAGTAACACGACTGAGTCAAACAAAAAGTACGGAGCAAGTAGTGAGAAAATGGCTGCTGCTTACGCTGCTTTTGCTAACGGTGGTATCTACCATAAACCAATGTATATCAACAAAATCGTCTTTAGTGATGGTAGCTCAAAAGAATACGCTGATCCTGGTACTCGTGCCATGAAAGAGACGACCGCCTATATGATGACAGAAATGATGAAGACTGTCTTGGCATACGGAACGGGTCGTGGTGCTTATCTCCCTTGGCTACCTCAAGCTGGTAAGACTGGTACATCAAACTATACAGATGATGAAATTGAAAACTACATCAAAAATACTGGTTATGTAGCTCCAGACGAAATGTTTGTTGGTTATACTCGCAAATATTCAATGGCGGTATGGACAGGTTACTCAAACCGCCTGACTCCTATCGTTGGTGATGGCTTCTATGTTGCAGCTAAGGTTTACCGTTCAATGATGACTTATCTGTCTGAGGATAACAACCCTGGCGACTGGACTATGCCAGAAGGTCTCTATCGAAGTGGTGAGTTCGTCTTTAAAAACGGTGCTCGTTCTGCATGGACTGCTCCTGCTCCGCAACAGGCCCCAACACCAGAAAGTTCGAGCTCGACATCAGAAAGTTCAACTTCACAGTCAAGCTCAACTACTCCAAGCACGAATAATAGTGCAACAATAATACCAATAACCAGCAACCAAATACAACGCCTGGTCAACAAAACCAGAACCAAAATCAGAATCCTCAACCAGCACAACCATAACATTTATCACCCAGATTTTTCTGGGTGATTTTTTCATAGCACTATTGCATTTATATGCTTAACAAAAGCCTGAGAAGATGTCTTCTCAGGCTTTTTCTGTACTTTAAACCTCATTGGGAAAGATAGGAAACGGATTTCGTAATCTTGTTAAGAGGTTTTACTAAATACTAGTCTTTCTTTGTTTTTGCTACAAAGAGAGCAGATAGGGCTAGGCTAACTCCTGCTAGGAAGAGGGCTGTGTCAGATTGACTCTCACCTGTTGCTGGCAAGCTTTGTTCAGCTGTTTCTCGCTTCGTCACTTCTTGTTTTAGTTCCGGTGCCGGTGCCTTATCTTCATCTGAAGCAAGTGAGCTAAGTTTAAACTCAGGTTTCTCTACTGTTGGAGCAGCTTGATCACCTACTGTTGCTAGCGGGCCTGTGTATTCTGGCAATTCATGCACTAGAGCCATCACTGCATTGACACCGCCCTTGAACTCAGGTTTCTCTACTGTCGGAGCAGCTTGGTCTCCTACTGTCGCTACTGGGCCTGTGTACTCTGGAAGTTCATGTACTAGGGCTTCAACTGCATTGACACCACCTGTGAATTCAGGAACCTCAAGAACGGGTGCTGGTTCTTCACCCTTGCTTGATTGGAGCGGTTCTTCTGTTAATTCTTGATGGAAGCTTGCCAATTCATAAAATTCTGCCTTGCCACCTTCCCAAACGAGTTTAACATCTAGAAGGGAGCCACCATTTCGGATAGCAAAAGTTTGGAGACTAGATGTAATGGCACCGAGGTCTGTCCAGCTGTCTTGACCATCCTTGAGTGTTCTAGCAAGAATACGTGCCTTAGCTCCTTCAGGAAGACTGGAAACGAGACGAAGGTGGTTGGCATTGGTTGATTCAGACAAGTGATACACCAATTCGCCCTTGTCTTTTTCAGACTTGTAGCTGGTCAAGACTTTGCCGTCTACAAGATTATTATAAAGGTTGCCTTGGCTTTCTCCACTACTTCCTTCTACTGTTGGATCATTGATTGGTTTGACAAATTCACCATCGTTGATGACCAATTCTGTAAAGCCTACAAAACGGGCATCATAGTCTGCTGTATAGAGGACACGGAGATAGTTAGCTTTGACTGGTGTCGCCAATTTACCCTCGATATAGCGATTTCCTGGCATCTTAGAATCATGTGTCCAACCATCTGTCAATGAATCATCGTGTGTGCTATTGGCCACACCATCTCCTACTGTCACGACATCAGTCCAAGTTTTACCGTCTTGGCTGACTTGAATCTTACCATCACGAAGGTAGTTTTGAGTTCCGTCTTGGATGTAGGCTCTGATCTTCTTGATAGTGCGTTCGCTACCAAGTTTCAAGGTTACGTGGCCATCTTTACGGGCATAGTCTGAAAACTCAACGAAGTTGTTGTAAACACCGTCAAATAGTTGATCTAGGTTGTTCAGCTTACGAACATCATTGCTTCCGTATGTTGGATGAATACCCATTGTTGTAGATTCTAGTTTGGTTGGTTGTACTTCTTTGGTTGTCACAAGGAGAGAAGTGGCTGTCACAGCTTGTTCCTGATCTGTTTTATTGACCAAACGAACATAACGTACCAAGTGGCTCACTACAGATCTGTCAGTCAACTGGCTAGCCGGCGTCCATTCTTGCGCATTTGCAGAGTACTCTAGAGTAAGAGCAGGGTTAGCCTGACCTTGGAGCTGGATGCTCTTGATTTGATGGATACGGTCAAGCTTCATACCTAGATAGCTATGAGCAGGGAGTTTGGTTCCAGCTGGAATTTGAAGCTCGTAACTGCCCAAGCTATCCACTACTGGTGTTTCCTTCAAGGCGTCAACGTTGGTGTCTGTTAACTCGCTGTTTCCAGAGCGTGTCTCAACAGAGAAGTCCTGGATACGCCACCAGAGGTCGAGTGCCTTGGTATTGCGGACTCGGATGTAACGAGCATTGATCGCTCTAGTCACTTCCTTGGTTTGCTCACCTGACAAGCGATCGAGTTCCTGCCAAGTAGTACCGTCTGTAGAATACTCAAGCACACCTGTGGCAAGCTTATCACCCGTTCCTTGGCGAAGTCGTACTTTAGTGACTGACTTGACTTCACCGAGGTCAAGTTGTGCCCAAGCATCTACTGGTGTCGTATTGCTACCGTCAGCATTTGCCATCATGGCTTCTGTATTGTCCTTGCCATCAGTGATTTGACGGGCTGAGGTATTTAGTTTGTAAACTAAGTTTGAGCTTAGACTAACTGTCGTTGCTTGTTGGCTACGAGCTTTTTCAACTGGACGGTTGACTGCAATTTCCTGAACTGCAAACCAAGTGTTCTCGCGGTCTGCTGTCGCAATCATGCGAACTGCTTTGGCCTTGATGTTGAGATTCTCAAACTTAAGCAGGGATTCATTTCCGACATAGCTTGGCTCTTTCAAGGTTACCCAGTTGTCATTTTCATCTAGATACTGCACTTCTGCCTTACTAAAGGTATCACGTGGATTGGCCTGCGTTCCCATAGCAAAGGTCAAGGTTTGGATATCTACCGGCTTGTTGAATTTCATACCGATATAATCACCTGTCTTAATGCTGTTTGGTGATTTAATAATCGCGTGGGTTGCCAAGTCGCCATCCGTTACTTCTGCCAAACCACCTTCTACACCTGTTCGATTGGTGATAAAGGTACTGATGATTTGGTCTGGGTGCAAGACTTTTTGAACTTCAGACGCTAGAACTTCCTTCAAGGATAGGATAAATGGACGAATATGTTGAACACCCAATTCAGCTTTTTCCATATGGTCTACATAATGGAAGGTGTGAGTTTGAGACTGTTCGTACAATTTCAAGCCTTTATAGTAGCTATCCCAAAGTTTGGCTGCATCGTTTGTAGCCATGGCTTCAGTTCCTGTAAGGAAGGCATCGAGAGCATTCATTTGATCGATTGCATTATCCAACCAATAGTGGATTTGGGCAACCATTTTTTTATCGCCTGATGCTTTATAGAGTTCGGCTGCTTCTTTAATCTTGGCAAATTCTGCACGCAAGGTTGCACGTTCGGCAGTCACATCCTGACCAGCTTTGAGCTTAGTCATGAAGTCTGTTAATTTTGGAGCCAAGTCTACCGATTCTTCTAGTTTGACGACACGATTATCCATGTTTTGGTTGATCATGTGCTTACCAAGTTCGCGGAAGGCTGCTGATACCTTGCTATCTTCAAAATGACCATTTTCTACAAAGTTGAAGGCAATGTCATTGATTTTCTTAGCTTCTTCTTCTGATTTCCACTGTTTCCATGAGTATTGAGCTCCTGAAAAGAGGGCAATCTTAGATGGTTCAGACTGTTGCATTGGGTTCAACATGATACCAGATAGCAAGCTTGGATCCACATTTGGATGAAGGAATTTCTCACCACCACCTAGAATCAAGTGTTGTTTAGAGTTATCTGTTACAGGCCAGTTAATCCAAAGTGAAACTGGGCGATAGGTCTTGCCACCTGCGGATAGATTGTTCTTGAGAGTTGAAAGGAAGCTTTCAGAGACTTCACCCCAAATCTTACCACCCGTCAAGGTCATGGATGTTGAACTTGGGAGATTTTCATTGAGGGATTTCAACTCATCCTCACGTCCATTACCCCAATACTGGCCAGGAACAAAGATCATTTCTTTGCGAAGACCGCTGTAGGTTCCCTGCATTTCAGTCAACCACTTGGTCATATCTTGCATCAAGCGGTTGTAGCTATTGTAGCCTCCGACTGGGCTTGGTGCATCATCTGCAAGGATACCAAATTCGCGGACACCCACTTTCATCAACTGGGTAAATTTGGCCTTGATGGTTGCCAAATCTTCTTGGTAATGCGCTTCATTGCCAAAGCGGATGCGGTTGTTCATGAATGGATGGATAGTCCAGACATAGCGTGTTTTACTTTGATTTCCGACACGAGCAAGTTCACGAATTTCAGCTAGTTTTTCTTCTGGATAGAGTTCACGCCATTTCTTGTTGTGGTATGGATCATCTTTTGGTGCAAAGAAGTATTGGTTCAATTTCAAATCGCCACCATAACGCATGAGTTCTGCACGATCAGCATTCGACCATGGATTTCCATAGTAACCTTCGATGAAACCACGGTTCTTGAGCTCTGCGTAATCTTCCACTGTCACATTGCGAAGGACTGGCACTTGGCTTTCCTTGAGCATGTGTTTCAAGGTTGTCAAACCATAGAAGACTGCATCTGTGTCTTTTCCGACGATGGAAATCGAGTTATCCTTGATGCTCAAGACATAGGCGTCAATCTTGTCAAAGAGACCTGCTGAAACATTGGACAAGTTTTGCTCTGCTTGTGAACCTTGTCCATGCACTCCAAGATAGATATTGGTTGCGCCAGCGATTGCCGCCTTACCAGTTGTGTAAGATACTTGATTGTCCTGCAAAACACTCTTCAAGCGATTGCGAGTATAGATATCGAGTTGATCGCCCATGACCAGATTGACTTGCTTGCGAAGGGCTGTGACACCTTCGCCATAAGTCACTTTTTGTGGCGTTGGAAAGACCTTGTACTCTTTCTTGAGATAGTCTGCGCTCTTGCTAGCAGCTGCAATGCTGTCTTCGCTAGCTGGTTTGCTTGCAGTGAATTGATCTGCCAATTCAACTGTTCCATCACCGGTTTGGTCTACTTTGGTTTTTCTGGTGTAGTTGGTTTTTCTGGTTGACTTGGTGCAGGCGTTTCTTGCTCTTCTTTGACAGGTTTCAATAGATGAACTTCGGCTGCACTTGCAAAACCACCAACGCCTTCCAATACTTTCAACTCAATCTTGTTGGTATGAACCGCCGTAAAGTTGACTGTTTTTTCTTGGGCGTTGTTGTCCCAGCTTCCTTCTGAAACCTTGATCATTTGGCCATCTTTTTGTGCGTAGACTTCGTAGCGTGTCACGACACCATTTCCACCACCTGGACGTGGGAGATACGTCAAGCCATTGACTTTTTCTGCTTCTTTCAAGGTCATAGTAAGGGTGTATGGCGCAGTGTCACCAGTCCACTTAGTATGCCAGAAGGTATTTGGATCATTATCAAAGGCCTTTTCAACAGCGCCTTCAGTCGCGTTTCCTGGAAGTTGCTGACTACTTGCGGTTGCCGTAATCTTATCATTTGAAATCAAACGAGGATTTACAAATGGTTTGTCTGACAACTCTGCACTATGCAAGATTCCTTTGAAACCACCGATGCTTTCAAGCGGTAGCACCAAGCTATTGTGGGCAAATCGAGGGTGAGCTGGATTTGCGATACGCTCAATCTTTTCACCATCTACATAGACTTCTGTAGATTGTGGTTTGGTCACAATAGAGATTTGATAACGTTTGTTCTTTTCAAGTTTTTTCTTGAATTGGATATGGAACTGTTCAAATTGATAAGCAAGATAGCCGTCTTTATCAGCTAGATAGATACGGTTGTCCCCACTTGTTGAGAAGGTTTGTTCCCCGTCTCCAGTGACAGTTACATCAAACTTCAAGACGTGACTTGGACCAACATCACCAGCCAAGCCTTCGATACTGCTGTCTTTCTCAAAAGCCAATCCCTGTTCGCTTGCCTTCACTTTCTTACTTGCATAGTTCTTGACTGTTTCAGAATTGATGGTAAACAAGTCGCTTTGATCAATCTCTTTAGCAGGATTTGACTGTGGCGCATAAGGGCTCGTTGGTAGGGTGCGTTCTGCAAAGGTTGCAGCTGCACGATCGGATCCCCAGGTGCGTTCTGCAGTGGTTTGCATGCTCTTGAAGAAGCGTTTGAAGATGTCATAAGAGGTCAAACCAGTCTCATGAAGGTCGATATTATCATTCCAAACTGCGTGACCACCACCAAGGATACTTGGATGAGAAGCTGGTAGAAGTGGACCTCCACCTGTTCTAAAATCATTCGGTGTCCAGCTATTGTACTGACGTTCGTAGTTAGCATAGTCCCCGTAGGCTGCTTGACTATTGCTTCCACTTGGCACACTATAGGTCGGTACATCCGTGATATTGATAATCTTAGCTCCCTGAGCAATGGCTTCATTTGGTCGTTGCCATCCGATACTCCAGATATCAACCTCTACTCCGTTCCAGTCAACAGGAGTGTTTCCACGTTTCGCACTGAGCGAGCCCCAGATACGAGGGGTATATCCCTTTCCTTTAATGTATTTGATAAGGTCATTGACATAGCGACGATAGCTTTCTCTGCTGCCATAGTATTCATCCGTTCCGATATGAACAGTGGACACGCCATGAAGCGGTGCATCTGGACCATCGAGGAGTTTGTCATAAACTGATTTGACAAATATAAGAGTTTCTTCGTACTTGTTATCCAAGTCTAGCATGGCTACGCGCTCAACATTGTGCTTGCCTGCATAATCGCTCAAACTACCTTGATACATGAGATCTGGACGAACTTTGACAAATGATAGTGCATGACCTGGTGTATCAATTTCTGGCACTAGGTTGATATGCAAGGCCTTGGCAAGTTTAATCAGATTTTGCATTTCTTCCTTGGTATAATGCTCGTCTGATGTTAGTTTTTGTCCATTCTTACCGACAATGTCTGTCTCCACACGGAAACCAGTCTTGGCATGTTCAAGAACATACTTGAGTTGTTCTTCTGGTGTTAAGCTCTTACCTGCCAAGTGTTCCTTAAGGAAGATATAGTTATCGTTGAGGTGCAACTGCAAGTCGTTCATCTTGTAGTAAGCCATGTTGAGCATGATGTCTACAAGAGTGTCATAAGGGATAAATTTACGACCTGTATCCAGCATAAAGCCACGGTGGCTGAAACTTGGGAAATCACGAATTTCGCCATTTTGGAGGTTTCTTTCTCCCATTTGAAGAAGGGTACGAGTGGCGTAGAAGGCTCCTGTGTTTGTGGCAGCTTCGATGGTAATCACATCATTTTGGATAGTGATGCCATACCCTTCTTTACCATAACCCTTGTTTTCAACTTTTTTAAATTCGATTCGTTTTTGAGCCTGCTTGTCACCTGTTGCTAGTTCCAATCCACGGCTAGCAAGGTCTGACTGATAGAAGGTTGCAGCCTGATCAAAGCCAGAATCACCCGTCGCAAGAACTGTATCTGAAGTGATAGAAGATTGACCTTCTTTCCCATACCATTGTTGAACAGCTGGTGCTACTTTTGGTTTGACACCCACACCTTCGTCCTGATGTAGCCCCTTGATGACTACTTCAAATTCCTTAGTGAAAGTATGACTATCTTTGATTTGTTGGACCATGACCTTGACGCGTTGGTCTGTCAAAGGCTTATAGATGTGATTTTGAAGGTCAATCACACCTTGCTTGTTGCTTCCGATAAGGCTAACTTTCCCTGGTAAAGTTGGTAAGACAAGAGACTGTCCATCTTCTGCTACTGTTAGTTCGGTTACTTGGCGGATATCCGTTACCTTACTATGGTCCGGAACGTTAGAATAAGCTCGAATTTCTTGGATTCCAACGTTTCTCCAGTTCATTGTGCCCGCTTGATAGTCATTGATCTCTAACTTGAGATATTTAGCTTGAATACTATTGGCTAAGTCAACTTTCTCGTCTAAAACAGGATCTCCAGTCTTGGTATGAGCGAGTTTCCATTGTTTTTCTCCGTTAGCGCCCACGTCTTCTTGACCTGCGTAGTAGAGACTCCAAGATTTGATATTGGGGTCATTTTGCCCATTACGAAGACGACGATCCCAGTCTATTTCTACATGCTTGATGAGGGTAGTTTTTGGAAGAGTTAATTCAAAAGTTGGTTTTACTGCATCTCTATCTGTAGCCCAACGGGTATTGTCATCTCCATCGATAGCCTTATCTGCAGTAAAGTTGGTCCCAGTCTCATGGTTGCTTGCCTGAGCAGTAGCACCTTCGAGATGGTTGACATCTTCTCTATCTTCGATTGTCTTTTCAGCTGGTTTTACTGCTGGTGTAGTGGTTTCCGCAGGTTGTTTGTCTGCCTTTGGTGTTTCAACCGGTTTCGGCGTTTCTGCTGGCTTGGGACTTGCAGGGCTTGCCTCTGGTTTTGCCTCTTCACTTGCTGCAGGATTGGTTCCCTCATCAGTCGCTGGAGTTTCTTCATGACTTGCTTCTGTTGCAGCTTCTGCATCTGCTTTTTCAAGCGCAGCGGCTAAATCATCTGGTAACTTATCCAAGGCTTGAACATGAGTGATACTTCCCTCTGTCTCTGAAGGTGTTGCTGTTTCTGCCGCCTGAACCATATTGGCGCCAAAGATACTAGCACCAATCATAACGGAGGCTGCACCGATTGCAAATTTTCTTATACTATAGTGACAGCGTTTCTCAAAAAAATGTCTATCCATCTTTCTCCTATTCCTTTCATCCGCATACATGAGTAAGCGGTATCATTTCTCCTTTGAAAAAGGAGAGAACCAAGAGGTCCTCTCCGGCTGTTTGTTCTTTGATTCGAGTTGCTTTGAACTGCTAAAATCAAATCTCATTACTCTTCTTTACGTTTTGTCGCAAGGACTGCAGCAGATAAAGCGATGCTCACACTTGCCAAGAAGAGGGCTGCTTCTGAACCATGTTCTCCTGTAGCAGGAAGTTTCTCTTCTTTATCTTCCAGAGTTTTGGCATCAGCTACTGGGCTTAGAGTGAGCGGGTACTCAGGTTTTTCAACTGTTGGAGCTGCTTGATCTCCAGCAGTAGCCAATACACCTGTGTAGGCTGGTTTCTCGTTTACCAAGGCTTGAACCGCATTGACGCCACCTTTGAACTCAGGGACTTCATTTGCAGCCGCTAGGACCGCATTGGCTCCACCTTTGTATTCTGGTAATTCGTGAACCAAGGCTTCAACCGCATTAACGCCGCCCTTGAACTCAGGGACTTCATGTACAGCTGCTTCTGTTGCATTGACGCCGCCTTTGAACTCAGGTACATCAAGAACTGGTGGTTGTTCTTCTCCCTTGCTACTTGTTGGAGCATCTGGTTTCGTAGCAGAATCTTTTAATTGATTGAGATAGTCTGCGAAGTAGGCCACCATTCTTTCCGTCAAGAGATGGTTATCCGTCGCATATTTCATGCTTGCCTTAACGCTAGCTACTTCCTCTTGATTGTCTTTGTCTGTTAATTTCTGCGCCTTAGCCAAAGCTGCTTCATATTCAGACATGTCAAGCGGTGTTTCTGCTACTTGTGGACGGGTAAAGATGAGTTCCGCTGCAGATTGGTATTTATCGCCACCATCTCCGTAAGTCTTGGTACCTGTAAGGACAATTTCTTAGCCTTGATTGTCTTGCCAAAGTCAATGTCTTTTGGTTTGTTATTATTTGGCCAATCTGTCACTGTGAAGGTATGTTCTTTACCAGACTCATCTGTGACAACCAGTTTCACATCTCGCAAGTTTCCATTTGAATCAGAGGCACGTGGAACATAACGAAGTCCTGTGATTTCAGTTGGTTCTTTCAAGACCATGGTTGCAGGCTTGCCTACATCTCCACCATTCCAAGATGTATGCCATAGACTAGACACATTTCCATCAAAGGCATTCTCTAGACCTTCACCTGGTTGAGCTGGCGCATCCAAACTTTCAAAGTCTTCTGCTACCAAGGCTGTCTTCTTCTGAACCAAAGCATTCTTCAAAGCTTCAATCTTGGCAATCTCTGCACGCGCCTCTTCCACGCTAATATCATCATCTGCCTGACTGAGGTTAAAGACCGCCTCCTTCAAAGCATCCATAGACTCTTTGGTGTAGTTGGTCATGGCTACAGTTGGCAAGTAGTTCTTCAGTGCATTTTCTGTCAGCATCTTACCAGTTAGGGTAATTTCCTCGATTTGAAGATTATCCATCATGAAGTCGTTATAACCACGGAAGTTGGCATTTCCGCCAGCATCTCCACGAGTATTGCTTGCGTTTCCAGTTGAGTAGATACCTACCCAAGTATCGCCTGTTTCTGCACCAGTCACGAGGAAGGTTACTTTCTTGGCTTTCTTAGAATCTGTCCAAGTATTTGGCAATTCATGCATTTCCAAGTTGCTTGCTTGACTACCACGACGACCTGACTGGAATTCTCCCTTACCGACTACAAAGGCATAGGTATTGTCAGAGCCTGCTTCGTATTCAAAGGTTACACGGTAAGTCTTACCTGCCTCAAAGCGGAAGTTTTGTGGGATTGTTTGGTAAACCAAGTTACGACGGCTCACTAGTCCATTGGTCTTCAATGACCAATTTCCTTCGATAACATCATCAACTTTCTTACCGTTCCAACCACGCTGTGTATATGGATCGTGTTTTTCAGACAAGTGAGTGCGGTTGTCTTCGACACCTTCGACACCACCTACTACAAATGGGAAGATACCTTGAGCTACATTTTCAAAGTCTTGTTTAAATGTTCCTTTACCTGTATCATGCTTGTCTCCGTACATGCTTGAATTGTTTTCAAAGGTACGAATTTCATCAAAGTAAGTTGCTTCATCACCAGCTTCACGACTCAATGTCAGAGTGACATTTGATACATCAGATCCAGTTGTAAAGAAGGCGTACATATTTTGGAAGTAACTTGTATCGTCAACTGTAGCATTTTCACGACGATTGTTATGAGCATAAGCTTTGATATAGTTGAGAGCGAGTGACTTATTGGTATAAGTAGTCACTTCTTTCTCGCCAGTATTCACTGTGATACTTGCCTTAGCATTACTACGGTTATCGACACCAACATAAACCGCATACTTGGTATTTGGTTTCAAGCCAGTCAGTTTCTGAGTAAGACTGACCTTGCTCTTATTACCTTGGATACGAAGCATTTCATTTGCGCCTTGTGATTTGACAATTTTTGCCTTAGAAGCATCACCAGAAATGGTCCAGTGTTTCAAGGTTCCACTGTTAAATCCTTGGTCGTAGATGTGCATGCCTTCGCTCCATGACATTTCAGGATTGGTTTGTTTTGAACGGTAGAGAACGTATGGTTGATTTGCTAGAAGGTCTAGGGTAATCTTGCCATCTTTTACAGTTAGTTCTTGCTCTTCTGTCTTACCTTGGTCAGTTAGCTTGTAAAGGTAAACCTTGCTATTTGCCCAATCGCTTGGAAGGGTCCAAGTTGTTGCACCGGCCTGCGTATTGAAGTAGTACATTTTTTCCTTATCAGTAGGAAGTTTCTTACCATTTGCATCCCAGTTCCAAGGAGTCAAGTAAGCTGAGCCATCTTGGATGACACGTCCGTTGAGCGTTACTGTACGTTCGCGGTATTGCGGGCTATTGACATCGTTTGACTTACGAGTCACAACAACCTTGTTACCTGCTGCATCGACTAGCTCAACCTTCATTTCTGGAGTCCATTTATAGGTACTACCGTTATCAGTCATGGTAACTGGTGTACCATTTTCCCATTTACTTACAGTGAAGTGTTGGAAGTACTTGGTCATGACATCATGGGCAAACAAGTTGGTTACATAGCCATTGTAGTCGCTTCTTCCTTGCCAGCCTTCAAAGTCTTTCATGCTGTAGCCACCTAGAAGTGGGTAGTTGGCTGCACCACCGTAACTTCTGTAGTCCCCAACCCAAGAATCTTTTTGGTGGTTGCGGATAAAGCGGGTGATAGCACTGTTGATACCTTTATTAGTGTAGCCACCATAGGTCAAGTCAGCTGCCCAGTGTTGGAAGGTAGAGTCGTATTCACCACCATGGCCCCACTCAATCGCAAAACGCCAGCCTTGTTTGTTGATTTCTTTAGCAAGAACGTGGGTAGCCCAGGCACCGTTATCACCTGATTGACCATTGCCCCATACGTCCACATAGATAAAGTCGAGACCTTCACCAAGTTTTTTCTTCAAGTCTTCCCAGCGAGCCAAACGTCCATGCGCCAAGTCATAAGCAGCATCAATGTTGATACCTTGGTCTAGCCAGTTCCATCCGTAGCTGTAGCTTCCATCTGGATTCTTACGAAGAATATTTTCATTAAAGTATTTAGACTCAGGATAAGTCTCAGAAGCGTTAACGTGGATACCAAGATGAGCTCCATATTTCTTCGCTTTTTCGATCAAGGTCTTGAAGTCTTCGACACCACCAATACGTTTACCAATATCAGCATAGTTCAAGTGACCAGAGTCGTGACCTTCACTACCATATCCTTTAAGGAGAACACCTTGCCCAAGACCATCTGTATGGAGATTGATTTTCTTGATACCATCCAAGGTCATAAGGAATGGGTTTTGTGCTTGTGAACCAAAGTTCATCGCGATACGATAAGCTGTGATATCCTTAACTTTTTCCCAACCTTGAGGGTTGTTCATGATGCTACGATAAGCAATGGCACCATCTTGCCAGTCGACTTTGTTGTCAGCATTGGCATCTTCGGTGATAACAACCTTGGCACTTGGAAGTTCCTTGGTGTATTCTGGGAAGACAATGCCCTTATAAGCTTTTTCCCATTGCCATTCAGAGCTATGAATTCCGACATAGTTGGCATTTCCAACTGTTTCTTTATAGGCTGTCAAACGAGTCCAGTCATTCGAACCACCACCGTAGCTGTTTTGAGAGTTACTCCAAACACCTGCAGCAAGCTTATCTGTAGAAACAAATCCATACATGTAACCCTTAGCCAAATCTTTCATTGGATTGGTTACATCGATATGATCATCCCCGCTGACATGGGTATTGTTTGACATGGTTGCCCCATCAAACTTAGCACCAGCTTGATCACTCGAAACAGAGACCAAAGCATTACCAAGGAAACTAATAGTTGAAAGCAATTTTCTTTCGTCATCAATCTTTTGACCTGGAGTGACTTGATTGTGGTTGACAATCTTGGTCACATCAAAGTGCAATTGATTATCCACAACTTGCAAGCGTACTGTCATTTCCGCATTGATTAAGTGAGCATCATCACGAAGCTTCATCACGTACTCTGCTGTTGTTTCATTGATTTCTTATAAGTGACTTCAGGGGTGATTCGATGGTTATTGATAAAGACTTGGTTGAACTGTTGCACCTGTCCTGGTAAAGTATGGCCATTCAAAGTGTATTCTTTGACACGAGGAAAGGCTTGGTCAATCACTGCCTTGAGAACCTTAGACTGGATCGTATCATAAGTCACCTTGCTATCGTCAACGGCAGGACCTGTTTCTTTCTGGGCAGGAGTATCATCCGCTTTTACACCTTCTTGATTGTCTGTTTTAACGCTAACAACCGTTCGGTCATTGCTATAAGTTCCTGCCTTGAGAAGGATTTTCTTCTCATTTTTAAGATTCTCATTGACCGCCCCAGGTAGTGTCACTGTGTCAAAGAGATTTACATCATTGTTGCTGGCATTGAGTTGTCCATCTGACTTGAGAGTGATAGAAAGGCGGTTTACAGAACCCGGTTCTGGTGCTGCTACACGGTTGCCTTTATACCATGTGCTATTACCTGGAGTTTTGTATTCCCAGAACCAGCCACCTTGGTCATATCCAACAAAAACATTGTTCTTGGTATCTTTAAATTTCAAGAAGACACCAAAGCGTGATTTGCCCTTTTCAGAATCATCTTTGAAGGTTAAATCAACCGTCGCATTTCCATTAGCGTCAACTGTCAATCCTTGTTTTTCAAACAAGGCTGGTTTGCCATCATTGTCATTTTGGGCCGTTGAAGACAATTGATTGTAGCGAACACCCTTTTCTTCACGAATAGTGACTGTTCCTTGTTGCTCTTTATTCGCTACCGTTTGCCATTCAGGAGTCACTGTCTTAGGTGTTTCAGGTTTAGCAGCTGCAGGTTTATCCTCTTTTGGTTTTTCTTCAGCCGGTTTCTCTTTCTCTTCCAAGTCGGCTGGTTTCACACTTGAAATTCCCTGTATGTGGTCTTGGATCCATTTAGTTGAGCTGGTGAGAAGAGAATGCCTCCGCTCCGTTTTCCAACTACACCATTTTGGTGAACACCGACTAGTTTGCCTTCTGTATCAAAGATACCACCACCACTAGCGCCCGGTTTTCCTCCTTGGTAACCAATCCCTTGGACACCTTCTCCGTATGGTTCCGCAAAATCAACTGTAGTATTGACAATCGGATTCAATTTTCCTTCTGGATAACCAAAGACATGGAGTTTATCTCCAATTTTCTTAACTACTGGCTTTTTAGTTACTTCAACAGGCGTATTTTCTAGAACCGTACGCAATCTCACTAGGGCCAAATCATTTTTGAAGCCCTTCAGGTAGCCTTCACGATCCCAATGAATAATATCTTTCTTGCTAAACTTGACATCTGGCAATCCTGGATATGAGATGCTATAGATATCTCCATCCCCTTGGTCATTATCCACAACCTTACGGATATTGCCGTCCTGGCTATCCTTGATAAAGTTATGAGAAACCGTCAAGACAAGGTCTTTAGCAACGACAATACCGCTACCTTCTCCTGATGGCGTCTTAATCTTAACAGTCGCGCCGTAGTTTAATTCCCCATTGGTCGTTTAGCCACATCTTCTGGGACGAGCTTGCCAGTATCTTGGACCAATTGATCCTTGTCAACTTCGCGCCCATTGTCTTCAGCTTTCTCCAACTTATCTTCTAATTCTTTTGGCAGATTGCTTGGCTTTTCAGACTTTTCTTTTTCTTGAGCCAACAACTCTTCTTCTGTTTGTGGGCCTTCAGTAGTTTCAGCTGAACCAGGATTCTGAGCGGCAGCTTCCTTGTCAAAATCGTGCCCCTCATCACTAGCCTTCTTATCCAAATCAGCTAGTTCACTCGGCAAATTATCTGTTGAACCAACTCTTGCTTGATCAGCTAATACTGGGCTAGCTGCGAAGAAAGTCGCTCCAATCATCACCGAAGCTACTCCAAGCGTAAACTTACGAATACTGAACTTACAGCGTTTTTCAAAAAATCGTTTATCCATGAACTCCTAAATCCTTTCATTTTCCAGTAAGCGTTTACATTTCGTTTTTAAAAAATACTCCTTTCTCTGAAAGTGCTCTGCTTAACTGTTATAAATAAAAAATAATTGTACTTTTAATATAACAAATAAAAGGCCAGAAAGCAATAGGAAATAGGTAAAATTCACTAAAATTTTCTCTTTTCTGAAAAATCCTATCTCTAATCATTCAGGAATCATTCAGGGACTTATACCAAGATAAAAAAGGACTTAACCATCATATCAATGGCTAAATCCTTTACTTTTTTAAAGTTATTTCACATGGTTTGCGAGTTCTTCTTGGGCCTTTTTATTTGACTCTTCTTTTTCTTTCAACCATTTTTCTTGAGCTTTTTGGTATTCTTCTGTTGTCACTGCCTTATCTTGTACTTCTAGATATTTGTACAAAAGGGCTTCGCTCATACCCTTGTTACCAGAGTATGCAAATGGAAGTGTAAATGGTACCATCTTAGACAACATTGGACGACCAGTTTGAGAAGTTGTTGGAATGAGCAAGGCACTGTCTGTCAACCAAGCTTGGGCAGCAGCATATTTCTCATAACGTTTTGAAACATCAGTAGTTTCTTCACCAGCTTCCACAACCATTTTTTTCGTAGTCTTCTAAACCGACTTGCTTAGCCGCAGCGTTGTTTGTCCCAGAATCAAATCCTAGATATGTTTTCGTATTTTTCTCCTACAGAAGGCTTGATAATATCAAGATAAGTAGATGGATCGATATAGTCTGGAGACCAACCCACGTTATCTGAGATATCCCAGTCTTCTCCAGCCGCAGTTTCAGCGAAGTAGGTAATGTTTTGAACATCATCTTTTTGGAGCTGTTGGATGTCGATAACCACATTATCTGATCCTAGATTTTCTTCAACTGACTGTTTAAAAGATTGAACACGTTGAACTTTTGTTGTATTGGTTTGATCTACAGGCATATCCAAGTGGATTGGGAATTTCACACCTTCCGCTTGAAGGGCCACCTTAGCTTTAGCGAACTCTGCTTTGGCTTTGTCAGGATTGTAGAGTCCATCTTGGGCATCATCCAAGTTTACGTTGCTCCACTCATCTCCATAGGTCACCAATTTTTCCTTAACTAATTCCCCAAAGTTTTTCCCATCTGCCTGTACAAATGTAGGGGGAACAAATAAGTTACGAAGCAGTTTAGTAGCCCCGCTTGCACCATTTACTTGAGAAGCGTAGGCTGTTCTGTCAAAACCAAATGCAATAGCTTGACGGAAGTCCTTATTCAAAAGGGCCTTCTTGGTTGATGTTTTTTCCTCATCTGTTGTCTTAGAAGTGTACTTATAAGACTGACGATCGATATTTGTGCCTACTAAATAAGTAGTAGAGTCTTGTTGTGTATAAACGATATTGTCTTTGAATGCTTTTTCAGTCTCTGAGTAACTAGCACTTGTTGGGAAGAGGCGAGCCATTGTAAAGCTACCGTCTTTGAAAGCTTCAGTTGGCTTATTAGTATCTTGGCCATCCCAGAAGGATAATTTCACTTTATCAAGATGAACATTGTCTTTGTCCCAATAGTTTGGATTCTTTTCGAACTCGACTGATGATTTGGCTACGATTGATTTGAGTAAGAATGGTCCATTATAGAGAATACTACTTGGGTCCGTACCTTTAGCAAAGTCATCCCCTTTAGAGTTCAAAAATTCTTCATTAACAGGAGCCAGAACACCCATTGTTGTCTTAGAATTCCAGAAACTTTCTGGCTTGTTCAATGTGTATTGAACGGTATAATCATCAAGAGCTTTGATTCCTACTTGAGAAAAATCTGTAATTTCTCCTTTGACATAAGCATCCAATCCCTTGATAGATTCCTGAACCAGATAAAGACCATCTGATTTCTTATCAGCAGCATACTTAAGACCAGTTACAAAGTCTTGAGCTTTAACTTCTGCATACTCCTCACCTTCAGATGTATACCATTTTGCATCCTTTCGGAGTGTATACGTATAAGTCAATCCATCCTTAGATACAGACCAATCCTCAGCCATAGACGGTACAAAGTTACCATAGCGGTCATTTTCAAGCAAGCCATCGATAACGTTACTAGTAATATTTGCTGTAGCTGCCTTACCAGTTGTCAAATAGTTTAGGTTATCAGGATCCGTTTCGTAAATGTATGAGAATGTTTTCTCACCTTTAGCATTTGAACTTGATCCAGAGCAGGCTGCAAGAGTCGCAGCTGCCAATAACGTCACACCCGCAAGGGCAAGTAGTTTTGAACTTTTCATTGTTTTCTCCTTTAAAACTTTCACCCCATTATAGTCCCTTTTCAGAAACATGTCAATAAAATTTTCAGAATTTTTGAATTAATTTGGTAAATTCTGAAAAATAAGTTTTCTATTATAAAATTATGATTCTCTAATACTATATTTTTATATCTTAAACCAGCAAAACAAGGACCGAAAATCAGATTTTTTATCATTTTTTTGCTATGATTAGATAGAAGAAAAGTTAAGGAGAAGACAATGATATTAATTACAGGTTCAAATGGTCAACTCGGTACCGAACTACGTTATTTACTAGATGAACGAAATGTGGACTATGTTGCAGTGGATGTGGCCGAAATGGATATCACTAATGCTAAAATGGTTGAGAAAGTCTTTGCTGAGATTAAGCCAACTTTAGTCTATCATTGTGCAGCTTATACTGCTGTTGATGCAGCAGAAGACGAGGGGAAAGAACTGGATTTTGCCATCAACGTAACTGGAACTGAAAATGTAGCCAAGGCCTCTGAGAAATACGGATCTACTCTGGTCTATATCTCGACAGACTATGTCTTTGATGGAAAGAAACCCGTCGGACAAGAGTGGGAAGTCGATGACCTACCTGATCCGCAAACAGAGTACGGGCGTACCAAGCGAATGGGGGAGGAACTTGTTGAAAATCTTACGTCACAGCATTACATTATCCGGACTGCTTGGGTCTTTGGAAATTATGGTAAAAACTTTGTCTTTACCATGCAAAATCTAGCCAAATCCCATAAAACACTCACAGTAGTCAACGACCAACACGGCCGCCCAACCTGGACACGAACCTTGGCCGAATTCATGACCTATTTGACTGATAATCAAAAAGAGTTTGGCTACTACCACTTATCAAATGACGCAGCGGAAGACACCACTTGGTATGACTTCGCTGTCGAGATTCTTAAAGACAGTGATGTCGAAGTAGTACCAGTAGACTCCAGCAAGTTTCCTGCCAAGGCTAAACGACCTCTCAACTCAACCATGAGTTTAGTCAAAGCGAAGGCGACAGGTTTCGTCATTCCAACCTGGCAAGCTGCCCTTAAAGAGTTTTATAAACAAGAAATAAGAGAATAAAAGATTACGACATACATAAAAAGCAAGAGAACTCAAAGTCTCTTGCTTTTTAGTATGCATTTAGTTAATCACTTGTTGCGTTTTAGCATAATTAGCTTCTACTGCTTCTTTGTCAGATTTCCACCAGTCTTGGTTGTCTGTGTACCACTTGATGGTCTCTTTGAGACCTGCTTCAAAGTTGGTAAACTCTGGTTTCCACCCTAGTTCATCACGAAGCTTGCTAGCGTCGATAGCATAACGAAGGTCGTGACCAGCTCGGTCCGTCACATGGTCATAAGCATCAGCTGGTTGCCCCATTTCCTTGAGAATGAGTTCCAGGACTTCCTTATTGTTCTTCTCACCATCCGCACCAATCAAGTAGGTTTCACCAATTTGACCCTTTGTCAAAATTGTCCAAACACCTGATGAATGGTCATTGGTGTGAATCCAGTCACGGACGTTTTTACCTTCACCGTAGAGTTTTGGCTTGATTCCACTCAAAATATTGGTGATTTGGCGCGGAATGAACTTCTCGATATGTTGGTAAGGACCATAGTTGTTTGAACAGTTAGAAATAGTCGCTTTAACACCAAATGAGCGAACCCAAGCTTTGACAATCAAGTCTGAAGCTGCTTTGGTTGATGAGTAAGGCGAGCTGGGATTGTACTTGGTTTCAGCCGTAAATTTCTCACCTGGACCTTCTCCATGACCTGGCAAATCTTCACGCAGAGGCAGATCCCCATAGACTTCGTCAGTTGACACATGGTGGAAACGAAGGTCGTATTTACGTGCTGCTTCCAAAAGAGTGTAGGTCCCGATGAAGTTGGTATGGATAAAGGGACTCGGATCATTGAGCGAGTTGTCATTGTGACTTTCTGCCGCATAATGAACGATAGCATCCGCTTCAGCTGCCAGCTTGTCTACCAAGACTGCATCAGCAATATCTCCAACAACCAACTCAACACGATCACCTATAATTTCTTCAATATTGGCACGATTACCCGCATAAGTCAGCTTGTCCAGCACTGTCACATGAACATCTGGAAAGTTTTTGTAAACATAATGAACAAAGTTAGAACCGATAAAACCAGCCCCACCTGTCACGATGATATTTTTGTATTCAGTCATTTTTATTCCTTAACCTTTTTACAAATCTTCTTTTCTTAGTGGTTTGACATCCTTAAGCAGTGGATGATGTTTATCTGCTTCCGAAACTTCTGCTTCTGCTAGGTTTTCCCACTGGATGCCCAAGGCTGGATCTGCATAGTTGACAAAGGCATACTTGGGTTTGAGTTCAAGCGCCCAATAGTCATTAACCAGATAGCTATAAGAAACTGTATCCGAGAGGACTTGGAAACCATTGGCCACGCCACGAGGGACAAATATCCCCTTACTAGCGTCAATCTCTGTCTGGTAAACATTCCCAAAAGTTTCACCCTCACGCAAATCAACCCATGATCCTAGAACCTTCCCATTATCTGCAACAGAGATGTACTTGTCCCAAGGTTCGGCATGGAGGCCTCGAAGAACATTTTTACGAGAAAAGCTGACATTATTTTGCAGTTTCCCTTCAACAAAGAAGCTTTCAGGAAAACCAAGCGGTAGCATCTTTTCTTTCTGAAAATTTTCCTTAAACCAGCCTCGATTGTCTCCATGAACTGGAATGTCAAACTCTAACATACCTGGAATGGCATCAATCTTACGCACTGCAAGTGTTTTGCCGAAAAAATTATCTGTCATCTAGATTTCTCCAATCAAACGGAGCAGGTATTGTCCGTATTCATTCTTCTTAAGAGGTTGCGCCAATTCCAGTACATCTTCACGGCTGATATAACCCATTCGATAGGCAATTTCTTCCAGATTTGCAACCTGGAGATTTTGCATTCGTTGAACCGTTTCGATATATTGGGAAGCCTCTAACAAGCTCTCGTGTGTCCCAGTATCCAACCAGGCAAACCACGGCCCATCACCTCAACAGAAAGATCTCCACGCTTCAAATAAGCATTGTTAACATCTGTGATTTCCAACTCGCCACGAGCACTCGGTTTGATCTGTTTGGCAATCTCCACAACATCATTGTCATAGAAATAAAGACCTGTCACTGCATAGTTAGAGCGAGGATTCTCCGGTTTTTCTTCTATGGAAATAGCATTCATGTCTGTATCAAACTCGACCACACCAAAACGCTCTGGATCCTTCACTTGGTAGCCAAACACAGTCGCACCCTTCTCTTTCTTAGCTGCCTTTTGAAGCATTTTGCTCAAACCAGGCCCATGATAGATATTATCGCCCAAGATCAAAGCAACACTATCGTCGCCGATAAATTCTTCACCAATTAGAAAAGCCTGAGCAAGTCCATCTGGATTTGGCTGTTCCGCATAGGAAAGCTTGATTCCAAATTCGGAACCATCCAAGAGCAGATCCTTAAAACGGGGTAAATCCTGTGGTGTTGAGATGATCAAAATGTCCTTAATCCCAGCCAACATCAAGGTTGACAAAGGATAGTAAATCATTGGTTTATCATAAACCGGCATCAGCTGTTTTGACGCAGCTCGAGTAAGTGGGTACAGGCGCGTTCCCGAACCACCCGCAAGAATAATACCTTTCATAATAGGTTTCCTTTCTGGCTAATTACCTATCCTATATTATATTTCATTTTGTCCCAAATTCCCTAAGGAATTTACTTCAATTTGGATAAGGCAGCTTTTAAATAGGCTCCATCTCGAAGAGCAGCTCCAACTTTCCTAGCTTGTTCTGAAAGTTCCTTGTAGTCTTGAAGTGTCAAATCATCTAGTACTTTTTGGAGGTCGTGTAGAGAATCAACTGCTAGACCACACTCTTTATCCAGAACAAAATGTGCGAGAGCCGACTCTTTCCAGACTATTAGGGGAAAACCTGAAGCTAAGTAGAGAGAGGCCTTGTGCGAGTTGTTAAAGCGTAGATAGTTTCCGTAAGAACCTTGGCAGGTTTCTGAGCTGTCTCCGTCCCAGACCAAACCAAAACTACCTTCAAGAGCAGCTGGGAGGTCATCCGGCATAAAGGAGCCAAAGTAGGTGGTGTTTTTCAATGCACGACTTTCATCATAGCCTACTCCATACAAGTTATAGGCTGGTTGTTCTGGTAAATTATAAAGATAACCTGACTTGCAGGGTTCAAATTTCCAGCTACAATAATAGGCTGGTCTTTTTGGAGATTTGGTTTTTCAGCAAAGTTTGGAATCAGATAGTCAAAAATCTCCAAGCTAACCATTTTATCTGCTGGCACTCCTTGACCTACCAGAACTTTCTTCATGATATCGTTATGAACGATAATGCCATCCACTGACATCAAGGCTTTCTTTTCCTGGAAGTAATTGCGCACTTTATGACGAAATTTCACTTCTGAACCTGCTGCATGACGCAAGGTTTCAATATCATGGATCAATAGATAGAATTTTGCTCCTCTTTTTTGCGCCTGCTTGATGAGTTGTGAGATGAAAAATGTATGGTGGATAATAGGGAACTGAATCACCAATTCATCTCCAGCTCCCAACTGATCAAACACAGACTTGGTCGCACGATATTTGTGTTGTTGAGCTTTAAAGAAATTCATCTTATACCAATTCTCAACCTTGAGCTCCAAGCCCTCATAACCCTCTGAGATTAGAATAGCTTCCACGTCATTTCGTGCCTTACTCCCTGCATTCTTTTCGTGTGCATTATGCAGAAATGAATCTTTCAGATAATATCTCACCTTTTCTCCCCTTTATCTGTGATATTCTTAGATGCTCCCTAGTTCTTCTTCTACCACATCCAATGCACGTTCAACAGTCACGTGCATATCATAGTATTTATAATCTGCCAAGCGCCCACAGAAAATAACGCGCCCATTTTTCTCAGCTTCTGCTAGATACTGCTCATAAATTGCATTGTTTTTGGCATCATTGATTGGATAGTAAGGTTCATCTCCTCTTTTCCAATCTGCTGGATATTCACGAGTAATAACGGTCTTGGCTTGAGTCCCAAACTCAAAATGTTTGTGTTCGATGATTCGCGTATAGGGAATATCACGTTCAGTATAGTTGACTACGGCATTTCCTTGATGATTTTCTTGGTCCAAAATCTCATGCTCAAAACGGAGACTACGATACTCTAGTTCACCAAACTTATAGTCAAAGAACTGATCAATCATTCCTGTGAAGACAATCTTAGTTGCTGAAGCCTCCAAGTTCTCCCGATCAGCAAAGAAATCTGTATTAAGCTCTACTTCGATTCCTTCCAACAACTTTTCGATGATGACATTGTAACCACCAATTGGAATCCCTTGGTAACGGTCATTGAAATAATTGTTATCATAGGTCAATCGAACAGGTAAACGCTTGATGATAAAGGGTGGTAGTTCAGTAGCAGAACGCCCCCATTGCTTTTCGGTGTAGCCCTTGATTAGCTTTTCATAGACATCCATACCAATCAACTTAATGGCTTGTTCCTCTAAGTTTTTTGGCTCAACATCTTGCATGTGCGTCGTCTGCTCAGCAATTTTGTCCTTGACTTCTTGGGGTGTCTTTGTCCCCCACAAAGCATAGAAAGTGTTCATATTGAAAGGCAGATTGTAAAGATGTCCTTGGTAGTTGGCAATAGGAGAATTGATGTAATTGTTAAACTCCGCAAACTGATTGACATATTCCCATACCTTTATTAGATGTATGGAAGATATGAGCCCCATACTTGTGGACATTGATTCCTTCAACAGATTGGCAATAGATATTTCCACCGATGTGGTCACGTTTGTCAATCACCTTCACCTTCTTGCCACGTTTGTTAGCTTCGTAGGCAAAGATTGCACCTGACAAGCCAGCACCGACAATCAAATAATCGTACATAAAATCTCCTTATTTCTTTAAAACACTTTTTAGTTCTTGAAAATCCAAGACACGTAAGAGCAAAATCAAGCCACCATAGACTAGGAAGCCAAGGGCAGCATAAATCAAGACATTCACAACAGACGAGAAGTGCATGAAAGCTTGTGCAGAATACAGGGCGCCGTACATCAGTAGTGCTGCTAGAAGTATTTTTAGCATGGATGGTAGAATCTTGACCTCTTTTAGATACGAACGTGTAAAGTAGAGTTGAATCAGCCAGACCAAACCTTCAGTCGCAACAGATACAATTGAAGCTCCAATATAGCCCAGAGGCGGGATTAAGAGGAGATTCAAGCCCACACTAAAAACAGCTGGAATAGTTGTTGATAGCATAAATTCACGATTCTTATTGTGAGGAATCAAGATTTGAATTCCCATGATATTGGTCCAGCCAATAAAGAACATTCTAAAGGCCATGATGGCAATCGCATAGCGAGCATCTTGGAAGTCTTGCCCCAGGAAAAAATTAACAAAATCTTTGTTAACAATCAAAATCCCCGCAATCATCGGGAAGATAACTAAGTTATACACTAAGAAAGACATTTCATGTAACTTGTTAACCGCCTTTTGATTGCCTGATGAGAGGAGATTGGAGACCCGAGGCAACATAACACTACCAAGCGACGTTACCAAAGTCAACAAAATATTCAATAATTTCAAGGCTTGATCATAGATCCCGACATCCTTGGTCGAAGACAAGGCACCCAACATGGTGCGATCTAGCGTGATGTAGAGTGAAATGGCAATCTGTGGCAGAAACAAGAGAATGACTGGTTTAATATGCTCTTTGGCATAGGCTATATCCAAATGCGGCTTGCGAATGTGCTCCCGAGCAGGAAGCCACATACTCAACTGACCTAGTAGATCATAGGCAACCAAGAGGATGATATACAAGTACAAGTCGGATGGTTTCTTAACAAATAGGAATATCGAAACAACACCTAGAAGTTTGACCATTGTGTTACGAGCTGTGATTTTTTTGAAATCTTCTAACCCTTGAAAAAGCCAAGAAATATCAAAACCACGAGACAGCAAACTAAAAGCCAAGTATATAAGCAATTGGATTGTTCATCGACGGCACAAGCAAGCAGACAACTATATAAAGCGTAACCGCTAAACAGGTTGAAAGGACTTGTAAACTGTAAATACCCCAGAAGGTCTTTTTCGACTTCCTTACGATGGCCGGAAATTTCCTTTGTCCCATAATTGGCCACCCCAAGTGTCGCTAAGAGTATAAAAGTAAGTTACTATTGAGTTGTAGTACCCATAGGAACCCTAAGTCATTGGATGAGAAAACCCGAGTAATATAGGGTGTAGTAATGACTGGTAAAACGATTACTAACAGCTGATAAGAAAGATTATATAAATAATTTTTTTAATACTTTCACAAGGAGTTCCTCGTTGTAGATTTCTTCGATTCAAATTCAATAACTGGCAAGGTTGCAAATAGAGTAAACATAAAAAAATATTATAAGACGGGCGAACCCAGAAGGCCTCAAACATACAGTTGACTGCTATTAAGGATAAGGCCGTCAATAGCAAATAATTCTTTTTGCGATAAAGTGACCAAGACCTAACTATGTATAACACGACCAATAAGAGAACTGGAATCATCCCATAGGTAAAGAGCATCTGAACGTAGGAAGAGTCTACATAGTCGTAGCTCAAAACGGATTCTGTACGCCCCCCATAACCGACAAATGATATGCCCCTGAATCCCAAACCACTGCACTGCATATTTTTTTAGTGCCTCATGTCCCTAGGTGTAATCTCATACTAAAAAAATTGTTTAGAGCCACATACATTGGATGAGACCAGGTAAATTTAGAAGAGAGATAAATCATTACTGAAGACGCTATACCAGCCGATAAAGGAAGTAAAGCAAAAAAAGCCGTCGCTGTTTATCATTTCGGAAATAAAAAGTACAGAAAAAAATGAGCGCCATTACAGTAATAGAAGCGGCATTAAGCCTCGCATCGCAATATCGAATAATGAAATAAGCCAGACCAAATCCTAAGGCAGTCCGTAAAACAATGAATTTCTTTCTAAAGATATACGATATAGCTGTATATAGATAAAAAAACAGTGAGAAGCAAAAATCAGTTGGATAAATAAAGCCAAATGAATTTCGAACAACGACTCCCGCAGATCGTGATTGGACAAATTGCAAGTTTGGAATAGCACCAATCACAGCCAAGAACACTATCAATACAATAAAAAACAAGGCTACAACAGAGTATATTTTAAGTACACTTTCCATCTCAGCCTTGTAAAGAAAGACAAGCAGAAACATATACATCAATGCATTAAGGTTCCCAGTCTTATAGTAAACCATGCCCCCAGCAAAAAGAAGAATTGGTGCAAAGATGAGATAGCTTATAGAGTAGTGATGAATATAAGCAAATCGCATAGCAAGTAACAGGACCGCAAAAAAAGGAACTACATTAGGAATATTAGGTAAAACAGGAGCTAACATAGACGTATTGATCATATCTATGGAGACAACCACTATTAAAACTGCTGCAATTAGCAATTTATCACGTTCTAACTTTAACATTTTCTTTTTCCTTTTCTTCTTTCATCCCTAACTCTTACTTAGGATTTTTTTAACTTTTTAAATTGATAATAGAGTCGCGGATACTTAGTAACTAAAACATAGAGGATCCTACGTTTCTTGCTAACTCTAGCATTCTTCAAGACAAGAGGCAAATAAGGCCTGGTTTTCTCCTGAAGTCTCTTGAATTCTACCGAATCCCCATCCTTAATCATCGTAAAGATAAGAAGACTTCCTGTAAAGAAGCGTGAAATGATGGCTTCTTGGAGTTCTGAACTCTCAGGATAGGTTGCATTCACAACCTCTTTTAAATGATCGATTGCTTCATAAAACTCGTATTGTTTTGGCGTGAAAGCCGAGGCAGTAATGCTACCAGGTCTATGGTAATAATGGTAAATCGGAAGATGGTACAAGGCCACGGATTGGGCTTGGTTGAGATGCTCACTGATAACATAGAGGTCTTCGTAGATGCGCCCCTTGGGGAAGGGAGCTTTCTCAAGAAGTTCTTTCCGATAGAGTTTCCCACAAGCAGAGACCGTTACAAGGTCTCCATAAAGCATCTCAGTCAGAGCCTTTGCCTTGTCATAGACCTTAATTTGGTCTAAATCAAGCTGATCCAAGTGAAAATTTTGAAAACGATGATAGTGAGCTGTTGGCTCTACTTTGCCACTCACCATATCTGCTTGGGTACGACTTTGTAGCTCTGCTAGCAGTTCCAAGGCGCAGGGTTCCAGATAGTCGTCTGGATCTAGGAAAGTAATCCAGTCGCCCTTGGCTCTCAAGACCCCATAGTTCCGAGCATCAGACAAGCCACCGTTGACCTTATGGTAGCTAGTCACCCAATCATATTGCTGGGCATACTGGTCACACAAGTGTCCTGAGCCATCACTCGAGCCGTCATCAATCAGGAGGACTTCCATATCCTTGTAAGTCTGATGTTTCAAACTCTCCATGGCATAATGAAGGTAGTCCTCCACATTATAAACAGGCACAATTACCGAAATCATATTTTCTTTTCTTTCTCTTACTTAGTTTTACAGTTTAAATCTCAAATGAACTTCTATCTGGAAGCAGTTGATCCATAGCCTTGATAAAGTCTGTCATCACCTGCTCCTCGTCTTGAATGTTAAATCCATCATTGATACACATAATTTGGTATTTGCCAGAATTTAGTATCTTCCAAAAATCTGGTCCGGCATTATCCAAAGAAAAGAGTCCTCCCAACTTAGGATTTCCGATAGCGTATTTACCACTGGCAATCTGCCAATACTTAAAGAGCCAAACATTGGTATCAGAAGGATTTCTAAAGCGACTAGCCGAGGTTCTTTCCAAGACAGCTTTTTCCTTTTCCCATACCAAGTTCATCGTTGATCTTAGTAGAGGATAGGGCAGATGACTCTCCCAGAAACCACAGATAAACTGACTATTTCTGTATAGTAGCGACTTAACGATACTTTTTAATCCCTGCTTTGGATCAAAGAATTGGCCATTCTTCAAAATTTCATTTCGACTGAAATAGCTAGTGACAATCTCCATGTCATTTACCTGAAAATTCCCCGTTCCATATCGCTCAGGAATAATCGGTGAAAGAGCCGTATTATATTTGGGTAAACCATCCTCTGAGAAAAAATCTGTCGGCTCGACTGGAGCTGTCAAATACATATCGTCATTAAAAAAAACAAAATGCTCTGAGAGACCAGGGATTCGATGGATGTTACTTTCGATAGGATTGGCAGAAAAAACTGGCAGGTAGTCATTACAGATAATCTCTGTATGATCTACCAACACCAATTTTTCACTATTTATATCTAACCAGCTTGGCTTTTGCTGGTCGGTCACGAGGTAGACCTTATTGACCCAAGGAGCAAATTTTTCAACTCCTCTAAACCAATATTTAAAGGTCCCCCATTCTCGGTAAGCCTTGACTGAATTCATACTCTGTTTAGAAGTATTAACCGAGCCATCATAGCTTGATTTTTTTTCTTGCCACACAGGATCATTCCCATCAACCCAAGTCACAACAAAATCTATTTTATTCATAACTAATCTTTTCTATCTGTTTTATACAACTCCGAGAAGTTCTTGATGTAACTCTCCAAAGAAAACAGCTCTTTTTGTCTCTGATATCCTACTCGCCCAAATTTCTCTTTTTTCAGAACTATCTAGTAAGAGAGAAATGGCATTAGAAAGTTCTTGAGGACGATTTGGTTTGACTAAGCAACCACTTTTGTCATCTACTACCATTTCAGCTATTCCCCCATTGTTATAACCAACAACTGGTTTTGAACAAGCCATGGCTTCTAGGACTACTGTAGGTAGGGAATCAGGTTTTATACTTGGTAAGACAAAGATATCAAACATATTATAAAGTTCAGAAGTCTTATCGTAGTAATCAATACGATGAATTTGTGACACAACAGATGAAGAAGCTATTCTCTTATCTAGTTCTTCTAAACGCCATTCTTCACCAGGAAAAACACCTCCAGCTAGGAAAGCCACCGCTTGCTCATTCTTTTCCAAAAGTGGCTCGACTGCTTCTATGAAATCATTTTGTCCTTTTATAGCATTGACCCGACCAATCATGCCAATCACAAGTGCATCTTGCGCAATGTCAAATTTTTCACGAATAGAAGACGCATCCATTGGATAATAGACAGCATTATCGACACCGTTATAAATCACTTCCACTTGGCTATCTTTGATAAAGGGAGACTGCTTGATATGATTAGCGACCGCTTGGGACACCGTCACAATCTTGTCTGCATATCGTCCCATGAGCATATTGATAAAGTCAGAAATAGCTTTGGGTTTGACGATAATCTCATGAACATGCCAAATCAAAGGCAGCTTGAGCTTGCGTTTCAAATAGATGCCCTCCAAAACAGCCGCTGTATTATTGTGAACCATATCTATACTGTGTTCTCGAGCATAGAGGGCGATTTGCTTAGCATAGAAATTATAAGAGCGAATATAGTCGGCAATGCCTTTAGGATTAAAGTATTTTCTACGTAAAATCGGATAATCCAACACGCTGACCTTAGCTCCAACTTGGCGCAAAGCCTCGACTAAAACACCGTCATTTGGCAAGATGACGTGAGCTTCAAATTCTTTGGAATCCAATCCTTTTATCAATTCCAATAAAACCTTATCTGCTCCATACATTTCTGCACCAGCATGCAAGTATAAAATCCGTTTCATTCCCTATCCTTTAAACACTTCTTCATAATCTGACACAATCTTTTCCCATGTGAAAGCTGAGATAATTCTTTGGCTTGACTTGAAATCCAAGTCAGCTATCACTACCTGATCAAATCCCTCTACTTCCTCAATGACGCGTGCCAACTCATCTTTTTTCCAATAAATGGCCCCGTCTTCACCAACCTCACGGTTAAAACCAACATCTAGCAACAAATTTAGTTTTGTGGATGCTAAAGCTTCCAGTAGAGAAGGGTTGGTTCCTCCAACCTCATGCCCATGTAAATAGGCAAAGGCATTTTCACGGATGTACTTGAGCAACTCTTGGTCATAGACAGTACCGACAAATTTGACCCTAGGATCTTTGTCAAAACCAGTATCCCGTAACAACTGGTCGTAAAATTTATTCTGCTCCACATTTGTGATGAGAACAAAGTCCTTTTTGGACTTGGACTTGATAAATTCACGAATCATGGCTTCGTAGTTATTTTCAGGAACAAATCGTCCCACTACTAGATAATAGCCATTTTCGCTAACTTCTTTTTCCTTATACCAATCTCGAACTTTGGCATCTTCTGCTTTCAGGATTGAAGGAGCTGTATCTGTCCCATAGGCAATATAGGTGGTCTTTGGTTGGTACTGCTTATAATCCTCTTGGATATATTTTTCAATGTTTTTACTGTCACAGACCAGTAAATCTGCATGTTTGACCATGAGCTGCTCTGAAAATTTCCAGTACTTACGAACTGGAAGGCTCCATTTTGCTCGCAACCATTCATGACCATCAGGATTCACCAGCAAAGAGCCACCAATCGCACGAATTTTTTTCTTAAGTCCAGAAATAAAGGACCGATGCGACAAGCTAGAATGTAAAAAATGGGAGCTTCGTCCTTGTTTTCCTTAGCCAATTCAATAGCCTTGTTGACCGCTGCAATATCGTAAGCGATGGCGCGGGCCGGGCCGATATTGGGTACATCGATGTTGAAGCAAATGGCTCCATTGTGCTCAAACTGGTCTTCCGTAATGCCAGACTTAGCAGAATTTTCACGCATACAAGCAACATAGTATTGTATGTTGCTGTCTTTTTGATATTCGGTTAATTTTTCAACAAAGGTTTCAAATCCTCCATACTTAGCAGGAATCCCCTTTGAACCAATAATATAAACTGACTGTTTCATTTCTCTCCTAACAGGACTGAAGGGCAGAAATTACTTCGCCCCATCTCTCATAAATACAACTTTAACGGTCTTTAACAATATTTCAATATCTTTCCAAATAGTCCAATCATCAATATAGGCCACATCTAATTTAACAACTTCATTGAAATCCTTGATCTCACTTCGCCCGCTGACTTGCCACAAGCCTGTTATCCCAGGTTTAAAACTCAATCGACGTTTCTGTTCAGGAGTATATTTCTCATACTCATCAACTGTTGGGGGACGGGTCCCTACTAGACTCATATCTCCCATTAAAACATTCCAAAACTGTGGCAACTCATCTAGGCTGGTCTTACGAATAAAGCGACCAATGGGAGTGATACGAGGATCATCATCAACCTTAAACATACCACCTTGCATGGTATTTGAGCTAAAAGTTCTTGTTTGCGCATTTCAGCATTCACACACATGGATCTAAATTTATAGAAAGTGAAATGTCGACCATTTTTTCCAATACGCGTTTGAGAAAAAATCGCTGGCCCACCATCTTGTCGAATCATCGGAACCAAAACAATGCTCACCAAACCACAAATAATCAATCCGACAATAGAACCGACAATATCAATGAAACGTTTAGCAATGACATGACTCGTCTTATAAAATTTTGTAGAAAACGTGATAACATTCAGCCCTGCCATCCCACGAATCTTTTTATCACTACCTAGATAGTTATTAAAAGCATTCAGGTTAACTGTCACGTCAATTCCCATTGTCTCAAAAAGTGAGATAAACTCCCCGATGTCATACTCTTCACTTGGTAGATTGATAAAAACCTCATCGACAACTTCATGAGTAGCAAAGTCTAAGATGTTCTCAGCAGGTACAACGGTTAAGGTTTGATGCTGGAAATCAGGCTGGTCTAAAACACTGACCGCCACCAAATTCCAAAAAATTTCTCCCGACTCTATCAGCCTATCGATGACTTTTTCAACCCTAGAGGTAGCTGTTATCAAGAATATCTTCTTACTCCCCTTGAGATTTGGAAAGATGCTTTTTCTATAGCGTTTAATGCATAGATTCAACAAATACAACAGAATAGAGTGTATTGTCAAAAAATAAATCATTCCTCGTCTAGAGATACTAAAACGATCTTCTAAGAAAAAATTCGAAATACTGATAGCTAAAGCAAAGAACACGATATACTTTGTCGTGTTGATAAACTCTGCTAAATAACCCCTTTTAAAAAAATCATGCCCATAATCACTGATATAAAACACAAAAAAATGAAGAATGAACAAGATAATAACCGAAGTATTTACAATCTCTGTTTCCTTAACAAAACTAAGTAAATAAGCTAATAAAATGACAAGAAAACTCTGGATTGCCGCCAAAGTAATCTTCAATCCCTTTTCTTCCATAATCTATTCCCTAAGCTAACTCTTACTTTTTTCCATAGGAGCCATAAGCCCCATATGATCCATACTTCTCAACTGAAGTATTGAGTTTATTAAGCACAATTCCTAAGAATGGTTTGCTTGTTTGTTCGAGTTGTTCTTTAGCTTTTTGGACATCACGACGATTTGTTTCACCAGCCGCAGTTACTAAAACAGAAGCGTCACACTGCTGCGTGATAATCGCCGCATCGATAACAACTCCAATCGGAGCAGTATCTACAACGATGTAGTCAAAGTACTTGCGTAAGGTGTCAATCATGGTCGCAAAATTTTCACTTTGCAACAAAGCTGTTGGGTTTGGTGATACAGAACCCGCTTGAATGACAAACAAATTTTCAACATTGGTTTCACATAAACCTTGTGATAGGTCTGTTGTGCCTGACAAGAACTCTGTTAGACCTGTAATTTTTTCCCGTGATTTAAAGACACCTGACATGACTGAATTACGGATATCCGCATCAATCAACAGCGTCTTATAGCCCGCACGCGCGAAAGCCCAAGCAATATTGGTAGAAGTTGTTGATTTTCCTTCTCCTGGTTTGACAGAGGTAATGGAAATCACTTTCAAGTTATTCCCACTCAATTGAATATTGGTGCGAAGGGCATTGTAGTATTCTTCTGCTTTTCTTGCCAAATCTAATTTTTTTTGTGCAATTTCTAACGTTGGCATTTTTCTCTCCTATTTTAATTTATCCAAATTTGGAACTACTCCCAATAGTGCAATTTGCATCACGTCCTCAATATCTTCTGGACGTTTCACTCGTGTATCTAAGAGCTCAACTAGGAGAACTGCGACAACCATCACAACCGCCCCCGCAAGGAATCCAACCATGGTATTGCGACGAATATTTGGTGAAGATGGCGATGTTGCAGGGCGTGCTTCTTCAAGTGTTGTCACATCCGAAACGCGAGTGACGCTGATGATCTTTTGAGCCGCAACCTCTCTCAAAGAGTTGGCGATACGGCTAGCTTCCTCAGGTGCACGGTCTGTAACAGAAATCGATACAATACGCGTATCCACTGGAACTGTTACCTTGATTTTACTAGCTAGACCTTTTGGAGGAAGTTCTAGTTTCAAATCAGTCGCAACCTTCTCTAAAACGTCTTGCGAGAGAATGATTTCGCGATAGTCTTTTACCAAGTAAGATCCTGCTTGCAAGTCTTGGTTAGTCAAGCCAGGCTTATCTCCCTGATTACGATTGACCACATAAATTCGGGTCGTACTCGTAAACTCCGGCTTCACAATAAAACTACTGTAGGCAAATGCTACTGTCCCTGTCACGAATGCTACCAAAGCAATTAAAAATTTTCGTTTCCAAAGGATTTTAAGCAAGTGAAATACATCGATTTCCATCATATTTTGTTCTTTCATTTTTTCTCCTAAATCAATTGATCCATTATTATTTTTCGGGGATTATCCTTAAAAAGTTCCTTAGCCTTATCTTCACTGTATTTTTTAGCAATGATATCATAGGCTTCCTCCATATGAGGAGGTCTGTGATCCAAGTTGTGCATATCACTTGCTATCACGTGAACCAGATCTCGTTCCAAGAAATACTGGGCTCTCTTTTTCATAAATTTATAGGTTTCTCCGAAGAGTTTTGGTTTCAAAACATGAGAACTATTAACCTGGGTATAACATCCCATATCAATCAGCTCTCGCACGCGCTTTTCATTGTTTTCTAAAGCATCGTAACGTTCAATGTGGGCAATGACGGGTGTAATGCCTAGCATTAGAATATCACTCAATCCCTTATGCATATCCCGATAGGCTGTATTCATACTAAACTCAATCAAAGCATAGCGGCTATCGTTGAGGGTTGGGATTAATTTCTTTTCTAACTTCTCAACAACATCTGGCGTATAGTAGATTTCTGCCCCATAGGCAATGATTAAGTCATCCGCAACTTCCTTAGCTATTTCTCGCACCTTCAAAAAGTTAGTTGCGACTTTTTCTTCAGGAGTTTCGAACATTCCTTTTCGTCTATGCGAAGTGGAAACAATTGTCCTCACTCCTTGACTGTAAGCCTCTCTAAGAAGTTTTTTACTTTCCTCTATCGACTTTGGACCATCGTCCACATCAAAAACGATGTGCGAATGGATATCTATCATGCTACTTGCCCTCCATCACATCATTGATAGCAGCTTTGACAGCGGCCAAGCTACTTTCATCAATTTCCATCATGTAGAGGTTGCTATCAGGCATAGCGTATGAAGGAAGATCCGTGCGTCCAGTTCCCTTCAAGTCTTGAGAGTTGACTTTGTAGTTCCCACCACTCTCCAATTGAGTATTAACCAGATCCATCATGGTTTCCAAAGGCATATTGGTCTGAAGAGAATCTTGCAATCCTTGGATGATATTGTCATAGTTCTTCAAAGCTTCGGTTGAAGTTAATTTCTGAATAACAGCTACAATAACCTTTTGTTGGTTTCGACCACGGTCACGATCTCCATCTGCTAGAGAGTAGCGCTCACGAACAAAACCAAGAGCCTGCTCAGAGTCTAGATGGACATTCCCAACGGGGAAATGATACTTGCCATGTAAAGAAGTGAAATCCTGATCATTATAGACATCAACACCACCTAGAAGGTCAATCAATTTCAAGAAAGAAGTGAAGTTCAAGCGCACATAATAGTTAATATCCACTCCATAGAGATTTTCCAAGGTATGAATCGACGAGTCCACTCCATAAATACCAGCGTGGGTCAATTTATCCTTTTGATTATTCCCCCCATCCGCAATCGGAACATAGGAATCTCGAGGCGTTGTAGTCAGAAGGATTTTCTTGGTATCTCGGTTCACAGTCATTAGAATATTCACATCTGAACGCGAAACGGAACTAATCGGACCATAGGTATCAATACCACTCACATAAATATTGAAAGCTTTATTCTTCGATACCTTTGGTGCCGCAACATCCTTAGTTAATTGTTTTGTATAGATTTTTTTGATTTTTGAAGCATAATCTGGATACTCTGCTTCAATGATATTTTCAAAGACACTATTTAAGACAATTGCTTTCGTTTCGCCAGAAAGCAGACTCTTATAAGCTGCTAGATAAGAAGCACTCTGTTCAACTGTCAAGTCTTTACTCTGTGTCGTCTTAATATCCGCCACCAACTTTTGGATATTGTCATTATCTGTTTCAGTTGGACCTGTTACACTCTCTAACTGAGTCACATTATTGATTTCACTATCTTTCAAAACGACCACACTCATCGAATACTCTGAGTAGTTTGAGGTCGCATTGATATGATTGGTAAAACCGACAAACTGCTGCAAAGCATAGAGAGAAACCGAGCTAACTACGATAGCAACTGTCAAAAAGAAAACCGTAAACTTCTCGGCTTTTTTATACACTATCAGAAGGATTGCAATTACAGCAGAAATAAAAATAAGAACCGCAGTAAGGATATTGAGGTACCGAAAAGCTAAGATATTATGTTTAAAAATTAAGAACAGCAAAAAACCACTCAATAATAAATAAATGGTTGATAAAACTATATTAATATTTCGTTTTACATTCCCTAAACGAGCTCTCTTTGAACGTCTACTCATGATAATCCCCTATACACGTTAATAGTTATAAATATTATATCACAATCATGATGGAAATTCCATCCATCCTTGCTATTTTCAGCGTTTTCATTCGCTTTTGTTCTATTAAGTTACTCTAAAATATGAGCAAAGTTCCGAATGCCATTCTACACAAAAAGACAAGGCGCTCAGGGGCAACCTTGTCTGTGATCTTATTTTACGTGGTTTTCAAACTCTTTCTGGCTCTTTTCGATAGCCTTTTTACTTTCTTCTTCCCACTTAGCCTTGGCTTCATCAAATTGTTTCTTGGTAACAGGGTCTTTTTGTAATCTCATGTACTTATAATTATTTCCGTCACCCTTGATACCTACTAGGGAGTAGGCACGTGTAAACGGAGTTACTTTGGTTACAGAGGCTGTACCGCCATTTGACATAGCAGACATGACTAGAGAATTGTCAATCATCCAAGCTTGAGCTTCAGCGTATTTTTCATAGCGCTTAGCGACATCTTTGTTCTCAGCATCTGCTTCTTTCAGGAGTTGTGTATAGGTATCGAGCCCCAAACTCTTAATGAGCTCTTGGTCTTCCTTGGCATCAAGACCAAAAATCTTGAGATAGAAGCCAGTTTCAGCATTGAAGGGATCTAGATAAGTTGATGGATCCTGGTAATCACCAACCCAACCATCAAAGTTTAGGTCGTAGTCACGAGCTGCTGGATTTGGTGCTAAGAAAGCAACATTTCCAAAGTCATCTGTAGAAAGCTGTTGAACATCAATGACGATATTGTCAGAACCTAGTACTGTTTCAAGGGTTTGTTTAACCGAATTCATACCAGAGACCGCATTTTTATTTGTCTGATCAACAGGGACATCCAAATGGATTGGGAAAGTCACGCCTTGGGCTTCCAATTCCTTTTTAGCTTCTGCAAGTTTTGCTTGGGCCTTTTCCTTGTTGAAGTAGGCATCTTGAGCGTCTGCCAAATTGATACCTGACCACTCAGTTCCGTAGTTCACAAGCTTAGAAGCTGTTACTTCTCCAAAGGTCTTATCTCCCACCTGGACAAATGTTGGGGGAACCAGAGTATTACGAAGGGTTTTGCTCGCTGCTTCTTCACCGTTAGATTGAGCAGAGTAGGCTGTTCGATCAATACCAAAGTTGATAGCTTGACGGAAATTTTTATTTAAGATAGCTGTTTGAGCTGATTTCTTTTGTTCATCTGTTGTTTTAGCGGTATGATTATAGGTTTTGCGGTTGACGTTAAAGTTAAAGTACCAAGATGTCTTGTCTTGTAAGCTATAGACGATATTGTCTTGGTATTTTTCTTTTGTCTTAGCATAGTTCGAACTATTTGGATAGACTCCCGCAATCGAGTAAGCACCACTTTCAAAGTTTCGAATGGTCATCTCCTGATCTGACCCATCAAAGTAGGCTAACTTAACTTTTTCAATGGTTACTTTATCATGGTCATAATAGTGTGGATTCTTCACATATTCGATCGAAGATTTTGATGTGAAATCTTTTAACAGATATGGACCGTTATAAAGGATGCTGTCTGGTGTCAAGGTACCAAAATCTTTATCCTTTGATTTCAAGAACTCTTCGTTGACTGGGAAAAGAATACTATTGGTTGTCTTTGAATTCCAATACGGTTCTGGTCGAGTCAAAGTGTACTCGACTGTGTAATCATCCAAGGCTTTGACACCAACAGTTGAAAAGTCATTAGTCACACCCGTCACATAATCATTCAATCCCTTGATTGAATTTTGGATCAGATCCATGGCTTGCCCCTTGTTGTCAGCGGCATATTTGATCCCAGCGACAAAATCCTGAGCTTTGACTGAAGCATATTCCTCACCATCAGCCGTATACCACTTGGCATCTTTTCTAAGCTTGTAAGTATAGGTCAAACCATCTGATGAAACAGACCAATCCTCCGCAAGAGCAGGTACGAGGTTCCCATAGCTGTCATTTTCTAATAAACCATCTACAAGATTGGTAATAACGGCAGTGTTATCTGCATAATAATCTAGGAGATAGTTAAAAGTTGTTGGATTCGCACTAAATGTTGATGAATAAGTGCTAGTATCTGTGTTGGACTGTCCACATGCAGAGAGCAAAATCCCTGTCGCTAAGACAAGACCTGTCCCGATTAGTCTTTTTTTCAGTTTGATCATCATTCACTCCTTTATGTCAGTTTTTATAACATAACCATATTTTATCAAATTTATTCAAAAATGTAAAGTTACTGCCTTTATGATAACTGGTGTCTAAAACAAAAAAGGGAGCACAGTTTCCTGCAACTTCCTTTTCTATTTATAGATTACTTGACGTGTTTTTCAAGTTCTTTTTGGTATTTGGCATTTGTCTCGATTTTTTCTTGTTGCCATTTCTTGAAGGCTTCTTCGTATTCTTTTGCAGTCACAACGTCATTTTGCAACTCCAATCCTTTGAATACAAATGGGTCTCCCTTGATTCCGACTTGAGAGTAAGCTTTTGTAAATGGTACAGTACGGCTAACCGTTGGAGAACCACCTGAAGAAGCAACTGGGATTAAGAGCGAGCTGTCTGACACCCAAGCTTGAGCTTTAGCATATTTTTCATAACGCTTATTAAGGTCGCTGGTTTCAGCTGCAGCGTCATCCAAGAGTTTCTTGTATTCGTCCAGTCCAACTTGAGCCATCACTTCTGGATCTCCTCCGCGCTTGATCCCCAAGTGTTTAAGGGCAGAACCCTTCTTAGCATCAAGGATGTTGAGGTAGGTAGCTGGGTCTTGATAGTCTGGTCCCCAACCAGTTCCGTTCAAGTCATAGTCTTTTTGGGATGGAACCTTGGCTTGAGACGTAATGCTCATTTCTCATTATCGGTCATTTGAAGGACATCAACAATGACATTTTCAGTACCAAGTGATGATTCGATAGACTGCTTGAGTGAGTTGGTTTGTTGAACCGCGATTACATCTGTTTGTTCAACGGGGATATCCAAATGGATTGGGAAGGTAACACCCTTAGCTTGCAATTCTTCCTTTGCTTTAGCAAAGGCTGCCTTAGCTTTTTCAGGACTGTAAATCGTATCCTTGCCATCTGTAAGGGCTACATCTTTCCACTGGTCTCCATATGAAACGAGCTCTGCCTGCGCCAACTCTCCAAAGGTCTTTTCACCTACTTGAACGTAGTCATGAGGCACTAGGCTGTTACGGATAATCTTGTTCGCACCTTCTTCACCATTCAACTGAGCAGTATAAGAATGACGGTCAAGGGCAAAGTTTAGCGCCTGACGGAAGTTCTTGTTAAGCAGAGCTTCTTTCGTTGAAGTTTTTTGAGCTTCGTCTGTTTTGGCTGTTTTATTGTAAGATTGGCGGTTTACGTTAACAGTGAGGTAGTAGCTAGTCGCTTCTTGTGGACTGTAGACAATCTTATCGCCGTACTCTTGTTTAGTTGACTCAAAGTTTGAGCTTGTTGGGAAGAGACGGGCTGTTGTATAAGCACCTTGTGTAAAGCTACGAATCAAAGATTCTTGGTCTGATCCATCGTAGAAAGTTAGTTTGATGTTGTCAATCTTAACATTGTCCTTATCCCAGTAGTTTGGATTCTTTTCATACTCAATGACTGATTTTGAAGTCAATGATTTCAAGAAATAAGGACCGTTATAAAGGATACTTGATGGGGTTGGTGCACCGTAGTCGCTCCCTTTAGAATTCAAAAATTCTTCATTAACTGGGAGCATGGTTGCAGTTGTGACCTTAGAGTTCCAGAAACTTTCTGGTTTATTGAGCGTGTATTCTACCGTGTAATCATCAACAGCCTTAACTCCTACGGTAGAGAAATCATTGTTCTCACCACTAACATACTCTGCCAAACCTTTGATAGAATCCTGAATCAAAGAAAGACCATCTGATTTTCCGTCAGCGGCATGTTTAAGCCCAGTAACAAAGTCTTTGGCCTTAACTTCAGCGTATTCTTCTCCATCAGAGGTATACCATTTTACTCCCTTACGAAGTTTGTAGGTGTAAGTCAAACCATCCTTTGAAACAGACCAGTCTTCTGCAAGTGATGGGATTAAGTTCCCATACTTATCATTTTCCAAAAGACCATCAACAACGTTTGCTATAACGTCAGAGGTTGAGCTCTTGCTCGTCACACTATAATCCAAAGAAGATGGATCCATAGCGTAGACATAAGAGAATGTTTTGGGAACGTCCGCTTTCTTTTCACTTTGCCCACAAGCAGTTAATAATAGGGCTGCACTCAAAACAGCACCTGCTCCTAAGAGCCACTTTTTCGATTTCATAAGTAATCTCCTTAAAGATAGTGTTTTCACCATTATACCCTATTTTTTCATAAAAGCAAGGACTTTCGCCAGATTTTTTAGAAAATTCTAACAAATATTTTTTAAAGGCTTTTCTATATATTTTTCAACAAAAGAACCCCAAGCATCAAAGGCTTGAGGTTCACTTATTTTAATCCGTTAGTTCCACACAGAAAGCATCCCATGGAGCTAAGGTCTGTTTCAACTGCTTCTTTAGCAGTAGTGTTTTCAATCAAGATTGATTTGACTTTTCCTCCTACCGAAAAATCTTGTTTTTCATTGGACAAGTTAGCCACAACTAGGAAGCGGCGCTCACCGTCCTTACGGATATAAGCAAAAACCTTATCAGCCGTATCAAGCAATTTAAAGTCAGCGCGAATCAGCCAACTGTTTTCCTTACGGATTTGAACGAGTTTTTGATAAGTATAGAAAATAGAATCTGGATTTTCCAGTGCTTCTTGAACGTTGATTTCTTCGTAGTTTGGATTAACTGCCAACCAAGGTTGACCTGTTGAGAAGCCAGCATTTTTGCTTTCATCCCATTGCATTGGGGTACGGGCATTATCACGACCAATGACACGGATGCTGTCCATGATTTCTTCAATCGGAACGCCTTTTTCTAGAGCTTCACGCGCATAGTTGAGGGATTCAATATCTTCTACTTGGTCCAGTGTTTCAAACGGATAGTTGGTCATCCCAATCTCTTCACCCTGGTAGATATAAGGAGTCCCCCCTCATAAGATGAAGCAAGATCGCAAAGGCTTTGGCAGATTTCTCACGGTATTCTTGGTCATTTCCCCAGATAGAGACGATACGAGGGAGGTCATGGTTGTTCCAGAAGAGGGAATTCCAGCCGTCTTCAACTCCTAACTCAGTCTGCCATTTGTTGAAGATTTCTTTTAATTTCCCTACATTTAACTCTTTGGTAGTGCCACTTAGGCTGCCCTTCCTGATACTGAAGACAGATATGCTCAAACTGGAAGACCATAGATAATTCTTGCCCCTTTGGATCTGAGTAGAGCTTGGCAATCTCTGGCGTTGCCCCCCATGTTTCCCCTACTGTCAAGAGATTCTTATCTCCAAAAGTCGCCTGATTCATTTCCTTGAGATAGGGATGGAGCATAGGACCATTATTGACTACTTTCTCATCAGGAATTTTCCCAATCATATCAATAACATCCATACGGAAACCACCAATACCTTTATCAATCCAGAAGTTCATTATCTCATAAATTTTCTGGCGCAGTTTTTCATTCTCCCAGTTGAGATCCGGTTGTTTCTTGCTGAAAAAGTGGAGATAGTATTGACCCGACTTTTCATCGTATTCCCAAGCAGACCCACTAAAGATAGACTCCAAATCATTAGGCTCATCCCGCCAGATATAGTAGTCACGCTCAAGGCTATCAGGATTCTCACAAGCCTCGACAAACCAGGCGTGTTCATCTGAGGTATGATTGACCACCAAGTCCATGATAATTCGAATATCACGCTTCTTAGCTTCTGCGATGAGTTGGTCCATATCCTCCATGGTTCCAAAAATAGCTGCAATCGCTTGATAATCAGCAATATCATAGCCATTATCGTCCATAGGGCTGTCATAAACGGGAGAAAGCCAAATAGCTGTAATCCCTAACTTAGCTAGATAGTCTAACTTACTGGTAATTCCTGGCAAATCACCAATCCCATCTCCGTTGCTATCCATAAAACTCTTGGGATAGACTTGATAGACTACGGCATTGTGCCACCATTTTTCTTGCATCTTCTTACCTCATTATTTTAATAATCTATAGTCTATGATAGCGCTTTTTAAAACTTTGTGCAAGCGTTTGCCTAATCTTTTTAATTTCTTTTTTGACTCCGTAGTTTCCTATCTTCCAATTTTTTATTATAATAGAGGTCAGAGGTAAAAAAATGAAAAAACAAGCTTTTAGTTCTGAACAATATTTGAATCTACAGCGCGACCACATTTTGGAGCGCATTAACCAATTTGACGGCAAGCTCTACTTGGAGTTTGGTGGCAAAATGTTAGAAGATTTCCACGCTGCTCGTGTCCTTCCTGGTTATGAGCCTGACAATAAAATCAAGCTCTTGCAAGAATTGAAAGAGCAGGTTGAAGTTGTGATCGCCATTAACGCAAGCAACATCGAGCATTCCAAAGCGCGTGGTGACCTAGGCATTTCTTATGACCAAGAAGTTCTTCGCTTGATTGACAAATTCAATGAACTGGGAATTTTTGTTGGTTCGGTTGTCATCACACAATACGCAGGACAACCCGCTGCAGATGCCTTCCGCAACCAGTTAGATAAAAACGGGATTGATTCCTATCTTCATTATCCAATCAAAGGATACCCGACGGATATGGATCACATTATTTCTCCCGAAGGCATGGGGAAAAACGACTACATCAAAACCAGTCGCAACTTGATCGTCGTAACAGCTCCTGGACCTGGTTCTGGAAAATTGGCCACTTGTATGTCCAATATGTACCACGACCAACTTAATGGCATCAAGTCTGGTTACGCTAAGTTTGAAACCTTCCCAGTTTGGAATCTTCCCCTTCATCATCCGGTCAACTTGGCCTACGAGGCTGCAACCGCAGACCTTGATGATGTCAACATGATTGACCCCTTCCATCTTCAAACTTACGGAGAAACTACTGTCAATTACAACCGTGATATCGAAATCTTCCCAGTACTCAAACGTATGTTGGAACGCATTCTCGGTGAATCTCCATACGCTTCACCAACAGACATGGGTGTCAACATGGTTGGTTTCGCTATTACAGATGATGAAGCTGCTGTCGAAGCTTCTAAACAAGAAATCATCCGTCGCTACTATCAAACTGTTCTTGATTTTAAAGCTGAAAAAGTCGGAGAAACTGCTGTCAAGAAGATTGAACTTCTCATGAACGACCTCGGCATCATACCTGCAGACCGTAAGGTTGCTGTCGCTGCACGCCAAAAAGCAGAAGAAACTGGTGGCCCTGCCCTAGCCCTTGAATTGCCAAATGGGGAAATCGTGACTGGTAAAAACTCTGAACTCTTTGGTCCTACAGCTGCTGCCTTGATCAATGCCATCAAAAAATCAGCTAACATCGCTAAGGAAGTGAAACTCATCGAGCCTGAAGTCGTCAAACCAATTCAAGGTCTTAAAATCAATCATCTCGGTAGTCGCAATCCTCGCCTCCACTCAAATGAAATCCTGATTGCACTTGCAATCACAGCTATGGAAAATCCTGATGCTGCGCGTGCCATGGAAGAACTTGGGAATCTCAAAGGAAGCGAAGCTCATTCAACCATCATCTTGACCGATGAAGACAAGAACGTCCTTCGCAAGCTAGGCATCAACGTAACCTTTGACCCATACTACCAATACGATCGCTTGTATCGGAAGTATTAAACGAGGCTGGACAAAACTCAATTTGAGAGAAAAATCCAGTAAATCTTTACATAATAAAAAAATCAAACGCATAATATCAAGTCTTTTGGACACTTGGTATTATGCGTTTTTATGATTTTCCATTCTCATTTATTTCAATGAAATTGTCAACTCGACAGAGGCTCCTCCTTGGTCTGGATTGAGCAGGGTCAGACGACCACCATGCAAGAGAGCTACCTGCTTAGAAAAGGCTAAGCCGATACCATGATGGGGATTAGTTGAATTGCGGCTTTGGTCACTCTGGTAAAAGAGCATTTCTGCTCCCAGCAGCATCTCCTCAGAAAATGCAGGGCCATTGTTCCAGATAGCAAAAACCAACTGGTCCTGCTGCACTGATACCGTTAGCTTGACTTCCTTTTGGTCCTGATTAGCATGTTCAAGCGCATTCAGTAAGATATTGAGCAAAGCCCGCTTGAGATAGTCCAAATGAATGGACAATCTCAAGCTAAGATCACAATCTTCTTGGAGATAAAAATGATAGCTTTCCTGTTTGCTGAACAGTGCCCAATCATCCTGTAGATAAGCCAAAAAATCCCCTAAGGAAAGCTGACTGAACTGATTAGAATCAATCTGAAAAGTCTTAGCGTAATCAATCAAAGAGCCACAATACTCTTCCATCTTGTGACTGGCCTGCAAAATCTCAGAAGCATAGTCTGCCTGTGGCTGGCCTAACTGCGCCAATTCCAAGAGTTCAGCATTCCCCTTAATTACAGTTAGGGGCGTCTTCAAATCGTGCGATGTCGCTGATAGCTGTAAAATCAACTCCTGATTATGCTGCTGCTCTCTTTCTAGAAGATGAGCATTTTCTTGGTGGCTGCTCCGTAAATCGCTATAAACTTCTAGCATTTCCTCAATCCGAAAAAGCTGACTTTGATTTTCTTCTAAAAGCTTCTCGCTCTTTAGCATTTTTATTTCCCTGTCGATTTTTCGGAGCAATTTCAAAATATGATAAAAAGTAATCAGCAGCAAGCTCCCTGCCCAGAAGAACAAGGTGAAAAGAACGTAATCACTTCCTTGCGTAAATTCATAGCCTATAAGCACAAAAATCAAAACATGAAAAAAGACGATTTTCAAGCTAGTTGTCCAGACTAGGCTTTTGAAATTTCGGGTTCTAATTGCCATCTATAGCCTACTCCTCTCACTGTTGCGATTGCTTGCAGACCTTCTTGTTTGCATTTTTGGCGAATCTGATATACGTATTCTGAGATAGAGCGAAGCTGTGTTTCTGAGCTTTCTGGGTAAAGCAAGGTATGCAGGCGTTCAGCTGAAAAGGTCTGCTTGGGATTGCTAGCTAGTAAATGTAGCAACTTAAACTCTCGCTCTGAGAATTTCAATACTTTACCAAAACAGATAATTTCATAGCGCTCTGGATAAAATTGACAAGAAGCAATTTCAGAATATCGCTCCTCCCGTCTTTCCTCCCGCCGAAGATGCGCCCTGACACGCGCCAGCAATTCGTTGGTCCCAAAAGGCTTGACAACATAGTCATCTGCTCCGCGAAAGAGCCCTTCCACCTTGTCCGCCTCCAATTCCTTGGCCGTCAAAAATATGATGGGACACGAAAGATGAGGACGAATGTAGGAGCACAGCTCAAAACCATTAACAGGCTCCATCATCACATCTAGCAAAATCAAGTCATATCCGACAAAATGCGTCAGCTCTAGCTCTTCTATTCGATCAAGCGTCGTCACATCATAAGCATCGAGCTCTAGGACATTTTTCACCAGCTTCAAAATGCTCCGGTCGTCATCAACCACCAAAATACGATACTGTCTCATGATTTCCATTATAGCATACCTCTAGCGAACATCTCGTTTCAAGGTCAAGAATATAGCAGAGCTCCAAATCAAAGCTAGCCAGAACAGCTGTATTCCCAACCCTGATAGATCTATTGAATGCTGAAGCCCTTCATACTCAAAAAGATTTAGCGTAGCCAGATCGGGCAGGTACTTTGCTTCTTTGATAAAAGTTGTCAATAAACGGCTAAGACCAATCAAGAGAGGAAATAGCACCGACACCGGCACAACCCAAGATTGAAAGAGCAAAGCGAGGCCAGCAGCTAAAAGAGCCAGAAAAAGATTGCTGAGAAGACCAAAAGAGCTGTAATAGAGGAATTTCCCCAGTAAGGGCCAGCTAAAGTCTAGGTCAAATCGAGCCAGCATAACAAAGAAACAGCTGCCTATCATGACACTGTAGAGAACCAAGAGCAGAACGGCCAGAAAAAGGAATTTCCCAGCCAACCAAGCCTTTCTATTTGATACGGTTAGAAAATTCGTTCGCATCCCAGACTTGACAAACTCCTGGGCAAAATAGAGGGAAGTAAAGATGACGATGACAGGCTGCGCCAGATAGAGAGCATGCAAAGCTTCACTCAGAGCCTTTGTCTGGCCAACTGCTGTCTGACTGTAGTCAAGATTCATCAGAAAAAAAGGAACGACTACCAGAGCCACAAAGGCGGCACCAAGAACGAGATAGTAAGAACGAAACTTAATCCATTCACTTTTAAGCAGAGCTTTTATCATCAGTAGCGTCCTCCTAAATCCGTCTTCAAAAAGCGCAGAGAGGCCATGACGCCGATAACTAGCAACCATACGCTTAGTATCAAGAGTCCTTGCAAGGGATTGTTGGCATATTGGGAAGTCGGCGTTGCAACAAATAACTCTCCTGCGGGCTGGGGCAGATAAGCTCCCCAACTCGTGTGAGCAGCTAGGTAGTTTCCTAAATTATAGATTTGGGGTACGAGAAAAAGCAGAGGAACTAGCATGGTCCGAGCCAATAAACCTAACAAAAACGAAAGGATTCCCAATAAGGTTAGAGATAAGGTTTTCCACAAAATCAAACTCCAAGCTGCCTGATTGAGCAAAATCGGATCAAGCCCTTCCTTTCCTAAAGCCAGATGCATGACCATATAACTAAAGTAGATTGATAAAAAGCTAGTGGCAAGAGAAAAGCAAGCAAAGGTCATGAGTTTCCCCACAAGCAACTTCAGGCGGTTATTACAAGCCAATAGACTGGTTCGCAAGCTATGAGACTGAAATTCCGTTGCTCCCAAAATTCCAGCTAAGATGACTAAAACCATACCACCCATAGAAGCGCCATTAAGACCTAGATATTCAAGCGGATCAATAGCTTCTGCCAGACCGGGAACCGTCTCAGGGGTCGCATCTAAACCGATAGACAGATACTGACATCCCTCTAGCCATGACACAACAGGTACCAATAACAGCATAAAGACCACACTTACCCTGAAAGCCTTGGTTGATTGGATTTTCAACCACTCTGAATGTAATAAGGACATCGTTTCTTTCATCTTAAACCTCCTCTGTTAAGTCGAAGAAGAGCTCTTCTAAACTATCTGTTCCTTGTAATACATCTTCTAGCGTTCCCTGTTCGATAATTTGCCCATGATGAATCAAGACTACATCATCTGTTACCATTTGTACCTCAGACAGGATATGAGAGGATAGAAGGACTGTTTCCCTAAATCAGCCTGCTTGCGAATGAACTTTCTAAACCACTTAATCCCACTTGGATCCAAGCCATTGGTCGGCTCATCTAATATTAGAAACTGAGGATCACCTAGTAAAGCTACTGCCAATCCCAGGCGCTGCCCCTCTCCTAGAGACAGGCTTGATAAGAAATCCTTTTTCTTATGAGCGATCCCAGTCATCTCCAATACCTCATCAATCCGAAACTTTGGAATGGCATTACTTGCAGCAATAATATGCAGATGGTCGTAAACCTTTCTATTTGGCAGACCGCCAATACCGTCAAAAGCTGCACCTACCGTTTTGAGAGGATAAATCATTGACTGATAAGTTTGTCCATCAAAAGTCGCAGTTCCTGCTGTCGCCCGATCTAAGCCCAAGAGAATCCTCAAGGTCGAGCTTTTTCCTGCACCATTATGTCCTAGAAAAGCCGTAATGCGACCACTCCTAGCTGTAAAAGAAATATCCTTTAAAATTTGCTTGTCTCCATATTTTTTAGAAACACGATCAATTTTTACAATATGTTCCATACTGAACTCCTTTATCTTTATTTTCTCCAGTATACCCAATCTAGTTCAGAATTAGTTCAGAGATTAAACAGAAATTTCAGAAAAAGTTGGCCCACTTTTCAAAAGTCACCTTAGTTCCACTAGAAAAACTAAACTTTTCTTTCACAAGGTATTCTTCTCTCCATTCTTTCTTTATAATTCTGAGGTTTATGTATAGAGACTTTATTATCATTCTAGTACCAAAAAGTCATTTATCAAACTCCATCAACAGCACCCTTTATGATATAATGAAAGAAGAAAACTGAAAGGAACTACCATGTCAAAAGAAGTTATTGTTGAAAGTTTTGAACTTGACCACACCATTGTTAAAGCACCCTATGTTCGCTTGATTGGGGAAGAAACAGGGCCAAAAGGAGATGTCATCTCCAACTTTGATATCCGCTTGGTACAGCCAAATGAAGACTCTATCCCTACTGCTGGCCTTCACACTATCGAGCACCTCTTAGCCAAACTCATCCGTACCCGCATTGACGGTATGATTGACTGCTCACCATTTGGCTGCCGTACTGGTTTCCATATGATTATGTGGGGACGTCACACTAGCGCTGAGATTGCAGCTGTTATCAAGGATTCGCTCAAGGAAATTGCTGAAACCACTACTTGGGAAGATGTCCCTGGAACAACCATCGAATCTTGCGGAAACTACAAGGACCACAGCCTCTTTTCTGCTAAAGAATGGGCAAAACTCATCCTGGAACAAGGAATCTCAGATGATGCCTTTGAACGTCATGTCATCTAAACACAAAAGAACCAGTTACAATAACTGGTTCTTTTTTATTCTCAAAATTTTGTCTTATACTCAATGAAAATCAAAGAGCAAACTAGGAAACTAGCCGCAGGCTGTACTTGAGTACAGCAAGGCGACGTTGACGTGGTTTGAATGTGATTTTCGAAGAGTATTAGGCTTTCTCACGAATGACCAAACTCCCATCTTCCATATCTGCTTCCAGATGTTTGGCATCTAGATGATCCAAGTGGAAATCTGTTACCTTATCACGAATTTGTTGTTCAACCACGCGACGGAGAGGACGAACACCCATAACTTCGTCATAACCTTCTTCTGTGATAAAGTCCTTAGCTGCTTGACTAACTTCCAAATCAATGTCTTTCTTAGCCAAAGTTTGGTTGACTTCCGCCAACATCAAGTCCACAATCTTAGAAAGGTCTTCCTTATTCAAGTGTGAGAACTCGATAACTGCGTTAAAGCGGTTAAGAAACTCTGGACGGAAGAATGGTTTCAAGCGATCCATCAATTCTGGTTTATCCGCATCTTCTGTCAAGTTGGCTTCATAGCCAAATCCAGCATTTGATGTTGCGATAATGACAGTGTTCTTGAAGTTCACTGTATTTCCTTGACCATCAGTCAAACGACCGTCATCCAATACTTGGAGAAGAAGGGTGATTACTTGAGGATCAGCCTTTTCAATTTCGTCCAAGAGAATGATAGAGTATGGATTGCGACGAACACGTTCCGTCAAGGTATTGCTATTGTCATCATACCCCACATAACCTGCTGTTGTACCGATCAACTTAGATACAGCTGTGCGGTCACTATATTCAGACATATCCAAGCGGATGATCGCATCTTTAGTACCAAACATATCGAGCGCTAATTGCTTAGCAAGTTCTGTCTTACCAACCCCAGTTGGACCTACAAAGAGGAAGCTACCGATTGGGCGATTGCCTTCATCAAAACCAGCACGGTTACGACGGATAGCACGAGCTACAGCTTCAACCGCCTTGTCTTGGCCGATAACCTTGTGTTCCAAGCGATGAGCCATATCTTTCAAACGTTCGATATCTGATGCTCCCATTTGTGAAACTGGGATACCTGTCATTCGTTCCACAGATTCAGCCACATCGTTGATGCTTGCAGTCACTTTCATGTCTTCTGTGTGGTTTTCGACTTTTTTCTCTAATTCTGCAATACGTGTTTTGGCATTAAGAGCTGCTTCAAAATCTTCTGCCTCAACTGCTTTTTCTTGCTTGTCTTTTTCTGCCTCAATTTCCCGTTCAACAGCATGCACATCTGTTACAGGATGTTGAGCTGCCAAGTGAGCAGCCGTTACGTCCACAAGGTCAATAGCCTTATCTGGCAAGCTACGTTGAGGAATATATTGGATAGAATAATCCACTGCTGCTTTCAAGACTTCGTCTGGCAAGATGACATTGTGGTGTTGTTGATAGAGGTCACGAATCCCTTGAAGGATTTAAAGGTATCCTCTGCTGAAGGAGCATTGACCTTGACTTCGTTGAAACGACGAGCAAGAGCTGCATTTTTCAAGATGGTGTTACGGTATTCGTCTTGAGTCGTTGCCCCAATCACTGTCAACTCACCACGAGAGAGAGCTGGCTTGAGAATATCCGCAAGACCTTTAGAACCACTATCACCTCCGATTGAGCCAGCGCCAAGGATTTGGTGAATTTCATCAAAGAAGAGGATAATATTGCCTGCTTCTTTCACTTCGTTGACTAGGTTTTGAACGTTTTCTTCAAAGCTACCACGGTATTGAGTACCAGCCTCAAGACCTGAAATATCAATGGAAATGATTTCCTTGTTTTTAATAGCAGCTGGAACGTCTCCATTCACAATGGCTTGCGCTAGGCCTTCGACAACTGCTGTCTTACCAACACCTGCATCTCCTACCAGAACAGGATTATTCTTGGTACGACGTGAGAGGATTTCAGATGTTTCTTGAATTTCCTTGTTTCGTCCGATTACAGGATCCAGCTTGCCCTCACGAGCTTCCGCTGTCAAGTTGCGACCTAGTTTAGCAAGGACACCGTCTTGTTTCATACCTGAAGCGTGTTGTTGCATTTGCGCATCATATTCTGCATTTCCTGGCAATTGACCAGTTGCACGATAATGAGCAAATTCCTCAGGTGTCACTTCACGTCCATTAATCAAGTAGCGACGGTTTTCAGAACTATATCCTCTCATACCACCCATCAATTGGTTAAATAAATCATCCATGTTGTTAAAGTTATTAAAGTTGTTGTTCATATTCTTTACCTCGTTTATTCTTAATTATATGCGATCTCTGATATTGACTATCTTTGACCTTTGTTTTAAAAATTTTAGACTAGCTAACTAGCTACCCTACGTATAATTTCTGGTTTTTCTTTCTTAAATAAGCCTTTTATCATCTTCTTTTCAAAATCTGTTAGATTTAACATAGGCCTCACCCCTTTCTAGGGTATCTATCATACATTTTCAAGAAATAGAATCATTGAAAATGAAGTTTTCTAAGGAATTCATTTTCCTTATGTTCCTACTATATCACATTGGTCAGTAAAAGTCAATAGCTTTTTGACCAAATTTGACTATTTTTAAAAAAATTTTTTGAAGTACAAAAAAAGCCCCTAGAAAACGAATTTTCTAGAGACTTTCTCTATCAAGTTTAAGAGAGAAGTAGAATTCTCACTTACCAAGTTTTATGTTTCTTCTACGAAAGCTTAAGCTTTACGTTTTACGAAGAATACCAATCCGCTCAATGCCAATACTACAAATCCAATTGCAGAAAGGATAGAGGTTGCTTCACCTGTGTTTGGAAGTTCAGCTTTACCTTTATTCTCAGTAGCTGGAGGTGTTGGTGCTGGATCTGGCGTTGGCGCTGGATCCGGTGTTGGATTTGGATTTGGTGCTGGGTTTGGATCCGGTGTTGGGTTTGGAACAGTGTATTTATTTGTAAATACAACTGCTTTACTATCTGCATATGAGACAGTCGCAGTCAAGAGACCTTGACCATCCGCAACTACAGTGACTGTTACAGTGTGCTCAGTCTTATCGTATTCAACACCCTCTTCAGTACCAACTTTTTCAACCAAGGTATAAGTGTGAGTACCTGCTTCTTCGAATGAACGAACAAAGGCTACTTTACCTTCGGCAGTGTTCTTAGCTTCTGCTACAACTGCACCATTTTCTTTCAATTCGAAAGTATAAGCATCAGCCGCAAGTTCTTTACCTTCAAGTTTCTTAGTTGCTTCAATCGTAGCATCTACTGCTGGTGCTTTAAAGCTATTCTTGAAGACACTACCTGCTGGATATTCAATAGCTGCCTTCAAAGCATTTGTTGCTGCATCTTTGCTTACTGTTACCACTGCAGTCTTTTCTGTGTCATAAGTAATACCAGTTGCTCCGGCATTCACTTCTTTTACAGTATAAGTATGAACACCTTCTGCATCATAGTTGATTGCTTTAAATGTTACTTTTCCAGCTTGGTTTGTTTTTGTATCAAGTAGTTTTGTACCTTCATACAATTCAAATTGGAATTCACCATCAACCAAAGTACGACCAGCCAATTCTTTCGTAAATTCAAGTGTTGCTGATGTAGCTGTTGGAGCTGGTGGAACTGGTGCTGTATAAGTGTTTGTGAAGACACGTTCTGTATCCGCATCTTCTACAGTCGCAACCAATTGGCCTTTACCATCATCCGCAACAGTGACGAACACTTCATAGGCATTTTGATCATAAGTGATTGTTTTATCGTCACCAGCTTTTTCAGTAATAGTGTAAGCGTAATCGCCTGCTGCTGAGAAAGTGACGTTGAAGACAACTTCTCCTGAGGCAGTATTCTTAGCCGTAGCTACAAGATCTGAACCTTCTTTCAGTTCAAATGTGTAAGCATCAGCTTCAAGCGCTTTACCTTTCAAGACTTTCTTAGCTTTGATTGTAGCTTGTGCAGGTTCTGCTTTATAGTCATTAACGAAGACCGGTGTTTCACTTGTAACTGTCGCGACAAGTTGACCTGAGCCATTATCTTTCACTTCTACAGTTACTGGATGTTCTGTTTTATCATAAGTTACACCAAGTTTATTGCCAACCTTTTCTGTAATAGTATAGTTATATACTCCTGCTGTTGAATAGCTAATTTCAGAAAAACGAATCAATCCGCCAGCAGCATTCTTTGCTGTCGCAACAACCTTGTCACCCTCTTTCAGTTCAAACTCAAACTCATCTATCTCCAGCTCTTTACCATTCAAAACTTTTTTAGCTTCAATAGCAATTTTTGCTGGAGCTGCTTTATAAGTGTTGGTGAAGGTTGGGTTGTTACCTGTAACAGCTGCCTCAAGTTGGCCTTGACCGTCATCTGTAACGTTTACTGTCACTTCATGTGTAGCAGTGTCGTATGTCACACCTGCTTCGCTACCTGCTTTTTCAGTGATAGTGTAAGTGTGGTCGCCTGCTTCATTGTATTCGATTTCTTTGAAAGTAACAGTACCGTCTGCAGCGTTTTTAGCTGTCGCAACGACTTTGTCACCTTCTTTAAGCTCGAATTCGTATTTATCAGCTTCAAGGGCTTTACCTTCCAAGACTTTCTTAGCTGTAATCGTTGCACTTGTTTTAGCTGCTTTATAAGTGTTGGTGAAGGTTGGGTTGTTACCTGTAACAGTTGCAACAAGTTGACCTTGGCCGTTATCTGTAACTTTTACCTTAACTTCGTGTTTAGCAGTATCGTATGTCACACCTTTTTCACTACCTGCTTTTTCAGTGATAGTGTAAGTGTATTCACCTGCTGTTTCTAACTCAATTTCTTTGAAAGTAACGGTGCCGTCTGCAGCGTTTTTAGCTGTCGCAACGACTTTGTCACCTTCTTTAAGTTCGAATTCGTATTTATCAGCTTCAAGGTCTTTACCATTCAAGACTTTCTTAGCTGTGATAGTTTCTTTAGCTGGAGTTGCTTTATAGGTGTTAGTGAAAGTTGGTTCTGCAGATGTGACAGTTGCTGTTAAAACTCCACTTTGGAAAGTTGCTGCTACAGTAACTTCCTTGGCTTCTGTATCAAATGCAACGCCTGCAACTGCTGTTGAAGTGTCTTCTTTGATGATGTAGTGATAAGTTCCCGCACCTTTTACTTGGAGATTCTCAAAGGTAATAGTCCCATCAGCTTTTGATTTTGCTGTAGCTACAGGATCCTTCAAGTTCTCTGCAGTAAACAGGTTAAAGGTAAACTCATCTGCTTTTGGAAGTTTATCTGTACGTCCTTCTACTACTTTCTTAGCCGTCACATTGAATACAGCTGGAACAGGTTCGTCTTTAAGATGAATAGTAGAACCCGCAGCACCGAGTTTGACTGTATACTCTTTTTCATCTAGTTTATAACCTGCTGGAGCAGTCTTCTCTTTGATCTTAAACGTTTTACCTTCCCATTTCTGATCATAAGTTTTCGTAAGCGCTACTCCTTTTTCATTCGTAGTCACTTCTGTTGTTTCACTTGCATCATCTGCTGCTGTCACAGTATATACCGCACCCGAAACCGGAGCAAGAGTGAAGGCATCAGTCTTATGAATCTTAATTTGGTAAGCAGTAGATGCTACAATCGTACCAGAAATCAAAGATGTCGCCTCAGCTGTCATATCAAGTGCTCCCGGACGACTTGTATTCTGTGCTAATTTAGTCCCGTCAGCCAATGACAGAGCAACCCTATTTCCTACTTTACTTCCATCATTAGGAGTTGTTGTGTTATAAGAGACTATATAAGAGGTCGTTCCATCTTTAAAAATGATATCAAATGAAGTATAGTTTTCGTTCCACGAAACGGTATAGTCTTGTCCCTCCGTTAACAAAACTGCATCATCTGGAACAGCAGAAGTCCCAACAGTGATATTTGCCTTATACACTTTTAGAGTCTCAGGAATATACTGTGCAGGAGTGTAACTAGTATCATCATTTGGTATAGTATCATGTAATACAATATTTTGTCCTAAGTCTTGTTTCTCTGTATTTACACGTACACGCCAGGTAGACCATGCATCTCCCTTGCTAACCGAACCAATCTCAGCCAGTTTTGGAGAGTTCCAATTTTCAAGGGCAGCACGACCCCCAATTTTAGCATAATTTTCAGTACCAACTTTGGGACCATCGATTGTTTTTGATGAATAAATGTGAGTCACTTCTTGCTTCAATGAGGATGAATTAAAGTTTATGCGGGTTTTATTCTGATCCTTTAAGAATCTAAAAGTAACAGAAAAATTCCCTGACACATCCTTTACCTTATCTCCACCAGTTTTCTCTAGATATTTATCCAAGTTTTTCAAGGTGATTTTTGCTTTCCCACCTTGATCAGTCCCATTTGAAGTCACTTCAGCTTCTCCAATAGTAACTTTTGTTGTCGGATCGATTAAATCCTGACTCCCCTCATAAACTGCCATAGGAGCAGGTATATCAAAGGTAAAATAATCTCCATTATTCAAATGTTCATTATACTGTTTGAGATCAAAAGTCACGCGAAGCTTATATGCTAAATTCGTACGAAGCGAGAAATCTCCTTCTGAACTCACATTTTGCTTAGTATCTGAAGCATCTAACAGATCAATACCTGTAATGACTTGTGTCAATTCTTTTGAAACAGGATTATCTGCTTTAACAATGCCTATCAAAACAGATGCTAGGCCTAAAATAGCAAAAGCTAACGCAGAAAATTTAGAAAGCATATTTAACGCTTTGCTTTTCGACATTTCTTCTCCTCTTTTCTTTATGAAATTTTTATTTCTAATCTCCCTAAGAGATTACATCATACCATTTTGACAACCCCTATCACTAACTAGAGTTTATCTATTGTATTATAACATCTCAATACAATCTATTCAAGTTTAATAACTAGAAAATAAGTTTTTATAAGATTTTATTATATTATTCTCTCGAATTTCAACACATTGTCACAAGAATTAACAAAATCTCTCAGTATTTTTCATATGATATGTCGAAAAATTTATCTTTTTAGATATAGAAAAAAAGCCAGTCCTATAGACTAGCTTTCTTTCTATTCTAATTGAATCTTAGCTCAAGGCGTCATCCATTGAAAAGAACTTCGTGGAAGACACGTTGTGTCAATTCAGTTTTTTTGTTCTGGAGTGAGGTATTTAGTGTTTACACAGTATCCAGAGATACGTACGATAACGTCTTCACCTGACATGATCTTTTCGTAAACATCGTTCAAGTCCATAACGTTCAAGTTAACGTGTTGTCCACCGTTTTCGAAGTAACCATCAAGGATTGTTACCAAGTTATCAACTTGTTCGTCACGAGTCTTACCAAGAGCACGTGGAGAAACTTGAGTTGTCAATGAGATACCGTCAGCTGCGTAACCAAAGTCAAGGCTAGCAAGTGAGTTCAAGTTTTGCAACCATCCACCTTTAGCTTTGTTAGATGGGTTCGCACCTGGTGAGAAGAATTCAAGTTTAGACAAGTTCACAGAACCATCTTCGTTGAGGTATACACCTTTGTGGACTGGTGAGTTACCAGTTTGTTTAGAGTAAGCAACGTTAGATGTGATTGTCAAAAGTGATACAGTAGCTTCTGCGTCTTTGTATAGTTTGTGGCTACGTAGACGAGTTGTATAAGCTTCGATCAACCATTCTGCCAATTCGTTTGAACGTGGGTCATCTTCACCCCAACGTGGGTATTCACCGATTGTTTCGTAATCGTAGATGTATCCATTTTCGTCACGGATTGGTTTAACGGTAGCGTATTTGATAGCTGACAATGTATCAACTGTGTTTGCAAATCCACAGATACCGAATCCCATGTTAGCACGTTGTTTAGTTGGCAAGAAGGCCATTTGAACAGCTTCGTAGTTGTACTTGTCAGTCATGTAGTGGATGATGTTCAAAGCATCTACATAAGTGTCAGTCAACCAGTCAAGAGATTTTTCAAAGTTCGCTTTAACTGATTCGAATTCAAGAACTTCGTCACGGATAGGATCGATGTCAAATACTTTGTAGTCTTTGTGAACATCGTCGTAACCACCGTTCAAACCAGTAAGAAGGGCTTTAAGAACGTTTACACGTGCACCGAAGTACTGGATGTTGTGGCGTTGATCTTCGTTTTCTGGGTCAAGTGGTGACACACAGCATGAGATACAGCTCATTTCTCCGTATCCGTCTTTAGCCATTGTTGTTACACCTTCGTATTGGATAGAAGAGTGTTTGTGGCTCATATGCATACAGTAGCGACGGAAGTTGTATGGTAATTTGTCAGTCCAAAGAACTGTCAAGTTTGGCTCTGGAGAGTTACCGATGTTGTCAAGAGTGTTCAAGAAACGGTAGTCCATCTTAGTAACACGGTGACGACCATCGTTACCCATACCAGCCATAGAAGTTGTGATGAAGGTTGGGTCACCTGAGTACAATTGGTCATAAGCTTTTGTACGAGCAAATTTAACTGTACGAAGTTTCATAACGAAATCATCAACGAACTCTTGGATTTCTGATTCAGTAAATGTACCACGAGCAAGGTCACGTTCTGCAAAGATATCCAATACGATTGGCACACGTCCTAGAGATGTAGCAGCACCATTGATAACACGGCAGACAGCCATGAAGGCGATGTTAACCCATTGGATAGCTTCTTTCGTGTTCATCGCTGGTTTGCGGACATCAACTCCGTAAAGGTCACCCAAGCGAACAACTTGTTGCAATGCTTGGTATTGAAGGTTTACTTCTTCACGAAGACGGATTGTTTCTTCATCAATTTCTTTAATTGCATTCCAGTCGTTTACTTTTTCTTGCATCAAGTAGTCTGCACCGTAAAGAGCAAGACGTGCGTAAACACCGATGATACGTCCACGTGAGTAGGCATCTGGAAGACCAGTTACAGTGTGAGCGTGACGAGCACGACGAATGTTTGAAGTGTAAGCACGGAAGATACCGTCGTTAACTGTTGTTACGTATTTAGTAAAGATTTCGTGAACAGCTGGATCTGGTTCGTATCCATTTCTTTCAAAGTAGTTTCAGCCATACGGATACCACCTTTTGGCATGAAATTCAATTTGAAGAGTTCATCGTTTTGGATACCGAAGATAACTTCATTTTCTTTGTCGATAAATCCAGCAGGAATATCAGCAATAGATGTTGGACGAGTGTCCATTGGGAAACGAGTTTCTTCGTAGTGTGCTTTTGTTTCTTCTACGATTTTTTTGATGTGAAGTGAACGTTCTGTTGGTCCAGCAAGGAAACTTTCATCTCCATCGTAAGGTGTGTAGTTAGCTTGAACGAAGCGAGAAATACTTGCTTTTTCTTTCCAATCTACGCCTTTGAAGCCTTCCCAAGCTTTATCAAAAATATCTTGTGCTTCAACAACTGTCTTAACAACCATGTTAATGTCCTCTTTTTTCTAGTAACAGTCATCTGTTACATTCTTGAGACAAGTATACCATACAGTAACCGATTTCAACAAGAGAAAATCAGCATTTTAGACGCTTTCTTTTATAATACAGTCTCTTTTTTGTTCTTATCTGTATTATATTTTTGAAAGTCAGGTTGAACTTTCCCATTTTTTCAGAAAAAAGGGTATAATAAATAGAAAATGACACTAGAAAGGGATTGGAATGCTCATATTTCCATTGATAAATGATCTGTCCAGAAAAATCATCCATATCGACATGGATGCCTTTTTTGCTGCGGTGGAAATAAGAGATAATCCCAAGTTAAAGGGCAAACCTGTCATTATCGGAAGCGATCCCAGACAAACAGGTGGGCGTGGTGTCGTTTCTACCTGTAGCTATGAGGCACGAGCTTTTGGTGTTCATTCAGCCATGAGCTCTAAAGAAGCTTATGAGCGCTGTCCCCAAGCTGTCTTTATCTCTGGAAATTATGAAAAGTATAAGACTGTGGGACTTGAGATTCGTGCTATTTTTAAACGCTACACTGATTTGATTGAACCTATGAGTATCGACGAGGCATACTTAGATGTGACGGAAAATAAACTCGGTATCAAGTCTGCAGTCAAAATAGCCCGCCTCATCCAACAAGATATCTGGCAGGAGCTACACCTGACTGCTTCTGCAGGTGTTTCCTATAACAAATTCTTAGCTAAAATGGCTAGTGACTATCAAAAACCACATGGTTTGACAGTGATTCTCCCAGATCAAGCCCAAGACTTCCTCAAACAAATGGACATTGCTAAATTTCATGGCGTGGGCAAAAAAACAGTTGAACGCCTTCATGAAATGGGCATTTATACTGGTGCAGACTTATTGGATGTCTCAGAAGTCACTTTAATCGATCGGTTCGGCAGACTCGGTTATGAGCTTTATCGAAAGGCAAGGGGCATTCATAACTCACCGGTCAAGTCCGATCGCATTCGTAAGTCCATTGGCAAGGAAAAAACCTACGGAAAGATCCTACAAGTAGAAGAAGACATTAAAAAAGAGCTGACTCTTCTCTCCGAAAAGGTAGCTCACAATCTCAGCAAGCAGGACAAAGCTGGAAAAATCATTATCCTAAAAATACGATATGCTGACTTTTCCACTCTGACTAGACGAAAAAGCCTCCCACAAGCAACACAGGACACTAGTCAGATTTCTCAAACTGCCCTTCAACTCTACGAAGAACTAGCTGACAAAGAAAAAGGTATCCGTTTACTAGGAATTACAGTGACAGGATTTTAAAAAGCTTGAAGGAAAATTCCCTCAAGCTTTTTTCTTATACAAACAAACGCACAAAACTATAGAGCAACAAGACACTACCGAGTACGATACGGTATTTCCCAAAGAGTGTAAAGTCGTGTTTCTTCACATAGCTGGTCAAGAAACGAATAGCAACCATGCTGACTCCAAAGGCAACACCCATGGCTACAAGAAGTAAGAATAGTTGACCAAAACTCAAAAGTTGACCTGCTTTGATAAATTTGAAAATCTTTAAAGCACTAGCTCCGAACATAACAGGAATTCCGAGATAGAAGGTAAACTCTGTTACGACTGAGCGGCTTGTTCCATTCAACAAACCACCAACGATAGTCGCACCTGAACGGCTCGTTCCCGGGAAGAGGGCGAGGACTTGGAAGAGCCCAATGTAAAGGGCTGTTTTATAAGGCAACTTGTCAAGCTCTGTTACTGTTGGTTCAATGGCTTGCGCCTTATTTCGTTTTTCAAGGTAGATAAAGGCAACCCCATAGATAATCAGCATGATTGCAACTGAAACCATGTTATGGAAGTTGGCATCAAACCAATCATCTAGTTTAAAAACCAAGAGCAAAGGCAAGGTTGCAACCAAGACTTTTGACCACAATTGCCAAGTTCTACGAACTTCTACCTTAGTTTTACCAGGTTTGAAAGGGTTAAGCTTGTTAAAGTAAATGACCATAACTGCTAAAATGGCACCAAGCTGAATGACAACATTAAACATGGACATGAAGGCTTCATTCTGGTCCTTGTATTGTACAAATTCTTCAACCAAGATCAAGTGGCCAGTACTTGAAATGGGCAACCATTCCGTAATTCCTTCAACAATCCCAAAAAAGATTGACTTCAAAATTTCAATAAAATACATACATTACTCCTTTTTCTGTCCTCTATTATAACATAATTTCAGATGTTGCGATAGATTTTTTAGAAGGCGCCGATGCTACCACCGCCTCCGCCTCCTGAGAATCCTCCACCTGAAGAACCACTTCCAGAAGATACAGAGTAATTGCTAGCTGTATTTGCGACAGCAGTATATTGCTTGATTTGTGCAGTTGAGGTGTAGAACTGTGAGTGCCAACCATAGGCTACATAAAGATTCAAATCTGGATTTTCAAGCTGAATATGGCGGACTTTCATTAACTTGCTCATCTTCTTGGCATAACCAAAGAGAGTCGCATAGACCAGTAGACGGTTCCAAAGGACGATGCTCTCTAGCTCGGCCTGATCCAGATGAGCGATATCCCGAAGCATATTTTCAAAACTCGTCCAGAGATAGAAGATCTCTGCTCCTTCCTCTGTTAGAACTCCATCTCGATAGGCTCCTCGCGTGGCAAGATAAACCCAGAAACTAGCCCCTAATCCTGTCAATCCTAAGAGTAGAAATGGGATCGAAAAGAAACCATGTGTTTTCCAACTATAGTAAAAGAATAGCAGTCCACCGAGAGCTGTTATGGCTGAACAGACCCGCATCCCGAGAGCAAGGCGGCGTTCCTCACTTGTCAAGGGACGATAGTAGCTTGGGATACGAAGTACATGAACCTTATCCTTTACACAAGACTGAATGCGTTGAAGTCTTCCTTCAAAGGAGCGTTTGAGACGCGAGCCTGTTTCTCGGATATGTTTTTCATCTGACTCTTTGGCACCACGGTAAAGGGAAGATGAAACTTGGTAATCAGGGAAGAGCTCTGAAATAGCCAATTCTTTTTTATTTGACAAAGTCATGCGCAGACATTCCTTCTCAAAATTTGATAAGCCTTTTTCACTGATAATTCGTAGATAAGGTTCCTCATCCCCTTGAAAAATAGATAAATGGCCTCGATCTACTAAATCCAACAAGGTTGCCTGAATCAAACGTTCAAAAGTAAATTTACCAAACCCTGATTTGTTTAGGGGATTGACTTCCTCTAAGGAGGTTGAATACACTGCTTCTGCTAAAACCATTGGAGGCAAATCCATCGGTGGTTCGTAGAGTCGATGATCTTTTGGAAAGACCTTTTTAATGCTTGTACTCTGACGAAACTTCCTATAGAAGAGAGGAACTAGAAGTAAGAGACTCATAAAAATGACGGGAAACACCCATTTCATCATTATCTCACTTTGCGCTTTTTCTGTCGCTATATTGCTTTCAATCCGGTTAAAATCCGTTAAACGTTCTTCCTCTAACCCTTGATCTGGAGCTCCTGCAAAAGCACTTCTAGGCCAGTATGCGTGTAATTCGATCTGTCGCTTTCTAGGAAGGTCTTTCATTTTGACATGATAGAGATTATTTACTTTTTCAACACTAGAGTCCCTTAGGAGTTGGCCTGCATGAAAATAGAGTTTCTCTGCTGGGGTATCAGAGCTAATCTTAAACTCAATCTCTTTGATGTCTCCAGTACTATCGGTCAAGGGTTGCCAATTTAGCTCTGCGATATCCTTATATAAGAAGAGAAGGTTTGTTAGTTTCCAGGTAACCGTTACCCGAACAGTATCTCCGGCATATCCAGCATTGTAAATTTTTACCTTGTAGCCGTCCTCTTCCTCCATAGTATAGAAGGAAACATTTTGAACAATTCTTCCATTTTTAGAGACCTGAACGGTCGGGTCGGGATCAATGTCAAATCCTTCCGGCATTTTCCCAGCTTTTCCGAGCCCAACTAACTGACCATTGTAATCATCTCCAAAGCGGTAGGTAATTGTTTCCTTAAAAATTGCAGTATTATCTGCATGAATATTCAAATCCCCCTGATAGGATAAGATATCAAAGTCTACTGCAAAAACCAGGCTCGGTATAAATAATAAATAAGTAAATACCAAAGCCAACAGCCATCTTTTTTTCATAATCGGTTCCCTTTCAATCTTTTTACCATTATATCATTTTTTATAAGTAAAGGCTTACTTGTATTGAAAATCTCACTATTTTTAGATACAATAGAGAGAGTCATTTTTAGACTAGAAATAGGAGAAAACATGAAAAAATTATGCTTATCTATCCTTGCTAGCCTAGCCCTTACCTTAGGACTAGTTAGCCAAGTCCAAGCCGACGAATATTTACGCATCGGGATGGAGGCAGCATACGCTCCCTTCAACTGGACTCAAGACGACGATAGTAACGGCGCCGTCAAAATCGACGGTACCAACCAATATGCCAACGGCTACGATGTTCAAATTGCTAAAGATTGCCAAAGACCTTGGTAAGGAACCTTTGGTTGTGAAAACCAAATGGGAAGGACTTGTTCCAGCCCTTACTTCTGGCAAAATTGATATGATCATTGCCGGTATGAGCCCAACCGCTGAACGCAAACAAGAAATTGCTTTTTCAAGCAGTTACTATACTAGCGAACCGGTTCTATTGGTAAAAAAGGACTCTGCCTATGCCAATGCCAAATCTTTAGAGGACTTTAGTGGAGCAAAAATCACGTCTCAACAAGGTGTTTATCTCTATGATTTGATTTCCCAAATTCCAGGTTCCAAAAAAGAAACAGCTATGGGTGACTTCGCTCAGATGCGTCAAGCTCTGGAGGCTGGTGTTATTGATGCCTATGTTTCTGAACGACCTGAAGCAATGACCGCTGAGTCTGCTAACGCTAAGTTCAAAATGATCCAAACCCAACCAGGTTTCAAAACTGGCGAAGAAGATACAGCTATTGCCATTGGACTTCGTAAAGATGATAGTCGCATCAGCCAAATCAATGCGAGCATCGAAACCATCTCTAAGGATGAGCAAGTAGCCCTCATGGATCGTATGATCAAAGAGCAACCTGTGGAGTCTACAACAACAGAGGAAGAAAGTACTTTCTTTAGCCAAGTCGCTAAGATCCTTTCTGAAAACTGGCAACAACTCTTACGTGGTGCTGGTATCACACTCTTAATCTCCATTATCGGAACCATAACAGGTCTCCTTATCGGACTTGCGATTGGGGTCTTCCGTACCGCTCCACTATCTGAGAACAAGGCAATGTACGCCCTACAGAAACTAGTTGGTTGGATTCTCAATGTCTATATCGAGATCTTCCGTGGTACACCGATGATTGTTCAATCTATGGTTATCTACTACGGAACTGCCCAAGCTTTTGGTATTAACCTTGACCGCACACTGGCTGCTATCTTCATCGTCTCAATCAACACAGGTGCCTACATGACTGAAATCGTCCGTGGTGGTATCCTAGCAGTAGACAAAGGACAGTTTGAAGCCGCAACCGCTCTTGGTATGACCCACAATCAAACCATGCGTAAGATTGTCCTACCTCAGGTTGTCCGTAATATTCTACCCGCTACTGGTAATGAGTTTGTCATCAACATTAAAGATACCTCTGTATTGAACGTTATTTCAGTTGTTGAGCTTTATTTCTCAGGAAATACTGTAGCAACACAAACTTATCAATACTTCCAGACCTTTACCATCATCGCCGTGATTTACTTTGTCCTCACCTTTACTGTGACCCGTATCCTACGCTTCATCGAACGTCGTATGGACATGGATACTTACACTACAGGTGCTAACCAAATGCAAACGGAGGATTTGAAAAAATGACACAACCAATCCTTGAAATCAAACACCTCAAAAAATCCTATGGGCAAAACGAAGTGCTAAAAGACATTTCTCTCACCGTCCATAAAGGAGAGGTTATTTCCATCATCGGGAGCTCTGGAAGCGGAAAATCAACCTTCCTTCGTTCAATTAATTTACTCGAAACACCTACAGAGGGAGAGATTCTCTATCGAGGAGAAAATGTCTTAGAAAAAGGCTATAACCTCACCCATTATCGTGAAAAACTCGGTATGGTTTTCCAATCTTTCAATCTCTTTGAAAATCTGAATGTCCTTGAAAATACGATTGTTGCCCAAACGACTGTACTCAAACGCGACCACTCTGAAGCTGAAAAAATTGCCAAAGAGAATCTCGAAAAAGTTGGCATGGGAGAACGTTACTGGCAAGCCAAGCCGAAGCAACTATCAGGTGGTCAGAAACAACGCGTGGCTATCGCCCGCGCGCTCTCCATGAATCCTGATGCCATTCTCTTCGACGAACCAACATCTGCTCTTGACCCTGAAATGGTTGGAGAAGTCCTCAAAATTATGCAGGATTTGGCTCAAGAAGGCTTGACCATGATCGTCGTAACCCACGAAATGGAATTCGCTCGCGATGTCTCTCACCGTGTCATCTTTATGGATAAGGGCGTCATTGCTGAAGAAGGCAAACCAGAAGACCTCTTCACGAACCCTAAAGAAGACCGGACAAAAGAATTTCTTCAACGCTATCTCAGCTAATAAACAAAGACTGCATAAAGAATGCAGTCTTTTTAATTTGTAATTGTAAAGAAAAGGCAGACTCGATTCAGGAATCTGCCTGTGACCACAGTTTAATCTTCAAATTTTTCATGATTTTTTTCATAGAAATCGATTAAACCAAGAGCTGTTTCAAATGAAATATTTTTAACTTTTGCGCGTCCTTGTGCTAGAGCAATGATAGACATTTCACGCGCATTCGTTTCTTTAGAGATACGGTAGCCTGTGATTTTCTTATCACGAACCCAGCCAACAACTGCTTCTACTTTTTCAAAGTTCGACTTAGCCATGTTCTTCTCCTAAATTATTCTTTACAATACTTAATTGTATACGTTTTTATTTCGTTTGTCAATAAAAAAACATATATTCGTTGCAACTATATTATTCTGCATATTTTTATTTGGCTTTTAAAGCCGATAATATATGAGTTCTTATGTCCTCGACTCCATTAGGATTTGCTGGTAGGAAGATTGTATTATTACCCTCTTTATCTGCAAAAATTATTCAACGTATCTAAATACTGGTTCGTTAATAGGATAGACATGATTTGTTCTTCAGTTAGCTCAACATTGGCTCCCTTTAACTCTTGGATAGAATCAGCTAGTCCGTCAACAATTGCTTTACGCTGCTCTGCAATCCCTACACCATGTAGGCGATCTTTTTCTGCTTCAGCTTCTGCTGCGGTCACGATTTTAATCTTATCTGCTTCAGCAAGCTCTTGCGCCGCAACTCTCTTACGTTGAGCCGCGTTAATTTCATTCATTGATTGTTTTACTTCAGCATCAGGTTCAACCTTAGTAATCAGCGTTTTGACAATGATATACCCATATGTAGACATTTCTTCAGCCACTTGTTTTTGAACTTCTAAGGCGATTTCATCCTTCTTCTCAAACAACTCATCTAGGGTTAGCTTTGGTACAGATGAACGCAAAGCATCTTCTATATAGGATTTAATCTGGGCTTCTGGACGCATCAATTTATAATAAGCATCTGTGACATTATTTTCATTCACTCGATACTGAGTTGCCACATTCATCGTTACAAATACATTATCTTGCGTCTTTGTCTCTACAACAATCTCACTTTGCAACAAGCGTAGTTGAACTCTTGCTGCAATCCTATCAATCCCAAAAGGAGCTCGTAAATGAATACCACTATTGCTCAACTTTTGGTATTTACCAAAGCGTTCTATGATAGCGACAGATTGTTGTCGAACCACATACACAGAACTAACCATAATCACTGATGCAATCACCACTAAAAACAATAAAACAAGTAAAATTTGTAAAACCATGGGAATCTCCCCCTTTCGTCACCCTCATTATAGCACCATCATTACCATTACGCAAATAATATGATAATAATTTTATTTTAGCTTAAACTAGCATATTATACAACGTTTCGTTCCCATTCAAATTAATATAAGATGGGTCAAACTTTTCCATTCGATGAATCAAGCCAGCATAATCATGCTTATTGGCAAGAGCTACCCCAATCAATACAGGACCTGTCCCCTTGCTTGCTCGTTTGATATATTCAAAACGAGTGATGTCATCATTTGGCCCTAAAATATCATTTACAAACTCTCGGAGAGCTCCAGGACGTTGTGGAAAATTCACTACAAAGTAATGCTTGATTCCATCGTAAATCAAGGCACGTTCTTCCATCTCCGGCATACGGTTGATATCGTTATTTCCTCCAGAAATGATACAACAAATCGTCTTGCCTTTGATATAGTCTGATAAAACTTCCAAGGCTGCAACACTGGCAGCTCCGGCTGGTTCTGCTACAATACCTTGTTTGGAATAAAGATCAATCAAGGTTTCGGAAATCAATCCCTCGTCCACCCCAATCAGCGTTTCAACATTCTTACGAGTCGCTTCATAGGTTAATTGTCCAACCTTCTGTACGGCTATCCCATCAGCGAACTTATCAATTTCTTTGAGTTTAACTGGTCCCCCAGCTTCAAAGGCAGCTTTCATAGAGCGAGCACCATTAGCTTCTACCCCAATCACTTCAATGGTCGGGTTGGTTTCCTTAATATAAGTAGAAACACCGGCAATCAATCCGCCACCACCTACTGGTACAAGTACTGTGTCAAAATCAATAGACTCTTTACGGGCTTCTTCAAGAATCTCATAGGCTACAGTCCCTTGACCAGCCTGAACATGCGCATCATCAAAAGGATCGATGAAGGTGCGGTTTTCTGTTAATGTAAATTCTTGTGCTGCCTTAGCAGAAGCATCAAAGGTATCCCCAACCAACTTGATCGTCACAAACTCTCCACCGAAAAAGCGAACCTGCCCAATCTTTTGTTGCGGTGTTGTGATGGGCATAAAGATCGTTGCAGGAATCTTCATCTCATTACAAGTATAGGCGACACCTTGGGCATGATTTCCCGCAGAGGCACAGACTACACCACGCTCGCGTTCTTCTTTTGACAGTTGAGAAATGGCATAATAGGCTCCACGAATTTTAAAAGAGCGAACTCGTTGCGCATTCTCCTTTTTGAGATAAATCTTTGCTTGGTATTTTTCTGATAAATAATGATCATATTCTAGTGGTGTATCAACTACTACACCACTCAAAACTTTGTGGGCTTTCACCACATCTTTTGCACTTAGCATTGTCTCCTCCTCAAATACTGTTCAAGATAAAAAACGAGTTAGGTACCCCCAACTCGCCTTCTGTCTCTCTTTACAAGAATTAATTGTAGATTTTGAATGCGTCGTCGTCGTTTTTACCAACGAAAGGCATTGCTTTACGCAATTCTGCACCAACTTTTTCAATTTCAAGGTTAGCTGCTTGTTCACGGTAAGCAGTTAATTTTGGACGACCAGCCTTGTAGTCATTTACAAAGTCATTTGCAAATTTACCATTTTGGATATCTGCCAAAACAGCTTTCATGTTTTCTTTAACTTGCTCAGTAATCACACGTGGACCTGATACATAGTCACCGTATTCAGCAGTGTTTGAAATAGATTGACGCATTTTCTTGAATCCACCTTCATAGATCAAGTCAACGATCAATTTCATTTCGTGAAGAACTTCAAAGTAAGCCAATTCTGGGGCATAGCCTGCTTCTGTCAAGACTTCAAAACCTGCTTCGATAAGGGCAGTCAAACCACCACAAAGTACGGCTTGTTCACCAAACAAATCTTCTTCAGTTTCTTCTTTGTAAGTTGTTTCAAGCAAACCAACACGAGCTGCCCCAACACCTTTACACCAGTCCATAGCAATGTTTTTCGCATTTCCAGTTGCATCTTGGTAAACTGCGTAAAGAGCTGGCACACCAAATCCTTCTTCGTAAGTACGACGTACCAAGTGTCCTGGTCCTTTAGGAGCACACATGAAAACATCTACATCTGCAGGAACTTTGATAAATTCAAAGTGGATATTGAAACCATGAGCAAATCCAACTGCATTTCCAGCTTCCAAGTTTGGAGCGATTTCTGCTTCGTACAATTCTTGTTGGATTTCGTCTGGTGCCAAAATCATAATAACGTCAGCCAATTTGGTTGCTTCTGCCACTGTGTAAGTGTCAAAACCATCTTCTTTTGCTTTGTCAAAAGATTTACCTGGACGCACACCGATGATGACATCACGACCTGAATCACGCAAGTTTTGCGCATGCGCATGTCCTTGTGAACCATAACCGATTACGGCGATTTTTTTACCGTCAAGCGCTGCTACTTTAACATCTTTTTCGTATTCCATTTGAACTGCCATAGTTTTTCTCTCTTTTCTATTTTTATTGCCTTATAGGCTGGTTTAACAAATTTAAGTTATTTTTTATACTCATTGAAAATCAAAAAGTATTAGTCGCGGGTAAATCCAGTTGCACCCGTACGAGCGATATTTTTAATGCCGTATGGTCGAATCACTCGCAATAAAGCTTCACTCTTTTCAGCATTTCCCGTCATCTGGATGGTGATTGAGCTTGGAGCCACATCTACTACCGTTGCACGGAAAGGTTGGATAATGGCCAAGATTTCTGCACGCTTCTCAGCAGGAGCAGATACTTTTACCAAGATAACTTCTCTTTCCAAGTGTGGTTTATCTGTGATATCTCGAATGCGAATCACATCAATCTGACGATTGAGCTGTTTAATGATTTGCTCTACTTCATCATGAGAAACTACATCAATAATGATGGTGATGCGAGATACATTGGGGTTCTCTGTCGCACCAACTGAGATACTCTCAATATTGACTTGACGACGAGAAAGGACACCTGTAAAACGATTCAAAACTCCTGAACGGTTTTGTAATCTAGCTGTTAACATTCTACGCATGGAACTGCACCCCCAACATCTCATGATTGCTCTTACCAGCTGGTACCATCGGTAATACCTGTTCCTTACGAGAAATATCCACCTCGATAAACATGGGCACATCCTCCAGAATGACTTCTAGATCCTTCTCTATCGTCTCTGGATTATCAAATTTATAGTTTTTTTGATGCCGTAGGCCTAGTGCCATCAGCTGGAAGTCAGGAAGTGTATCAAAGACTGACTCGGAAGTTCTTCCCTCATAGAAGGATTCCTGCCACTGACGAACCATTCCTAGTGAGTGGTTATTCAACATGACAACCTTAATTGGCACCTTGTAGATGTTTAGGATAGCTAGTTCTTGGTTGGTCATTTGGAAACCACCATCACCGACAAAAAGGATGACTTCTTTTTCTGGATTGGCAATCTTGGCTCCGATAGCTGCAGGAACTCCGAATCCCATGGTACCCAAACCACCTGAAGTGACTAACTGACGCTCATTTTGATAAGGATAATACTGAGCTGTCCACATTTGGTGTTGCCCTACGTCAGTTACAACAACGGCATCTCCATTCGTCAACTCACCGATGCGTTCAATAACAGCCTGAGGTTGAACCACACGTTCTTTCTTATCATAAGAACGAACGCGGTTCTTGTCCTTGGTGACTTTTTCAATCCATTTTTCAGTATTGTTATGAACAGTTGGTTCTGCCAGTAGCATCTGCAAGGCTTTCTTAGCATCCCCCACTACAGGAATATCTGCACTGATAATCTTACCAATCTCAGCTGGGTCAACATCGATATGGGCAACCTTAGCATTCTTCGCGAAGGTCTTAGGGTTCCCAGTCAAGCGGTCATCGAAACGGCAACCAATACTAATCATAAAGTCCGCTTCCGTCATTGCAATATTGGCTGCGAAAGAACCGTGCATTCCTCCCATCCCTAGAAAGAGCGGATGACTCGTTGCAATGGTTCCTTGCCCCAAAAGACTAGTGACTACTGGAATTTGGTAACGTTCAGCAAATTCATTGAGCTCTTTAGAAGCTTCCGCATAGCTGATACCACCGCCTGCTAACAAAACAGGTTTCTTGGCTTTTGACAATTGCTTCAAGATTTTCTTGATTTGCATGTCATTCGGTTCAAGCGTCGGTTGGTAACTTGGTAAATTCACCTCCGGTGAATAGATGAAATCTGTCTCTAGAGCTGATACATCCTTTGGCAAGTCAATCACAACAGGACCTGGACGACCTGTCGTTGCGATATGAACAGCTTCCGTAATGATACGGGGAATATCTGCTGTCTCACGAACTTGGTAATTGTACTTGGTAATGGGCATGGTAATCCCCACGATGTCCGCCTCCTGAAAAGCATCTTTCCCAATTCCAGCTCGCGCAACCTGACCTGTAAAGACCAAAAGGGGAACGCTATCGCTCATGGCATCTGCAATCCCTGTAATGGCATTTGTTGCTCCCGGCCCACTCGTGACGACGGCAACGCCCAACTTTCCAGTTGATTTGGCATATCCTTCAGCTTCGTGAAGACAACCTTGCTCATGGCGTCCTAAGATGTGGCGAATACCTTTAAAATTGTATATCGCATCATACAAAGGTAAGACCGCACCACCAGGATAACCAAATGGTATCAATCCCTAAGTCCCGAAGTGTTTCCAAAACTAGGTCCGACCCCGTCTTAGGAGATTCTAAACTGATTTTCTCCATTATTCCCCTTTCTCTTCTCTTAAAAAAATAGCTTGTTACTATCATACCATTTTTTCAAAAATTTTCAAGGCAAAAGAGTCAATTTTCTGAATTTTCTATCTAAAAGTGTATTTATGAATTTTTCCCTTATTTTTATTAAGTTATCTACGGAATTAGGAACCTTTATTTACTTTAATTTATCAAATTAGAATATTTTCTTTCTGGATAGAATTAGTATTTTTCTCACTTGGCGACCAAATTTGTATACTATATTCAGCAAAAATGAATAGTTAAAGACAAAAAAGGAAGCCACTAAGTGACTTCCTTCTAGAGTGAGGACTGATTAGTCTTCACCTTTGTTTTTCTTAATGATTTCTTCTTGTACTGACTTAGGTACATCTTCGTAGTGGTCAAATACCATCATGAAGGTACCACGTCCTTGAGATGCAGAACGAAGAACTGTTGCGTAACCGAACATTTCAGCAAGTGGAACGTAAGCACGAACGATTTGGCTGTTACCGTGTGCTTCCATACCATCTACACGTCCACGACGAGCAGTTACGTGACCCATAACATCACCAAGGTTTTCTTCTGGAACAGTGATGGTTACAAGCATCATTGGTTCAAGGATAGCTGGTTGTGCTGATTTAGCAGCTTCTTTAAGGGCAAGTGAAGCCGCGATCTTGAAGGCTGTTTCAGATGAGTCGACATCGTGGTATGAACCGTCGTAAAGCTTAGCTTTAACGTCAACCATTGGGTAACCTGCAAGAACACCGTTAGCCATAGATTCTACCAAACCTTTCAACCGCTGGGATAAATTCACGAGGAACCACACCACCGACGATTGCGTTTTCGAATTCGAATCCTTTACCTTCTTCGTTTGGACTAAACTCAATCCATACATCACCAAATTGACCTTTACCACCAGACTGACGTTTGAAGAATCCACGAGCTTGAGTAGAAGCGCGGAATGTTTCACGGTAAGATACTTGAGGAGCACCTACGTTCGCTTCCACTTTGAACTCACGACGCATACGGTCAACAAGGACGTCAAGGTGAAGTTCACCCATACCTGAGATAACTGTTTCACCAGTTTCAACGTTTGTTTCAACGCGGAATGTTGGATCTTCTTCAGCCAATTTTTGAAGTGCGATACCCATCTTATCTTGGTCAGCTTTAGATTTTGGCTCAACCATCAACTGGATAACTGGTTCTGGAACGTGGATTGACTCAAGGATGATTTTAGCTTTTTCATCTGTCAATGAATCACCAGTAGTTGTATCCTTCAAACCAATAGCAGCTGCAATATCACCAGCATAAACGGTTTCGATTTCTTGACGACTATTGGCATGCAATTGCACAAGACGTCCGATACGTTCACGTTTACCTTTAGAAGTGTTCATTACGTAAGAACCTGATTGAAGAACACCTGAGTATACACGGAAGAATGTCAAACGACCTACAAATGGGTCTGTTGCAATCTTGAAGGCAAGAGCTGCGAATGGCTCTTCGTCAGATGCTGGACGAGTTTCTTCTTCGTCTGTATCTGGGTTGATACCTTTGATTGCTGGGATGTCAAGTGGGCTTGGAAGGTAGTCGATAACCGCATCAAGCATCAATTGAACACCCTTGTTCTTGAAGGCAGAACCACACAATACTGGGAAGAATTCAACGTTGATAGTTGCTTTACGGATAGCAACTTTCAATTCTTCGTTAGTGATTTCTTCACCTTCAAGGTATTTCATCATCAAGTCTTCATCAGTTTCAGCAACTGCTTCCACCAATTTCACGGTATTCTTGAGCTTGGTCAAGGTATTCAGCTGGAATATCTTCTTCAAGGATATCTGTACCAAGGTCGTTAGTATAGATTTCAGCTTTCATCTTGATCAAGTCGATGATACCGCGGAAGTCATCTTCAGCACCGATTGGCAATTGGATTGGGTGTGCGTTTGCTTGAAGACGGTCGTGAAGTGTGCTTACTGAGTAAAGGAAGTCAGCACCGATTTTGTCCATTTTGTTGGCAAATACGATACGTGGAACTCCGTACTCAGTTGCTTGACGCCAAACTGTTTCAGTTTGAGGCTCAACACCTGATTGTGAGTCAAGAACAGTAACCGCACCGTCCAATACACGAAGAGAACGTTGTACTTCGATTGTGAAGTCCACGTGTCCTGGTGTGTCGATGATGTTTACGCGGTGGTTGTTCCATTGAGCTGTTGTCGCAGCAGATGTGATAGTGATACCACGTTCTTGCTCTTGCTCCATCCAGTCCATTTGTGACGCACCTTCGTGAGTTTCACCGATTTTGTGGATTTTACCAGTGTAGTAAAGAATACGCTCAGTAGTTGTTGTTTTACCGGCATCGACGTGAGCCATGATACCGATATTACGAGTTTTTCAAGTGAAAATTCGCGTGCCATGAGGTTTGTTTCTCCTATTTATTTTTAATTTCTATTCTATTATAACACGATTTTAATAAAAACGGATAGGCAGGACCTACCCGTTCTCAATGTTTATCTTGTTTTTGTTGGTTTCAACTTGTATACAAGTTGAATTGAACTCGGGCTAGAAGCTCAAGTTAACTGATTTGAACCCGAGCGAGGCCCGGTGCAAAAAAGATAAACTGCTTTGTGTTCACGGAACACTGCATCAGTTTCCTATTTTTGCCTTGGGCCTTTGCCGCTCTTGGTATCATTTTATTACCAACGGAAGTGTGCGAAGGCACGGTTAGCTTCAGCCATACGGTGAGTGTCTTCACGTTTCTTAACTGCTGCACCAGTGTTGTTCGCAGCATCCAAGATTTCTTTTGCAAGACGGTCTTGCATTGTGTGTTCACCACGAAGGCGAGCGATGGTTACCAACCAACGAAGTCCAAGTGTTGTACGACGTTCTGGACGAACTTCAACTGGGACTTGGTAGTTAGATCCACCAACACGACGTGCACGTACTTCAAGTACAGGCATGATGTTTTCCATAGCTGTTTCAAATACTTCAAGTGCATCGTTACCAGTAGCTTCTTTGATTTGCTCAAAAGCACCGTAAACGATTGAAGCAGCTGTACCACGTTTACCATCAAGCATAACGCGGTTGATAAGACGAGTAACTAGTTGTGAATTGTAAAGCGGATCTGGCAATACGTCACGTTTTGGAGCTCTATTTTTACGACTCATTTCTCTTTATCCCCTTTCCTTATGCTTTTGGACGTTTAGTACCGTATTTAGAACGGCCTTGTTTACGATCGTTAACACCTGCAGTATCAAGTGCACCACGGACGATATGGTAACGTACCCCTGGAAGGTCTTTTACACGTCCACCACGAAGAAGCACCACGCTGTGCTCTTGCAAGTTGTGTCCGATACCTGGGATGTAGGCAGTAACTTCGATAAGGTTGCTCAAACGTACACGAGCGAATTTACGAAGGGCAGAGTTAGGTTTTTTAGGTGTCATTGTTCCCACACGAGTTGCAACACCACGTTTTTGTGGTGAAGAAACGTTTGTTTGAACTTTTTTATGACTGTTGTAACCAACGTTCAAAGCTGGTGATTTAGATTTTTCTACTTTTGATTTACGCGGTTTGCGAACCAATTGGTTAATTGTAGGCATCTACATTCTCCTGTGTTTTTTTATTTTTGGTGATGATACACTTGGTGACAGCTACCATCTGTGTGTACTTTTGCAACATTTGTCAGCACGTCCCTGTACACTTTTGAGAGACCAAAAGTAAAAAGTACCGTCTATTATTGTAACACAATTTTTCCTTCATTGTCAAGATATTTTTCATTTTTATTCTGATCTTTTAACTCTTTGACACTAGCTTTCACCGCTTTTCTAAACCAGAAAAGGAGACAATTTGCCTCCTCCTTTCTAGTATGGTTTTCCTTTGATTCAAGTTGTCATTTCGGAATTTTTTAACCCTTCTTATCAAAGCCAACCAGATTCTTTTGCGATGTTGGCTGCCTCTGTTCGATTGCCTGCATCTAACTTGGAAAAAATATTGGTGACATAGTTTCGGACGGTTCCGTTTGATAGATAGAGTTGGTCTGCAATTTCTTGGTTGGATAAGCCCTGAGCGATTCCCTTTAAGACAGCAATCTCTTGTTCTGTCAACGGATTGGGGTGCGTCATCACCACTTCCATCAATTCAGGCGAATATTCCTTGCGTCCTTCGAGAACAGTGTGCAAGGTTTGCATGAGGTCTGCAATGCTTCTTTCTTTCAAGACATAGGCATCCACTCCAGCCTTAATCGCGCGTTCAAATAGCCAGGGCGCTTGAAGGTTGTCACCACAACCACCTTTGTTTCTAGCTTTTCTGCTCGTATCCACTCCAAGACTTCGAGGCCTGTCTTAACAGGCATTTCTACGTCAAGAATGGCGATATCGACAGACTCTTTTTCTAAAAGTTGGATTGCTTCTTGGCCATCCTTGGCTTGTAGGACAGAATCTACATCTGGTTGAAAGGCAAGCAACTGGCACATAGCATCTCGCAACATACTTTGATCTTCTGCAACAAGTAATTTCATCTTAGTTTCTCTCCTTATAAGGTAGCCGAACCTGCACTTCAGTCGGATGTTTCTGACTGATCACCTTTACTTCTCCTGAAAAAGGAAGGACACGGTCTCGAGCAGTATGGAGTTCATCCCCTTTTAGAGAAGCAAAGCCACAGCCATCATCTCTCACTGTTAGAATGAGTTCTTTCTCTGTTCGTTCTAATTTCAAGTAAGCTTTGGATGCTTTGGCATGTTTGATGATATTGGTCACTAACTCAAGTAAAATCATGGAGGCCGTTGATTCTAATTCCTGAGTTAGGCTAGCTGTATCTAGTTGGTGATTGATTTCTGTCTCAATTCCTGCAATTTCCAGCATTTTTTTAACAGTCGCAAATTCGGAAGCAAGGGTTCTTGTTTTAAGATTTTCGATAATTGTACGAACTTCACGCATTGATTCTTTGCTAATTTGCTGTATTTCTCTTAATTCCTTTTCCACCTGTGGATAGGCCTGCATTTGAAGAAGTTGTAGGGCAAGGTCCGTCTTCACACTCAACATGGCAAAGGTATGGCCTAGACTGTCATGAAGATCCTGACCGATACGACTGCGTTCGTTTTCAGCCAAGAAAAGATTGAGCTTGGCATTTTGTTTCATCTTTTCTTCTTTTATGTCCTCCGACAATCGAATTCGATAAAGACCAAAGGTCATTGCATCGGAAAAGATAAAGGTCACCAAGAAAAAGAGTAGCTGCCAGGGACTAACATGATTGACCATATAGATTCCGGTCAGAATAAATGGTTGCAGGACAATAAAACTGACAAAACGCCAAGAGTGAAAAGAAATCTCATCCAGCTCATAAATAAGGAGATTGGATAAATAAAAGATAAACCATGTGAAACCTGAACTTAGCCAAACAGATGTATAAAAAATGTAGACAAGCATGGACCACCATGCTAGCCACTGCACGGTGCGATTCTGACTGATTAAAACCGAATAGAAGGCAAGTACAAATAGTAGGGTCCATAGCAAGGTTAAAAGCGGGTAATCTCCAACGATGACACCCGCTATAGGAAAGATGATAAACACAATTGAAATATGAAACATATAATGAATGTTTTTAAATTTTTCCAACATAGATTTATTTTACCTCAATCCGTTTTTTCAGTTGAATGACCAATACACCAAAGAAAACTGTATAACCTAGTACAACCAAGGCAGCAAGAATGTTAAACTCGTGATGCTCCAAATAAGTCGAGACAACCTGCATCAGTTGATAGGTTGGAGTCAGCTTTCCAATAGATTGGAGCCATTCTGGGAAGGAATCCAAGGGGAACCAGAGTCCACCTAGGACAGCCAAAGCAATATAGGCAATATTTCCAACAACCGTCATCAGTTGAGCACTGGGAAGCAAGCTCACCAAGACACCCATACTGATAAAGACCACACTTCCGACCAGCAAAATAGCACCAATTACCAACCAGTCAAGCCAAGGTAGCGTCACTCCGCGGACAAAATGACCAACTGAAAAGACAACTGTAATTGATAACAAGAAAGTAAGCAGAGTGCTGAACAGTTTTGATACATAATATTCTACCATAGATACGGGAGAATGTTGAATCAATTTTTGCCAGTTGTTCGTCTTGTCGGATTCGAGTGTGCTAGGGATACTGAAAAAGGCACTTGACATGATACTAAAGAGCGTCATGGCAAAGAGATAGGCTTGAAGAGCAATTTCTGGAATATCTGACCCTGACATCATACCAGAAAAGATAAGGTAAAACACACTTGGAAGTCCGATGGATAGCAAGTAGTAGACTGCTTGCCGTTTCATCAGAATGATTTCCACTTTCATGAGACTTGTCATATTTTTCATCGTCAATCTCCTTTAGTCTTGAGTCGTTTCGAAGATACTGTCTAAGAGAGTTCGATTGCGAACTTCAATTTCTTCGATCATGCAGCCCTGTTCTTGCAAGGTTTCCCATACCTGGCTGGCTTCTTTGGTTGTGAAGGAAAGAGCATTTTGCTTGATTTCAAGCTCTTGAATCTGGTCCAAAGTGCTGATAACTTCCTGATAAGTTAGAGGAACGGTAAAGTGTTTTTCTTGTTCTTCACCACGCATGGCATAAGGCGTCGTATCCCGGATCAATTCACCCTTGTGGAGGACCAAAATGCGGTCAGCCGTATGTTCTACCTCTTCGATATAGTGAGAAGAGTAGACAATGGTGACACCATTTTTCTTTAACTGATTGACAATTTCCCAAAAATGCTGACGTGTCGAGGTATCCATGGCAGCAGTTGGTTCGTCCAAAAATAGAATTTTCGGACGACCTATTAAAGCCAACACGAAAGAGAACAAACGTTTTTGCCCACCAGACAACTTGCCCGCTAGCTGATTTTTCTGCTTGTCCGAAAATCTCAGCAAGTCATCAATTTCTTGATTGGAGAGACTGTTTGGATAGATTGATTGAAAGAAGGATAAGAGTTCTTTCACTTTCAAGTCTTGAACCACCGTATTTTCTTGAGGTAAGATAGAAATAAGCTGCTTTAATCGAGGATCTGTTGGTGCAAAGCCTTGAATAGCTATCTGACCTGAGCTCACGAACTTGTCGCCCAAGAGGCAATCAATCAAGGTCGTCTTACCTGCTCCGTTAGGTCCGATCAAGGCGACACATTCACCATCGTTGATTTCAAAGGAGATGTTCCGCAAGATCTCCTTGTCTTTTATTTTCTTACTCAATTTCTCAACTTTAATCACAGTCATGAGATTCTCCTTTCAACCACTTCATTCCCATAGGGAAAACGACGAAAATCATAAACCCAAAACCCCAAGCACCACGAATAAATTGGCGAAGCACGGTTTGGTCAAACCAACCAGTAAACATTTCCACTAACCATACCAAGAGTGACAGGCCGATAAAGAAATAGATGATTGCTTTTTTCATTCCTCAAACTCCTTTTTCACATCTCTGACTAATTTCAAACCTTCTCTGACAAGCCAAGACATCATTCCAAAGCCAGCAAAGAGCTCCCAAGGAAAATGATAGAAACCCTCGTCCAATCCTGAAAACATGAGATAGGTCATAACTCCTGCTGCTACTAAACTCACTGCGACAATCATTTTATTTTTCATTTCTTCTTCCTCCATTTCATACTTCAATTATAGTCTTTTGAAGTTGGCGGAGCTAGATGCTTCTGTCACTAGGAAATATGACAAATGTCATAAAAAAGAACCGATTTCTCGGTTCTTAAAAATGATTAGTCTGATTCATCGTTTCGTTTCTTTTTACCTAGCAATCCAAGTGTCATGGCACCTGCTAGGGCTGTCAGAATTCCTAGATTTTTCAAACCATCTTCTTGACTTCCTGTATTTGGAAGTTGATTTTTTTCTACAGAGATGTTTTGCGTCAATTGATCTGGTTTCGAATCAGGTACTGAAAGTTCTTTTTTATCAGACTGTTTCACTTGCTCTGGAAGTTCTACTACTGTTGGAGTATAGAATCCTGAAATGATATTTCCATTGCGATCTTTACGGATCACTTTCACACCTTTAGCTTGTCCTACAAAGTCTGCCTCAGGGGTAAAGGTGACGGTGCCATCTGGTGAGATTACATAAGTTCCTTCACCTGGAACGACTTTTTCAGTTGTTCCATCTTCAAAGGTTGGCGGAACTGTCAGATCGACATCACCTGTAAAGTTTGGCTTACCAGTCTGAGTTTGACCTTTAAGACCTTCTGATGTCGCATCACTCACTTGTGTTTGTCCAAGGACAGTTGGTGTGTAATGAGCAATAACTACATTTCCATACACATCCAAACGTTTCACAACCAATCCTTTGGCTCTACCAACAAAGTCTGGTTCTGGAGTAAAGGTAATCTTACCATCTTTATCAATTGTATAGCTTCCTTCACCTGGAACAACCATAGTCGTGCTACCATCCTCAAATGTTGGTGGAACTGTACTATCGATATGTCCTTCAAACGTTGGGGTTGCTACTTGTGGTTGGCCTTTTGCTCCTGTAGAAGTCGTGTCATGACCAGTAGATGGATCTACAACTGTTGGGCGATAGCTTGCAGTAACTGGAGTACCATTCTTGTCCTTACGGACAATCGTTACGCCGGTTCCTTTTCCTACAAAGTCTGCCTCTGGCGTGAAAGTGACGGTGCCGTCTGGTGAGATTGTATAAGTTCCTTCACCTGGAATCACTTTTTCAGTTGATCCATCTTCAAATGTCGCCGCCACAGTTTCATCGATTGGAACAAGCGGATTACCACCTTCAAATGTTGGAGTACCTGTTTGAACAAGACCCTTAATGTTAACTGAAGTAGTATCTTTACCAGTTGGAGTCACCTTAGTAAACTCTGGACTGTAAGTCGCAGTAACTGGGGTACCGTTCTTATCTACGCGTTTGACTGTGACTGGATCTGGGTTTCCAACAAACTGTTTGTCTGGGGTGAAGGTCACTGTACCGTCTGGTACAATCGTGTAAGTTCCTTGACCTGGAATAGTCTTCTCTTTGCTACCATCTTCGAAGGTTGGCTCGACTGTTTCATCGATTGGAACCAGTGGGTCACCACCTTGGAAGCTTGGAGTACCTGTTTGCGGAACACCTTGAGGGCCTGTGCTGGTTGCGTTAGTGCTGGTTGGAACTACTTCTTTCACCACCGCTTGGTACTTGACAGTAACAGGAGTTCCGTTGACATCCACTCGAGTCAATTCAAGCTCTGGTGTTTCACCCTTGAACTGTTTATCAGGAGTGAAGGTCACCTTACCATCTGCGTCCACTTCGAACTTACCAACATTTGGCACTTCTTTCACAGCTGTCCCATTGTCAAATAGTGGTGTTGAATCAGCTGGGAATGGAACTGAGTCATGGCCTGGAGTGAAGGCCACTGTACCTTCTTGGACCTGACCTTGCAGACCCTCTGTCTTATCACCTGTACCAGTTGGGGTTACTTTCGTAAACTCTGGACTGTACGTCGCAGTCACTGGAGTGCCATTCTTATCCACACGTTTCACTGTAACTGGATCTGGGTTTCCAACAAACTGTTTGTCTGGTGTGAAGGTGACTGTACCGTCTGGTGTAATCGTGTAAGTTCCTTGACCTGGAATAGACTTCTCTTTGCTTCCATCTGCGAAGGTTGGTTCAACGGTTTCATCGATTGGAACCAGTGGATCACCACCTTGGAAGCTTGGAGTGCCTGTTTGTGGAACACCCTGAGGGCCTGTGCTGGTTGCGTTAGTGCTGGTTGGAACTACTTCTTTCACCACCGCTTGGTACTTAACGGTAACAGGAGTACCGTTGGCATCCACTCGAGTCAATTCAAGTTCTGGTGTTTCACCCTTGAACTGTTTGTCTGGGGTGAAAGTTACCTTGCCGTCTGCGTCCACTTCGAACTTACCAACATTTGGTACTTCTTTCACAGTTGTACCATTGTCAAATAGTGGTGTTGAATCAGCTGAGAATGGAACTGAGTCATGGCCTGGCGTGAAGGTCACTTTACCTTCTTGGACCTGTCCTTGCAGACCTTCTGTCTTATCACCTGAACCTGTTGGTGTTACTTTCGTAAATTCTGGACTGTAAGTCGCAGTAACTGGAGTGCCATTCTTATCCACACGTTTCACTGTAACTGGATCTGGATTCCCTACAAACTGCTTGTCTGGAGTGAAGGTTACAGTTCCGTCTGGTGCAATCGTGTAGGTTCCTTGGCCTGGAATATTCTTTTCCTTGCTTCCATCTTCAAAGGTTGGCTCAACCGCTTCATCGATTGGAACCAGTGGATCGCCACCTTGGAAGGTTGGAGTACCCGTTTGTGGAAGTCCTTGAGGACCTGTGCTCGTTGCGCCAGTTCCTGTTGGTGTCACTTTCGTAAATTCTGGACTATAGGTCGCAGTAACTGGAGTCCCATTCTTATCTACGCGTTTGACTGTGACTGGATCTGGGTTTCCGACAAACTGCTTGTCTGGTGTGAAGGTCACTGTACCATCTGGCGCAATCGTGTAGGTTCCTTGACCTGGAATAGTCTTCTCCTTGCTTCCATCTGCGAAAGTTGGCTCTACTGTTTCATCGATTGGAACCAGTGGATCACCACCTTGGAAAGTTGGGGCGCCTGTTTGAGGAACACCTTGAGGGCCTGTGCTGGTTGCGTTAGTGCTGGTTGGAACTACTTCTTTCACCACCGCTTGGTACTTGACTGTAACAGGAGTTCCGTTGGCATCCACACGAGTCAATTCAAGTTCTGGTGTTTCCCCCTTGAATTGCTTATCTGGGGTGAAGGTTACCTTACCATCTGCATCCACTTCGAACTTACCAACATTTGGTACTTCTTTCACAGTTGTACCATTGTCAAATAGTGGGGTTGAATCAGCTGGGAATGGAACTGAATCATGGCCTGGTGTGAAGGTCACTTTACCTTCTTGGACCTGACCTTGTAGACCTTCTGTCTTATCACCTGAACCTGTTGGTGTTACTCTTTCAACAACTGGGGTGTAGGTCGTTACAGCCGACTCTCCATTTTTATCCACCACTCCAACTTGAACTGGAGTTGCCGGACCATAGAAGGTTTTCAGTGGAGTAAAGACAATTGTTTTATTTACAAGATCTAAATCGTACGTCCCTTGGTTGGCAATGGTTAGCGAAGTTACCTTTTGTCCATTCTCATCATAAAGAAAGACACTGCTTCGGACTAGTTCAACGGATTTCTTTGCTCCATTGATGGTTGTTGTACCTTTTGTAAAGTGAACCTCGCTCTCGCTTGCTCTATCGTCATCAAAGTGAATCGTTGCTGCCTGCTTCTGCCCTTGAATGCCTTTAGATTTCGCTGCACTTGCTGAAGGGACAACTGGAAGCGGAACATAATACACCACCCGATACCAGGTAAATTCCTTTTCCAACTCTTCATCTCTAGGATCATCCGCGTTCATTAAATATTCATAGAGAGCTCCTTCTCCCGACATTGTGTTTGCATCAATATCCTCTCTTGGATAATAGCCAGGAATTTCAGGAGAAATCACTTGAGACCAAGTTTGGTCTGCAGACCAGGCTGAGTATGTCACACCAGCTGTCGCATCATTTGGTTGCCGTTTCGCCAAAACCTGGTCAATTCTCTTCGTGCGAGTAAACGAATGAGTCTCAACATGTTTTGGAGGAAGGAGTGATAAATCAGAATGGTTTGTTTTTTTGAGATATTCAAAATCAACCTCGCGAGTTCCACGAACAGTTTCGGTTAGTTCTGTAATCTTGTGTCTAAACTGAAACTTGAATTGTTTTGGACTAGCCGAATCACCAAAGGTATGATCTGTAAAATCGTTACTGATCAGTTCATATCCTGCATCTTCCAATTCCTTAATTCGACGAGCAGGATCATAAGAAATTGGTCCGTTTGGTTTTCCTACAACTGTGTCTACCTGTCCTAGTTGTACTTCCTTAGACGGATCGTTTATATCCACAAAGGTAAAACTTGCAGATGACAGTTTGGTAGACATTTGGATTGAAACATTATTGGACTCAGTGTACTTGGAACTGCCATTTGCCAGTGCCGAAGAAAGATAAGCCGTAGCACCTGGGGCAGTATCTTGCCCGATAACTGCTCCATCAATAGGAAACTGAATCCTACTTCCAGCAGCAACCGGAGCAGTCGAATGCCAACGAACTGCACGAATCTCTGACCAATCCGACACTTGATCTGCTGTGAGCCATTGTGAAGCACTAATTTCTGCAGCAGTGCCTGCAGTACGACTATATTGAACTTCCCAGCCTGAAGGTGGTGTTAAGCTTTTGTCAAACTCACTGTAAATCCAGAACCACGATTTCTGGATTCTAGCTGTTTATCACCTTTCATCGGCAGGGATGACAAAACATAGACATCTGAAACAGGCTGTTTCGCTGCGTTTTTATAGGTCACTCTGAAATCAATCTCATCGCCAGGATAGTGCTCTTGGGTATTGTAGGCAAAGTGTTGGTTTGTAGCTCTCTTCACTTCAGAGTAGACACCACTCGCTTCAGAAGCCTGTACGATCACATCGAAGTCATAAGAAACTGAATTTTTCGAGGTAACTGTAATGCCATCAAGCTCCCCTAAGTCGTAGCCATTCTGAGCTTGAACGTCAGGAAGTTCCTCGTCCCAAAAAGCAATCGCTTTATAGGTGTAGGTCCCATTTGGAATCGTCTTGTTTTCTAACTTCAAAAGTGTTGCAGGCATAGGGGAGTCTGGAGTCCCCTTTACTTGGGCATAGTAGAGAGTTTTCCCAGTATCTTTGTAATTATAATAAACCTTAAAATTAGGACTCCCACTAAAGTTTAATTGTGGATCAGCCAAATAAGCCAGATGGTAAACTCCCGTCAAGTTTGCGAAGTTCTGAGTAGGGGTGTCTTTACCCGCAGTCCTTGTGATAAAATCTTCCTTAAAACCAGAAGCATCTGTATGTCGGTTGAAAACATCTGTCCGACGACGTCCAACCATCGAAATTTGCTGGATAACACGCGTCAATTCGGCTGAAGCCGTTTGAGAGAAGGAAACAGTGTTGCTAGTATTCTTAAAAGTGAAATCCGTTCTAGAATCCAACTTACTAATCGTCGAATCTTTATAGAGACTTTCCCAATTATTAAAACGTGTTTTGGTCTGGAAAAAAAATGCCGAAGTATCATTTGTCGAGGACTTCCTCATCTTGATATTTTTAAACTTGTACTCCAGTTCCTTCACATCTTGCTCTTCCGTCAATCGTAGACTGCGAGTGTTACTATTAAAAGTCCCTAACAACTCACCTGTAGCTTTATTGTATACTTCTACAGATGCATCCGGCGAAGAGAAAAATTCATTCCAATAACGCTCCTCAATCGCATTGACTTCCCGATAAGACTCTCGTGGGTCCTGTATTTTATGAGTGACAGTATAGTCATTGATAAGATAATCTTTTTCAACCTCAGCGACCGAAGAGAGCCGAACATAAGAACGGTATTCTGTTTCACCATAAGAACGAATTATCTCCGAATCTGACTGATTATAGTGTCTAAACTCAAAGAGAGAAGATTCTGGCTGATCAGTTTTTTGAACAAAGAGAGTATAGGGGAGAACAGCCGTATTTTGATAACTAGTCCCATCTGCTTTTGTATAGATCCCCGTCACAGTTAGGTTTTGTGCTTTTCTATTGATATCTGCTACTTTGGCATTCTTTAACTTGAAAGAAATTGGAATGAGCTTATTTTTATTGTTATTAATATCTTGAAGCGGATTGTTAGCTCTGTTAATCGTCAGATGGTAACCCGTCGCATCGGCAGTCCATCCTAGAGCTTTAGCTTCATCTGTCAATTCATAACCTTCTTTTAACTCTATATTATAGGTATAAGAAGTGACAGGATCAATGATATGCCCTCCGACATCACTAATCCCCATACCATTGATCATACGACCATCAAAGACACCATTTCCATAGTTGAAGTAATCATTTCTTGCCGTATTATTCTTAGGATCTTTCGCACCGTTAAATAGATAGTAGGACACGACCGATGAATCATCGTCGACAATACCATCGTTATTTCGATCGTAGCCAATGACCTGATTGCCAGACATTGGAGTCAGGCCACCCACCCCGTTTTCTAAGACTTTCCATGTGTGTTCAATGCTTCCAAGTTCTTTGAGGACATTGCCATTTTTGTCATAGAGCTTAGCAGTTGCGGTCACCTTATGGTCTGGCCCAATGGCTTGGACAGCACCTCCCCAGTTCTGAGTCAAAGGATCTATCTGAAAAGTATAGACGAAGTTATAGTTTGCTCCACCTCTCAGATTTGCAGGTTCTATCTTAAATCAAGGTCCCCATTCGTTTTTTCTTGGCTGAACTTTACACCACCGACTGGAGAAGGGGTCAATTTAATCGCCTTACCATTTTGGAAATGAATTTTAATATACCCACCAGAATAGTCTGCTTCATGCCCAGTAATACTAAATGTCAAGGATTCACGGACACTATCTACTGCATGGATATCCTTGATTGGCGAATGAGCTTTAAATGCAGCATTGACTTCATCTAGCGATCTCTTGCGCCTAGAAGAAGTTTTTCCGCTAGAACTGCTTTCTTCCTTGCTTTTCTGCTCAGTTGGAGTTGATTCAAGAGATTGCTTTTTCTCCTCTTCTAAAGAAGGCTGACTCGCTTCCTTCGTATTGTCAATTTGAGAAACTGGTTGGCTCTGAGCAACTGGTGCAGATACTTCTGTTTTGGACGGTTCAGTTTTATCCTTCTGGTCCTTAACTGCTTCGTTCTGTGTCACCTCTTTTTGAGGTTCAGAAATAACTTCCTGCCCATTCTCAGCACTTTTTTCCTTCTGTTGAATTTCCGCCTGCGTTTGTTGTTCCTTATTGTTGACTTGAGCTTCATCTGCTTGCACTGGTGAAGTAGCCATCACCATAAAGGTTCCTAGCAATACCGAACAGGTCCCAACACTTAACTTTCTAATCGAAAAGCGGGAAAAAGATTGATTAAAAAATTTTTTCTTCATCATTTCTCCTTTATATTCATACTTAATCTAACATAACAGCTTTATCATTATAACTTATAGTAAATAGAATTTCCAATAGAATGTTCATTTCTACAGAAATTTCTTTATAACTCCATTTGCATAAAAAGGAAGCTGTAAAACCAGCTTCCTTCTGTTATTTTCATTCCATTTTCACGATTATTCCACACTGAAAAGATATGGATATACGGGTTGTTGACCTTGGTGAATCTCTACTTCAACATCTTCAAATTCTTCTGCGATTTCTTGGGCAATTTCATTGGCAAGTTCTTCGCTTCCGTCTTCACCGACATAGAAAGTCACGATTTCACTATCTTCGTCCAACATATGCTTCAAAGTTTCAGTCAAGGTTTGGTGCATGTCAGGGTTTGACACGAGAATTTTTCCATCAACCATACCAAGATTGTCATTTTCATGAATTGCTAATCCATCGATAGTTGTATCACGAACAGCAGTTGTTACACTACCGCTTACGACATCACCAAGGGCTGCAGTCATGCGTTCTTGGTTTTCTTCGATTGATTTGCTTGGGTCAAAGGCAAGAAGACTGGTCAATCCTTGAGGAATTGTACGTGCTTCTACCACAACAGCAGGTTGTTCAAGCACTTCAGCCGCAGACTGAGCTGCCATAAAGATATTTGTTGTTTGGCAAGAAGATGATGTTGCGAGCATTGACCTGTTCAACAGCCTTGATAAAGTCTTCTGTTGAAGGGTTCATCGTCTGCCCGCCTTCGATAACATAATCCACACCTTGGGCACGGAAGATATCTGCTAAACCTTGACCAGCTACTACTGCGATAAGGGCATACTCTTTTGTTTCAGCAGGCTTGTTGCCTTGACTTGCTTCTTTTTCAACTTGCGCCTCGTGTTGGTTACGCATGTTGTCCACTTTTACCTTGATCAAGCTACCATATTTGAGACCTTCTTGCATGACAAGACCTGGATCTTCTGTATGGACGTGAACTTTGACGATCTCATCATCGTTGACAACAAGGAGTGAGTCGCCTAAGTCATTCAAGTAGTTACGGAATTCATCATAGTCAAAGTCCTTAGAATAAGTTGGACCTTGTTTGAGGGCTACCATGATCTCTGTACAGTAACCGAAGGTAATATCCTCAGTTGCCACATGCCCTGCTACAGACTTGTGGTGCTCTGCATTGATCATTTCACTCATGTTAGCAGGAGTCGCTACAAAGTCTTCAGAAGCACTGTATTCACCAGTAAGAGCTGAAAGGAATCCTTCGTAGATGAAGACCAAACCTTGACCACCTGAGTCTACCACACCAACTTCCTTAAGGACTGGAAGCATTTCTGGTGTCTTAGCCAAAGCTGCTTTCGCGCCTTCCAAGGCTGCACGCATGACCTCAACAGCATCATCTGTCTCCTCGGCTTTTTTCTTAGCCCCAATAGCCGCTCCACGAGAAACAGTCAAAATGGTCCCTTCAACTGGTTTCATAACCGCTTTATAAGCTACTTCGACACCGGATTGGAAGGCAAGAGCCAAGTCTTGACCTGTTAATTCATCTTTTTCCTTGATAGCCTGAGAGAAGCCACGGAAGAGCTGAGAAGTGATAACCCCTGAGTTCCCACGCGCACCCATCAAGAGACCTTTAGCAAGAATGCTCGCTACTTCTCCAACAGTAGAAGCAGGCTTGTCTGCTACTTCTTTGGCACCATTTTCAATGGTCATTCCCATGTTTGTCCCAGTATCTCCATCTGGAACTGGAAAGACGTTCAATGAATTGACATATTCTGCTTGCTTATTCAAACGAGTTGATGCAGCCTGCACCATCTCTTGGAATAAACTGGTAGTAATTTTTGACACGATTATTCTCCTACAACTTTGATATTTTGAATGTAGACATTCACAGTCTGAGCAGTAATTCCTAGTTGATTTTCTAAACTAAAACGAACACGCTCTTGAATGTTTTTTGACACTTCGCTTATCTTTACTCCGTAGCTCAATACGGTATAAACATCAACTGCAATGCTACCATCTTCGGCTGCTTTTATAACAACACCCTTAGAATAATTTTCCTTACCAAGAAGGGCTTGGAAATTGTCTTTGAGGGCATTTTTACTAGCCATACCGACCACACCAAAAATCTCAGTTGCGGCACCACCTACTACGGTTGCAATCACTTCATCTGTCAGTTCGATTTGACCATCTTTTGTATTAATTTTTACAGTCATTTTTTTTACCTCAACTAGTTGATACTCTATTTTATCATATTTCAGCCCAAGTGTAAAAGCAGAATGCTGTATCGGCGGATATTTACTCTATTTTTCAAATGATTTTATCCTTAGAGCAAAAGAAAAAGACCTAAGCGGTCTTTTCATTTTTATTAAACGCGTTCAACTTTACCTGATTTCAAAGCACGAGCTGAAGCCCAAACTTTTTTAGGTTTACCATCGATAAGAACCGTAACTTTTTGAAGGTTTGGTTTTACGGCACGTTTTGTTTGGTTCATCGCGTGTGAACGGTTGTTTCCTGATACAGTCTTACGACCTGTAAAGTAACATACTTTAGCCATTGTGTTTTCCTCCTATTAGATCTAATATAGCGGATGTGCTAGCACCACATACCGTACTATGTTATCACACTTTCTTGAATTTATCAAGGGCCTAAACTATTTTTTTATTTAACGTAAACAACTCCAAGTTTACCAAAAGCGACTTCTCCACGGATAATCAAGGTTTTGTTTGTTGGTGCTACAGGAGCGTCTGCCTTAGCTGCACCAAAGGATGTTTCTACTTTCAAATCGACACGCCAGTGTTGTGGAACATAGACGGTTGCATTCCCGAAAGCCACTTCAATATTTAAAGTCGCAAATCACCTAACATCTCTGCATTATCATAGTAGATTTTAGCATCCCCAAAAGCGACTTCCACTTGGTCATCTACGAGATCTTGATCCTGTTTATAGAAGGTCCCGCTACCAAAAGCGACTTCCTTATCCGTGACGACTGTTTTTTTCCCATTGTACCACCATTTTTTTTCATTCCAGAACTTACTTGAGTGAGTAAGATAACCGACACCTAGAACTGCTAAGATACTAGCCCAAAACAAAGACTGGTTTGGAATAGGAAAAATGTTATAAAAATGATTCGCAATCATTAAGGCTACTAGAGCGGTAAAAACTGCTGATGTTAGATGACGACGAAGCAAAGCTTCAACTGATTGGTAAGCAAAAAAAACAATACCTAGTAAAGGCCATATCTTGCCATCCAAAGAAGGAATTCCAAAATTCCCTTGCAGCAAGATCCAAGCTGCTAAAACCAATAAAACAATACCAAATGCTTTCTTTTTCATCTTTTTTACCTCATGTTTCTTAGATTTTCTTTTAGGAGGGATTGGTAATGCCGTGAGACATGAACCTCCTTGTGCGTCTGATAAAAGGAAATGGTGCCCGTTCCTGAAAAGGACTTATCCACTGAGTAAATCTGACGGATGTTTGCGATCGTTGACTTGGACACTCGACTGAAATAGCGAGGTAAGATGGACTCCAACTCATAGAGCTTGAGGCGAACTTCATAGGCTTCCTTCTGGTTATGAGCATAAATCTTACTCCCTTCTGTTTCAAAGAAGAGAATTTCTGACAGGTCTAGATAATATTCACCTGTCCCCTTGTAAAAAGTCAACCTCGGAGCCTTTGACTCTTGCAAAAGTCGTTGCAAATCTGCAATTTCATCTGTCAAAGTGGGGGTCTTGATGACAATTTCAGTCTCCTCTAAATTGCCATCAATCTCAATTCGTAACTTCATCACATCTCCTTTCTGACTCTACTATATCAAAGCTAAGTTAGGAATACAAGGGCAAAAAGCAAGTGGTCAATTTGAAGCAGTAAGTGGTTGTAGGACTAGCTTAACTTACATGTCAGAATAGGAAGAAAAGGAATCCCCACACCAGACCACAAGCATAGCCAACCAAGACATCCTTGGGATAATGAACGCCCCCTAAAACCCTCACCAAGCCCAGCAAAGCTGAGAAGAGCAAGCATGCTAAGCCAACAGGTAGACTAGCATGCAGACAGGCCATGGAGATGATAGTTGCCGAAAAAACATGGCGACTGGGCATCGACTGTCCCGAGCTATCTTTTTCAAGCAGGGGACAGATATCCCAAGTTTCATAAGGCCGCGGGTGGTTGATTTTCTTACGAAAAAGGGACAAGATCACAAAGCCTGATGCAGGAATAAGCACATAAACCCCAACCTGCTGACCAAGTCCTAGTTGCAGGCAAGTGATGACTAGCAAAGTCAGATAGACCAAGGGCATGGCGACTGTCATCAAACGATTGAAATTAAGCAATAGAAATAAAAGAGTTGGATGGCTAGTTAGTTTGGAGCTAATGTTTCTATACCATTCTTGATAATTTTTCATCTATTCTTCTCACTAACACTTTATTTTTGCCTCTAGGCGAGGCACTTGTCTTCTAGTATAGTGCAGAAAAAGAAGGCCGTCAAGCCTTCTTTTGATTTATTCTTCTGCTTGGTCTTCTGTGAGTTGGCTGTTGTAAAGATCCGCATAGAAGCCAGCTTTGCCCATCAATTCCTCATGGTTACCTTGTTCGATGATATTGCCATCTTTCATGACCAAGATTAAGTCAGCATTTCGGATGGTTGACAAGCGGTGGGCGATGACAAAGGAGGTTCTACCCTCCATCAAACGGTCCATGGCTTTTTGAATCAACTCCTCTGTACGTGTGTCAACTGAAGATGTCGCTTCATCCAAAATCAAGAGTGGTGCATCCTTCAGCAAAGCACGAGCAATGGTTAAGAGTTGTTTTTGTCCGACAGACAAAGTCACTGTATCGTCCAAGATAGTGTCGTAACCGTCTGGCAAAGTCATGATAAAGTGGTGGATTCCCACAGCCTTGCTGGCTTCCATCATTCGTTCATCACTGATGTCTGTCTGATTATAGATCAGGTTCTCTCGAATCGTTCCTTCAAAGAGCCAAGTATCCTGCAAGACCATTGAAAAGGCATCATGCACTTCCGAACGCTTCATGTCCTTGGTATCGACACCATCGATGCGGATACTTCCCTTATCTAGCTCATAGAACTTCATCAAAAGATTGACAATGGTTGTCTTCCCAGCCCCAGTCGGTCCAACAATCGCGACCTTCTGACCTGCATGAGCTGTCGCAGAAAAATCATGGATGATGGTGCGCTCTGGTTTATAGCCAAAGGACACGTGATCAAAGACTACTTCCCCTTTCATGTCGCTCAATTGTCTCTCCTTATGAGATTCATCCTGCATCTCTGCTTCAGCTAGAAATTCTAATACACGTGTCATGGCTGCACTCGCTTGTTGCAAGTTCGTAATCCCTTGGGCAATCTGTGACAGAGGTTGGGAGAAGGTCCGTACGTAAACCATAAAGGCTACAATAATCCCTATTGTGATATGCCCTTCTAACGCCAGCGCGGCCCCAACGATGATGACTAAGACATAACTAAAGTTTCCAACAAGAACATGGCTGGCATCATGATACCAGAGATAAATTGAGATTTCCAGATACTATCATGCAAGTCTTGGTTTAAATCAGCAAATCTCGCTTTGGAGGTGCCCACTGCGTTGTAGCTGGTCACTACATTATGGCCAGAGTACATCTCTTCCACATAACCATTGACGGCCGCTAGATTATTTTGTTGAGCTTTAAAATAACCCTGTGACTTAGCCATGATTACGGAAACCGCCGCAAAACCAACAAGGGTTGATACAACGGTTACCAATGCCAAAATCCAGTTCATCCCAAACATGGTCACCAAGACAGCAATCAACAAGAAACTAGCTGAAAGAACTGCCCCTAGACTTTGGTTGAGAGATTGCGCTGCTGTATCCACATCATTGGTCACGCGCGAAAGGGTATCTCCTTGTGAATGACGGTCAAAATAGCCAAGTGGCAAACGATTGATTTTTTCAGCGATTGCTGTCCGCAAGCGTTTTGAAAAATGCTGAATGCTCGTTGAAAAGATATAGGCCTGTGTATAATTAAGGATAGCTCCAAATACATACAGAACAACCAAAAATCCAGCAATGTTTGACACAGCTACCAAGTCGATTTCTGTAGCCAAGCCATCTGAAATCAAGTTAGTAATTTCTTTAATCTTAGTTGGACCATAAACGGTAATGATACTTGAAATGACTGCAGCCACAACTGCTATTAGGAGAGGGAGTTGGAGGCCTGCCATATAAGGTTTGCACTGTTTCCAGACCGAAACTTTTTTATTTTCCATCTTCCAATTCCTCCTTCGATAGTTGTGAGTAGGCAATTTCTTGGTAGACTTCGTTAGTAGCTAGAAGTTCTTTGTGGGTGCCTTGTCCCACGACTTTACCTTGATCCAAAACCAAGATCAGGTCGGCATCCATGATGGTTGAGATGCGTTGAGCAACGATTAACTTAGTCAAGGATTGTGTTTTTTCAGCTAATTCTTGGCGCAAGATCCGGTCTGTCTTGTAGTCCAAGGCTGAGAAAGAGTCATCAAAGATAAGAATCTCTGGCTTACGAGCCAAGGCCCGGGCAATAGCCAAGCGTTGTCTTTGACCTCCTGAGAAGTTGGTCCCACCTTGGGCTACTTCAGAGGACAGACCTGCTTCCTTATCCTCGATAAAGTTCTTAGATTGAGCCAATTCCAAAGCTTGCCACATAGCAGGTTCGCTGAGAGGACTTTCTTTACTCTTACCAAAGTCGAGATTACCCTTAACATCTCCAGAAAAGAGCACAGCTTTTTGTGGGATATAGCCGACCTTATTACGCAAGTCTTCCAAGTTGTAATCTTGCACATCGACACCATCTACTAGGATTTGACCAGATGAGACATCATAAAAACGAGGTATTAGGTTGACTAGAGTAGATTTCCCAGATCCAGTTGATCCGATAAAGGCAACTGTTTGACCTGCTTCGGCTTTAAAAGTAACATGTTCCACAACTGCTTCTGAGTTTTGAGAGTATCGGAAGGTTACATCACGGAATTCCACTTGTCCTTGAACTGAAGAATCTGCAGCCTGTGCTTGACTCGGATTCTTAATAGAAGGATGCAAATCCAAAACTTGGTTGATACGTCCTGCAGAAACCAAGGTCCGAGGAAGAACGATAAAGAGTGCTCCCATGAGAAGGAAGCCCATCACGACCTGCATAGCATAGGACATGAAGACTACCATATCACTAAAGAGTGGCAGACGTTCTGTCAAACTTGCATCGTTGATGATATAGGCACCAATCCAGTAAATGGCTAAACTCAATCCACTGGAAATCGCCATCATGATCGGGTTCATAATGGCCATCAATCGATTGACAAAGAGATTGAGACGTGTTACCTCATCGTTAGCTGCTTCAAATTTCTTACCTTGGTAATCCTCGGCATTGTATGCGCGAACAACTCGAATCCCAGTCAAACTTTCACGAGTGATACTATTGAGTTTATCTGTCAATTTTTGGATGACAGATTGTTTAGGAAAAGCCAGAGTCATAAGAACGGTGGTCATCAAGACATTCACAATAACAGCCACAAGGACCGCCCAGAGCCAGTATTCCGATTTCCCAAGGATTTTTCCAATGGCCCAGATAGCCATAATTGGCCCACGAGTAACCACTTGCAAGCCCATGGTAAAGAGCATCTGTACCTGGGTAATATCATTGGTCGTCCGAGTCAAAAGACTTGGGATTGAAAAGCGCTTGATCTCTGTCTGCGAAAAATCTAAAACACGATGAAATACGTCTCTACGTAGATGGGTTGTATAGGATGCTGCAACGCGAGCGGCAAAGAAACCAACCATAACAGATGAAAAGAAAGCCAATAAAGACAAACCAATCATCTTCGCAGCTGGTGACCAGAGTGCATCCATCTGTGTCCCTGACGTTCCCAGTAATTCTGTAATTTGCGAAATGTAGGTCGGTACCTCTAACTCTAGATAGACCGAGAAACAAGTGAACAGAATCGTAAGGACGATCATTCCCCACTCTTTTCCTGTAATACGTTTAGCGAGTTTCTTCATTCTCTCCTCCTATCTTCTCAACATTTTCTTGCAATTGCCCGAGTACCTTTTCAAAGATTGCCAAGTCTGACTTTGAAACCCCCTCTAGCAGACTCTGATCGATCCGATCAAAAAAAGCTTTAACTTTTTGCATCTGCGAACGCGATTTCTCCGTCAGGCGAACAAATTTTGCCCGCTTATCGCTGGGGCTCGCCTCTAACTCGACCAAACCATTTTGTACCATGCGCTTGACTAGATTACTCGCCACAGATTTGGTAATATTGAGTTCCTGCTCGATATCCTTAATTAAGACCAGATTTTCAGACTGTTCTTGGCAATCTAAAAAACGCAGAACCTGCCCTTGCGGTCCACCCATAAATTCAATGCCACAACGCTTGGCTTCTTTCTGTACCATCAGATGAACCTGGTGTCCAAAACGTTTGAATATTAACATTGGCTTGTCCATGATTGCTCCTTTCTCACGATAAATATAGTTCTCACAAGAACTATTTAAGTTTCCATGAGAACTATTTTATCATTTTCAGAAAAGATGTCAAGAAAAAAGTTTCTATGAGAACTATCTTGGTTTAAATTGACATTAGGCAATATTTTTTCTATAATAAGCACTAACTACTGTGGATAGAAATCCATTCACTCGATGAAGGGAGAAAACTTTCAAATGAAACCAGAAGAACAAAGAGTTTTAGGAATCTTAGCAACCATTTTTGGAGCTATCGCACTTTTAGGGTCCTGGATTCCATTTATTAACTATCTATCGTTTTTCATCGCCATCGTAGCATTTATCTTGGGGATTATCGGCCTTATCGTCAACCTCAAAAAGCGGAAAACAATGGCTATTATTGGAACATCCCTGGCAGTTGCCTCTGTTGTACTTTTCTTTACGACCCAGGTACTGTACGCTAATGTCTACAAAGAGTTTGTCAGGGAGTTTAACCGTTCCTACAGCGAGGCGAGTGCCTCAATGGAACGCGAAGAAGAAAGCGACTTGACAGATGATAGCGCCTATTCCATCCCTGAGGAGGAAGAAGACGACACCTTCACCTGGACCCAAGAACAGTTCGACGCCTTAATCGAAGGTGACCTTGACAACAAAGGAAAAGGTGGTACCAACTACAAGGATATTATCAAAAAACACGGACTACCAGACTCCGAGTTTGACTCCACTATCGGAGGTTATAATACGAGAAAAATCACCTATATCTCCATTGGAGACAAGATCAAGACCGTTACCCTAACTTTTGCAAAAGATGACAATGGGCAGCTCTTGCTCGTCCAAAAACATGCAGTTGGTCTAGGTCAAGGAAAAAGCAAGCAACAAAACGATTCTGAAAGCAGAGTCTAAGTTCAAATATCAAAAAAACGAACAGCTAGTAAAACTGTTCGTTTTTCTATTAGAATCCATCTACGTTTGTGTAGATCTTTTGTACGTCTTCGTCGTCCTCAAGAACGCTGTAAAGTTTTTCAAAGGTTTCAAGGTCTTCGCCTGACAATTCCACTTCAGACTGAGGAATCATTTCCAATTCAGTCACTTGGAATTCTTCGATACCAGACTCACGAAGGGCAACGATAGCCTTGTGAAGGTCTGTTGGAGCTGTGTAAACCGTGATTGTTCCTTCTTCTGCTTCTACATCGTCCACATCCACATCTGCTTCTAGCAATTGCTCAAAGACTGCATCAGCGTCCTCACCCGCAAATACGATCACACCCTTGTTATCAAAGAGGTATGAAACTGAACCTGAAGCACCCATGTTTCCGCCGTTTTTACCAAAAGCTGCACGGACATTGGCTGCGGTACGGTTAACGTTTGAAGTCAAGGTATCCACAATCAACATAGAACCATTTGGTCCAAAACCTTCGTAACGTCCTTCTGTAAAGGTTTCGTCTGTGTTTCCTTTTGCTTTATCAATCGCTTTATCGATAACGTGTTTTGGCACTTGGGCTTGTTTCGCACGGTCGATAACGAATTTCAAAGCAGTGTTTGATTCTGGGTCTGGATCACCTTTTTTAGCTGCTACATAGATTTCTACACCAAATTTTGCATATACTTTAGAGTTAGCTCCATCTTTAGCCGTTTTCTTGGCTACGATATTGGCCCATTTACGTCCCATTAGGAATCTCCTTTTTTCACATTTTAATCTTTCTTATTATAACACAAGTCCATCTGATTTTCACTAGAGGAAATGGATTTTCTTTCTTAAATCCAGCTAGGATTGTCCTTTAGCTACCAAGATTGCCTTGCCTTCTTTTATCAGGGGATGGCGGAAAAGTGAAAAGTACAGTTGGGTGGTCATGGCAACCCAGATAAGTGGTTCACAGAGGATGACTCCCCTATAGCCCGCCCAAGGGATAATCAAGACCACAAAAACGATTTTGCCGATTAATTCGATAAAACTGGAAACAAGTGGTAAGATTTTTTGCCCCAAGCCCTGCAAGCAATTGCGATAAATCAGCAAAAGGCTCAAAATCGGATAAAAGACTGAACTGATTTGCAGGTAGAGACTACCATTTTCTACCAAGTCAGTATCTGTTGAACTGGCCAAGAAGGAAACCAAGGTCGGACTAGCAAAAAAGAGAAAGATACAGACAAAACCTGCCCAAGACATGCTCAGTCGACTGCCGATTCGAAGACCTTGAACAATGCGGTCTGGTCGTTTCGCACCGAGATTCTGAGAGGCAAAGGTCGTCATGGCAGAAGAAACGGCCGTCATGGGAAGCAGAGCAAAGGCCATAATGCGTCGTGCCGCTGTTTGGGCACTAATAATCACTGCGCCAAAGGTATTGACAGAAGACTGTAAAATCACACTACCAATAGACACAATCGAACTCATCAAGCCCATAGCCAAACCTTGCTCCAAGAGATCCGCGTACAAGCTCTTGTCCCATTTGAAATGTTTAAACTGTGGCAAGAGTTCTGGAACGCTTTTGCGGATATAATAAAAGCAAAGAAGCGCTGACAACCCTTGTGAGATAATGGTAGCAAGTCCCGCAGATTGAACACCCAGTTGCAGTTGCGTAATAAAATAGAGATCGAGAATCACATTGACCAGAGCAGAGAAAATCAGAAAACCAAGCGCAGCCAGACTGTCACCAATAGATCGCAACAAGCCAGCAAAGAGATTATAAGCGAAGCTAACTCCGACACAGGTCACAATCATGGAAATATATTGATAGGATTGAGGAAGGATTTCTGCAGGGGTATCTAAATATTGCAAGAGTGGATACAGACCGACAAAGCCCATCAGCATGACCACAATGCTCAAAAGAGCACCTAAAATCCAAGTTGCTGCTACTGCTTCTTTAATTTTAGTAAAATTACGAGCCCCATAATAGCGGGCAATGACGATCCCCATCCCATTGCCAACACCAAGCGTAAAACCTATAATCAAATCAAAAATGGCAGTTGTCGCCCCTACTGCAGCCAAAGAATCTTGACCAAGAAAACGCCCAACAATCAAGACGTCAGCTGTATTATAAAGCTGTTGGAAAATATTTGACAGCAAGATTGGAAAGGCAAAGCTTAACAGCGCAGGAAGAATGGGACCATGTATCAAGTCCACGGATCGTTTCTTATTCATAAAGCTATTATATCAGCTTTCTAAAGGAGCGACAAGGCTCTGTCACTAAGTTTGCAATCAATTGCTTACAGAGAGACAATTTGCTATAATCAAGAAAAGGAGGTCATTTATGAGTTTGACCAGTCAATTAATTACCGATGTATTTCCCGATCTGGATAAGGTTGAAAAGCTAAACAAGGAAGCTTTCCCTGAAGAAGAACGAGTCCCTCTGTCTGAGTTCTTGCGCTATCAGGACCGAGATGATGCCCACTTCTTTGCCTTTTATAACCAGGAAGAGTTTGTCGGCTTTGCTTTCTCTATTTCCAACCCAAAAGCTTTCTATATCAGTTTTTTTGCCATCATGCCCCACCTGAGAAGCCACGGGTATGGAAAGGAAATTATCGAAAAACTAACCGATTTTTACCAGCGAACCATGTTGCTAGAAGTCGAGCGATTAGATGAAGAATGCGATAACTTGGAGCAAAGGAAGGCCCGCATGGACTTCTATCGCCAAAATGGCTTTAAATCAGCCAACGCTTTTCTAGAGTACGATGGTTTGAGTTTTGAAATTCTTTACCGTGGCGACCATTTTGACGAAGAGGCCTATCGCGACATCTTCCAAAAGTTACAGAATGAACATTATTTTGACTTTCATATAGAGTATCGTCGTTTTAGTGACCATTAAACAAGACTTATCCATCTGGTGAAGAACCTCTCTTTTTCGATAGAAGCTACATATAAAAATGCATGTAATTTACGATTACATGCATTTTTTATTTTCAACTGATCAGAATAAACTTTTATTCTCTCTATGGCTTAAGCTTCTGCATTGCCTTCTGGAAGAAGGAAGTAGAGAACAGCATAAGCTAAGATTCCAGAACCACCAAGTAGGGTGAAGATGATCCAAAGTGCACGAACAAGTGTGTGGTCCATGTTAAAGTAGTCACCGATACCTGCACAAACACCAGCAATCTTTTTGTCTTGTACGTTACGAACAAGGCGTTTTTCCATTATAGTAGTCTCCTTTTTATAGAATGTTTTAATTTTTTTGATTAAATACTCTTTTATTACGCTTTTGAAGCTTATGGAGACTTAATAATTAAACATAAAAAGCAGAGAAGGACTTCTCCGCTTTCATTTTTAATCTTCAATTTCGATTTCAAGTCCGTCGCCTAGGTCAAGCGTTACTTCTTGGTTAGGTGCTAGATCTTCCGAAACAGTGGTAGGAGTTGTCCCTTCTTCATCTTCAATCAAGCCATATTGAACACGAACTTGGTGGTCAATGGCATCAAAAATCTCTGGGTGATCCGCCAAGTATTTCTTAGCATTTTCAGATCCTTGTCCGATTTTTTCACCCTTGTAAGAGTACCATGCTCCCGCTTTTTGGATGATATCGAGATCACTTGCAATCTTCAAGAGCTCACCAGTCTTAGAAATCCCTTCTCCGTACATGATTTCAACAAAGGCTTCCTTAAATGGTGGAGCCACCTTGTTTTTCACGACCTTGATCTTGGTTTCCTTACCGACATTGGTATCTTTTTGGTCACCAGTTCCCTTGATTTGTGTGCTTCCACGAACATCCAAACGGACTGAAGCGTAGAATTTCAAAGCACGTCCACCAGGTGTTGTTTCTGGATTTCCAAACATGACCCCAACTTTTTCACGCAACTGGTTAATAAAGATGGCAATTGTCTTGGTTTTATTGATAGAAGCTCCGAGTTTACGCATGGCCTGGCTCATCATACGAGCCTGCAAACCAACGTGACTGTCTCCAATATCCCCATCAATTTCCGCACGAGGTACAAGGGCTGCAACTGAGTCAATAACGACGAGGTCAACTGCACCTGAGTCAATCAATTTTCCAGCAATTTCAAGACCTTGCTCTCCTGAGTCTGGTTGTGACAAGAGCAATTCGTCAATGTTCACACCAAGGGCTGCAGCATAGGCTGGGTCAAGAGCATGTTCCGCATCGATAAAGGCTGCAATACCACCTTCTTTCTGTGCTTGCGCAACAGCGTGAAGGGCAACCGTTGTCTTACCAGATGATTCTGGTCCATAGATTTCGATGATACGTCCTTTAGGATAACCACCTGAACCAAGAGCAATGTCCAGAGCCAATGAGCCTGAGCTCATCACTTGAACTTTTTGCTCCGCGCGCTCACCCAAGCGCATGATTGAGCCTTTACCAAAGTCTTTCTCAATCAATTTAAGAGCATCGTTCAATGCTTTTTCACGGTCTGCTCCAAATTTTTTCCCAATTTCATCTAATTTTTTTGTTGGTTTTTTCGCCATTTTGTTCTCCTATATTCTACTGGTCCTTAGACCTATCTTTCATTATACCAAAATTTAGTCACTTAATAAAGCCTTGCGAACTAGGTTAAAGGCATGCATGACCGCAATATGTCGAACATCTGCTCGACTCCGTCCTGCAATATTGGCCTTGATCACCTCTGTCCCTTTTGCATGTGCCAATCCAATAAAAACTGTACCAGCTGGATGCCCCTCTAGGCTATCTGGCCCTGCCACACCCGTCAAACTAACTCCATAATCAGACTGAGTCTTGATCCGTGCCTGCTCTGCCATTTTTCGAGCCGTAAACCCAGAAACAACCCCGTGTTCTTTTAGCTCTTGCTCGGAAATATCCAACATCTTGGACTTTTCTTCTAGGCTGTAAGTGACAAAACCGCCATTAAAGATTGCTGAGACGCCCAAAAAGTCTGCTAATGTCGCTTGAAAGAGACCTGCCGTCAAGCTTTCTGCCGCAGTAATGCTTTTCTGTCTCTTCTTTAGCTCTTCTACAACGACACTTGCGAGACTGGTTTCTTCCCCATATCCATAACAGATGTCTCGTAGAGAAATTCCCTCGAAAGTTTGGCGACTCAAGATTTGATTTTCTAAGATATCCAGTGCTTGATCAGCCCTTTCTTGACTAACTGCTTTTGTAGACAAACGCAAGGTCACTTCTCCCGTCTTGGCATACGGCGCCAAGGTCGGATCGGTTTGATGGTCAATCAAATCCGCCAAAATGGTCACCAACTGACTCTCCCCAATTCCAAAGAAACGGAGCACTCGTGAGTATAACTTGGTACCAGTCATTAACTTGGGTAATAGTTGATTTAAGACCATGGGTTTCAATTCACTAGGTGGTCCTGGGAGGACCACGTAGGTCACGCCATCCACTTCTGACACCCCTCTACTGCTAAACCTGTCTCATTTGGCAGTGGAGTCGCCCCTTCTACAATTTGGGCTTGGCGCTCATTATTCGGTGTCCGAGCATAGTCAGGTCTATGAGCAAAGAAAATATCCAGTTTCTCTTGCGCTTGAGGGTCAAACACTAGATCTTTTCCCAAAAATTTTGCCAGGGTTTGTTTGGTCAAATCATCCTCGGTTGGTCCCAAGCCCCCTGTCAAAATCACAAGATTACTACGTTGACTCGCAATCTCAAGCAAGGACAAAAGACGAGCTTCATTATCTCCAACAGCTGTTTGGAAGTAGACGTCTACCCCGATTTCGGCTAGTTTCTCTGATAAAAACTGAGCATTGGTATTGACAATCTGCCCTGTTAAAATTTCTGTTCCGACAGCAATAATTTCTGCTTTCATGTTTCCTCCTACTTATCTATTCGAATTTTTTTGAAAAAATCGCAGGAAATTTCCCACGATTTGATTCTTTTCTTATTCTGCTTCTTCGTTTGAAGCGTTCGTACTGGTTGAAGGTGCTGTCCGACCAAAGGCTGTTTCGTACAGTACCGCATTGGTTTCCAATTCTGTCACTGGCTCTTTACCTAGTGAACGACGCAAGAGATTTTGCATTTCGAGCATATGTTCTGAAGTGACGATTTGATAAGAAATTCCCCTGTAGCTCAGCATCTTCTCCTCGCAATTGATGCGTTTCGATATTCTTGAAGGAATCTTGATAGCCGAGCAATTGTGGAATGCTCTTAGCTGATAAGTCCACATTGGTCTGCATGTTATCACTCAAAGCTTTGAGGATGCCTTGATAATGACTCACACTGTTTAGGCTCAAAACCTTCTCAACGATCTTTTGAATGACTTCACGCTGACGTTTTTGACGACCATAGTCTCCTTCTGGGTCTTGGTAACGCATCCGTGAATACACCAGAGCTTCCTCACCATTCAATGTTTGTTCTCCAACACCGATAGAAATCTTATTAAACTCCTCTTGGTCAGCAATCGAAATTGGGAAACCGAGTGTATTGTTGACGGTGATCCCACCAACTGCATCCACCAATTGTTGAAGTCCCTGCATGTTAACCATGACATAGCGGTCAATGTGGATATTCATCATCTTTTGAATAGTAGAAATTGCAAGTTCCGCACCACCATTAGCATAGGCCGCATTGAGTTTAGCTTCCTGAATTTGACCGTTTCCAGTCTCAATCTTGGTCAAAATATCCCGTTCCAAACTCATCATTGTGGTTTTCTTTGTTTTAGGATTAACCGTCAAGAGAATCATGGAATCACTATTTCCCGCCCACGGGTCTGTACGTTCCACATTTCCCGTATCTACACCCATCAAAGGATGGTCAGAGGCTCCGTCGCTTCGATAACGTTGGTTTCTTCCCCGATTTTTTTGTAAGTCTTTTTACTTAGGGTTTCTGTTCCCTGTTGGTAGATGGTATAGCCATAAACCGCTACACCTAAAACTGTTACTGCTAGGAAACCTAGCACCATTCCAATTAATTTTTTGATCATCTCGTTATTCATCTATCAGTCTGCCCATAAGGCAAACATCTAAAAATGTCCCTTCTGCTAAATAGGCTCCTCTTTCTTGCAAGCCTTCTGTTATAAATCCCATTTTTGAATAGAGGTGGATCGCAGCCTCGTTTCGTTTTTGTACACTAAGTTGCAAACGGCGCAAGACGCCACTGACTTTAGCCCACTCGATGCCTTCTTCTAGAAGTATAGTCGCCAAGCCTTGGTTCCAGAATTTCCTGCGAACTGCTAGAAAAACATCACCGATATGTCGAACTCTTAAATGTTGGTCCGCTGTGATATTTAAGACTCCTGCAATCTCATCATTCAGTAAGGCGAGGAGAGTAATTTGATTCTCTGATGCAGCTTGTTTTTCGATAAAAAGAGCCATTTCAGAAGCTGTCATCATGATGCCATTTTCATCCAAGCTGGTAAAATCTGTCTCTTGACCGACACAATCTAAAAATGCAATTAAGGCTGTAGCATCTGAAATCTCTGCCTCACGAATACACAACTCATACTCCATCTTGAAGCTCCTTGATGAGTTGTTCAGCCCGAGAGCCATGAGCCGTAAAATGAAGACAACGCCCCTCAGCTTCTTTCAAAATTTCCAACTCCAAGTAAGAATCTGGTAAATCTTCACCCAAAAGATGCCCCCACTCAATAACAGTCACACCACCACCGAAGAGAAACTCATCCAAGTCAATAGAATCAGCATCACCTTCGATACGGTAGACATCCAAGTGGTAAAGTGGCAAACGTCCTTCGTACTCTCTGACAATGGTATAGGTTGGACTTTTAATCATTTGACGGATATCCAAGCCCTTAGCAAGGCCTTTTGTAAAGGTTGTTTTACCCGCTCCCAACTCTCCAGTCAAGATCAGAACATCGTCTTTTTGAAGCAAATGACCTAATCTTTCTCCGAGAGCTAGAAGCTCTTCTTCATTTTTTGTGTGCATGCTACTATTATACCAAAAAGTTTTCTTTTGTGTGAATTTTCTTTATGGACTTACTATAACAATTTTGAAAAATTCTCCTCCACTTAAAAGAATACAACTATTGAAAAAACAAACAGGATATCCCGAATCAGGTGCCCATAAAAGGAGATTTCCCTTTGAATACATTTGGGAAAAAGGAAACGTGCGCATAGAAAACCAACACTGATATAAAGAAGAATCGAGGAAATCACTATGGGGTTCCTCAAGAAAACTATCGTAGCTAGAACGGAAATGACGACTGTTTTCTTTTTATTTAGGTGATTTTCTATAGCGCGAAAAATTTTATCAAAAGGTAAGAAAATCAATAGATCTACTCCTAGCAAGAAAAAGAAGGAGGGTAAAAAGAGGTCAACCAATTCCTGTTGCAATTTGCTAGTGGTTTGGATGCTTTCTGAGAGAACCAGACAGGTTGCCAAAAGATTGACTACTAAAAGGAGGCAATAAACAAGACTCACTTTCTTTTGAACATGTAAAATACTATGTCTAGACTGGTCTGCTGTATGGAAATAATTTATCCCAGCGCACAAAACAGAAATTCCTACTATCAAAATCAAAAAATAAGCATTGGTCTGTTTTAAAGATAAAAAGGATTCTTTCCATAATAGACAACTACTAAAACTAATCTGGATGACTGCAATCAGTAACAATAGGCGAATTGATTTTACCATTTCTTTTCCCTCCCTATATGGGATTATACCTTTTGAGGAGTTTGAAATGATTGTTTCCGCCTCAAGTGTCCTTTTTTTGTGCTCAACTGACCAAAAAACAGCTCTGTTGTGCGCAGAACTGTTCTTTTACCAGTCTAATCCTTAAACCAGAGAGCAATTTCACGTTTTGCAGAAGCTTCCGAATCGGAGCCGTGAACTACATTTTGAATAGCTTGATTGTCTCCTGCAGCCTTGGCAAAATCTCCTCGGATAGTTCCTGGCAGAGCTTCTTCTGGACGAGTCGCCCCCATCATGGTCCGCCAAGTTTCAATCACTTTCGGACCTGATAGAATGCCCACCACTACTGGTCCTGAGGTCATAAACTGACGGATAGGAGGATAAAAACTTTTTTCAACCAAGTCTTGATAGTGCTGGTCAATCAAATCTTCTGAAACTGCTGAACGCAACTCTAATTTTTCGATTTTGAAACCACGCTCCTCAATTCTTTTCAGAACCTGACCAACCAGCCCTCTTTTCACACCATCTGGCTTAATGATAAAGAATGTTTGTTCCATATGGACACCTCCTTGGCATTTTAGTTCTTCTATTCTACCATACTTTATGAAAAAGTGGGAAAATTTTCTGAAATAAAACAAAGAGAACCCAAAGGTTCTCTTGTTTGCTTTTATTCTACTGTTTCTTCAACTTGGATTTCCACAACTTCCTCTACAGGAGCAAGTTCTGCCTCTTCTTGTTCTGGAGCCAGATATTCTGCTTCATTGATAGCTTGTGGTTCAAGGTTACGGTAGCGAGCCATACCAGTACCAGCTGGGATGATCTTACCGATGATAACATTTTCCTTGAGTCCAAGGAGATGATCTTTCTTACCACGGATGGCTGCATCTGTAAGGACACGAGTTGTTTCCTGGAAGGAAGCCGCTGACAAGAAACTATTTGTTTCAAGTGAGGCTTTGGTGATTCCCATAAGAACTGGGCGACCAGTCGCTGGAACTCCACCTGCGATAAGAACATCCTTGTTAGCATCTGTAAAGTCGTTGATATCCATGAGGGTACCCATAAGAAGGTCTGTGTCACCTGGATCCATGACACGAACTTTACGGATCATTTGACGAACCATTACCTCGATGTGTTTGTCACCGATTTCTACCCCTTGGCTACGGTAAACTTTTTGTACTTCACCGAGGAGGTAGGTTTCAACTGACAAGACATCACGAACAGCAAGGAGACGTTTTGGTTGGATAGAACCTTCTGTCAATGCTGCACCGCGAGAGACTTGGTCTCCAACTTCGACACGCATACGTGCTGTAAATGGAACCACGTACTCACCTTCGCCAGTTTCACCCTTAACAAAGACTTTCTTGGTACGAGTTGACGCGTCTTCTTCGATAGCTGTAACTTGTCCTTTGACCTCTGTGATGACCGCTTCCCCTTTAGGATTGCGGGCTTCAAAGATTTCTTGGACACGAGGAAGACCCTGAGTGATATCGGTATTTGAGGCAACCCCACCCGTGTGGAAGGTACGCATTGTAAGCTGTGTACCAGGTTCCCCGATAGATTGGGCAGCGATTGTACCAACTGCTTCACCAACTTCAACCGCATCACCAGTCGCCAAGTTGATACCGTAACAGTGACGGCAGACGCCATGACGAGTGTTACATGTAAATACAGAGCGGATAGTCACTTCTTCCACACCAGCATTGACAATTTCACGCGCCTTGTCTTCTGTAATCAACTCATTTGGACCGATGATCACTGCACCAGTTTCTGGATGTTTAACAGTTTTCTTAGTATAACGACCATTGAGACGTTCTTCGAGAGACTCGATCATCTCTTTTCCTTCTGCGATAGAACGGATCAAGAGACCACGGTCTGTTCCACAGTCGTCCTCACGGATGATCACATCTTGGGCAACGTCAACCAAACGACGAGTCAAATAACCTGAGTCAGCTGTCTTAAGGGCCGTATCGGTCATACCTTTACGGGCACCGTGAGTTGAGAAGAACATTTCGAGTACTGACAAACCTTCGCGGAAGTTTGAAAGGATTGGCAATTCCATGATACGTCCGTTCGGAGCGGCCATCAGACCACGCATACCGGCAAGCTGTGAGAAGTTTGAGATGTTACCACGGGCTCCAGAGTCCATCATCATAACGATTGGGTTCTTAGGATCTTGGTTGGCAACCAAACGTTTCTCCAATTTCACGGGCTGCACGCCATTCAGCTGTAACAGCGTTGTAGCGCTCGTCGTCTGTGATCATACCACGACGGAATTGTTTGGTGATTTGTTCTACACGTTTGTGTGATTCTTCGATGATTTCAGCCTTGTCTTCAACAACTGGGATATCGGCAATACCCACTGTCAAACCTGCAAGAGTTGAGTGGTGGTAACCGAGGTTCTTCATGCGGTCAAGTAGGGCAGAAGTTTCTGTCGTACGGAAACGTTTGAAGATTTCAGCGATGATATTCCCAAGATTTTTCTTCTTGAATGGAGGGTTGAGTTCAAGATTGCTGATTGCTTCCTTGATATCTCCACCTAGTGGCAAGAAGTATTTAGCTGGAACACCTTCTGTTAAGTTGGCATTTGTTGGTTCTTGCAAGTAAGGCAGCCCCTCTGGCATGATGTCATTGAAGAGGATTTTACCAACTGTTGTCAGCAAGACCTTGTGTTTTTGCTCTTCAGTCCATGGTTTGTTAAGACTATCTGTCGCGATACCTACACGTGAGTGGAGGTGAACATAACCATTGCGGTAAGCCATAACCGCTTCGTCACGGTCTTTGAAGACCATTCCTTCCCCTTCACGACCAGCTTCTTCCATGGTCAAGTAGTAGTTACCCAAAACCATGTCCTGAGATGGAGTAACAACTGGTTTACCATCTTTCGGGTTCAAGATATGCTCAGCAGCCAACATCAAGATACGAGCTTCTGCTTGAGCTTCTTCTGAAAGCGGTACGTGAATGGCCATTTGGTCCCCGTCAAAGTCGGCATTGTAGGCTTCACAGACAAGCGGGTGTAAGCGAAGGGCCTTACCATCAATCAAGACTGGCTCGAAGGCTTGGATACCCAAACGGTGAAGGGTCGGTGCGCGGTTCAAAAGAACTGGGTGTTCTTTGATTACTTCTTCAAGGATATCCCAGATACGTTCGTCTCCACGTTCCACCAAGCGTTTAGCTGCCTTAACGTTTTGCACGATGTCACGGGCAACGATTTCGCGCATGACGAATGGTTTAAAGAGCTCGATCGCCATTTCACGTGGCACACCACATTGGTACATCTTAAGAGTTGGACCAACGGCGATAACGGAACGTCCTGAGAAGTCAACACGTTTACCGAGCAAGTTTTGACGGAAGCGTCCTTGTTTCCCTTTAAGCATGTGGCTCAATGATTTCAGTGGACGGCTACCTGGTCCTGTGATTGGACGACCACGACGACCGTTGTCAATCAAAGCGTCAACCGCTTCTTGAAGCATACGCTCTCATTTTGAACGATGATACCTGGTGCATTCAACTCAAGCAAACGAGCCAAACGGTTGTTACGGTTGATAACACGGCGGTAAAGGTCGTTCAAGTCAGATGAGGCAAAACGGCCACCATCCAACTGCAACATTGGACGAAGGTCTGGTGGAATAACCGGAAGGATGTTGAGAATCATCCATTCAGGTTTATTTCCAGACTTGTAAAAGGCATCCAAAACATCCAAACGACGGATGGCTTTGACACGTTTTTGTCCAGTAGCTGTTTTCAACTCTTCTTTGAGTTCTGCAATTTCTTTTTCAAGATCTACTTGTTTCAAAAGGTCTTGGATGGCTTCGGCACCCATCTTGGCAACGAATGAACCATAACCATACTCACGCAAGCGCTCACGGTATTCGCGCTCTGTCATGATAGACTTGTGCTCAAGTGGTGTATCCTTCGGATCAATCACCACATAAGCCGCAAAGTAGATAACTTCTTCGAGGGCACGAGGACTCATATCAAGGGTCAAGCCCATACGGCTTGGAATCCCCTTGAAATACCAGATGTGAGATACAGGAGCTTTCAACTCGATGTGCCCCATACGCTCACGACGAACTTTCGTACGCGTTACTTCAACCCCACAGCGGTCACAAACAATCCCTCTGTAACGAATGCGTTTGTACTTCCCACAAGCACATTCCCAGTCCTTTGTAGGACCAAAGATGACTTCGTCAAAGAGTCCTTCACGTTCTGGTTTCAAGGTACGGTAATTGATTGTTTCAGGTTTTTTGACTTCTCCATAAGACCATGAACGGACTTTGCTTGGAGAAGCTAGGGTGATTTGCATACTTTTAAAACGATTTACATCAACCACTATTTCTTCCCTTTCTATTCTAAGTGAACTGCTTATTCTTGTTCAGCAGCTTCTTCTGTTGCTTCCGCTTTTGTTGCTTTCTCAGCTTCTTCAGCTTCAAAGGCTGCTTTAGCCTCTTGGGCCGCTTTTTCGCGGGCTTTTTCAAGGTCATCTACGTGGATGACATCTTCGTCCATTCCTTCATCCAAGTCACGAAGTTCCACTTCTTGGTCATCTTCGTCAAGGACACGCATGTCAAGACCAAGAGATTGCAATTCTTTTACAAGAACTCGGAAGGATTCTGGAACACCTGGTTTTGGAATTGGTTTTCCTTTTGTAATAGCTTCATAAGCTTTCAAACGTCCGTTGATATCGTCAGACTTGTAAGTCAAGATTTCTTGAAGAACATTTGACGCACCGTAGGCTTCAAGAGCCCAAACTTCCATCTCACCGAAACGTTGTCCACCAAACTGAGCTTTACCTCCGAGTGGTTGTTGGGTAACGGTTGAGTATGGTCCGACTGAACGCGCGTGCAATTTATCATCAACCATGTGGTGGAGTTTGATCATGTACATGACACCAACTGATACACGGTTGTCAAACGGCTCACCTGTACGTCCATCATAAAGGATTGTTTTGGCATCGCTATCCATACCTGCTTCTTTAACAGTGTCCCAAAGGTCTTCAGAACTTGCTCCGTCAAAGACTGGTGTTGCGATGTGGATACCAAGAGTACGGGCTGCCATACCAAGGTGGAGTTCCATAACCTGACCGATATTCATACGTGATGGTACCCCAAGTGGGTTCAACATGATGTCGACTGGAGTTCCGTCTGGAAGGTAAGGCATGTCTTCTACAGGGACGATACGAGAGACAACCCCTTTGTTTCCGTGACGTCCGGCCATCTTATCTCCGACTTTGATCTTACGTTTTTGAGCGATGTAGACGCGAACCAGCATGTTAACGCCAGATTGCAACTCATCGCCATTTGCACGTGTAAAGATCTTAACATCACGAACAACACCATCGGCACCGTGTGGTACACGAAGAGAAGTGTCACGCACTTCACGAGACTTATCTCCGAAGATAGCGTGCAAGAGACGTTCTTCAGCTGAAAGGTCTTTCTCTCCCTTAGGTGTGACTTTACCTACAAGGATATCGCCTTCTTTAACCTCAGCACCGATACGGATAATACCCATTTCGTCAAGGTCTTTAAGAGCATCTTCACCAACATTTGGAATTTCACGAGTAATTTCTTCAGGCCCAAGCTTTGTATCGCGTGTTTCTGATTCGTATTCTTCGAGGTGGACAGATGTGTAGACATCGTCTTTGACCAAGCGTTCGCTCATGATAACGGCATCCTCAAAGTTGTAACCTTCCCATGTCATGTAGGCAACGATTGGGTTTTGTCCAAGCGCCATTTCCCCTTTTTCCATAGAAGGTCCGTCAGCGATAAAATCGCCTTTTTCAACAACATCGCCAACTTTAACGAGAGTGCGTTGGTTGTAGGCAGTACCTGAGTTTGAACGACGGAATTTTTGGATGTGGTAAACGTCCAATGAACCATCTTCGCGGCGTACTTCTACCTTGTCAGCATCTGCGTATGTAACTTTACCATCATACTGAGCAATAACAGCAGCACCAGAGTCATGAGCTGCTTGGTATTCCATACCAGTACCAACGTAAGGTGCTTTTGGATCAATCAAAGGCACAGCCTGACGTTGCATGTTGGCACCCATGAGAGCACGGTTGGAGTCATCGTTTTCCAAGAAAGGAATACATGCTGTCGCAACGGCAACTACCTGTTTTGGTGACACGTCCATGTAGTCAACCACTTCTGCTGGATACTCTTGGTTGACCCCTTGGTGACGTCCCATGACAACTTTCTCAGCAAAAGTACCGTCTTCGTTGAGGTGAGAGTTAGCCTGCGCTACAGTAAATTCATCTTCTTCATCGGCTGTCAACCAAACGATTTCGTTTGTGACTACACCTGTTTCACGGTCAACCTTACGGTATGGTGTTTGAACAAATCCATACTTATTCAAGTGTCCGTAAGATGACAAGTTATTGATCAAACCGATGTTAGGTCCTTCAGGTGTCTCGATTGGACACATACGACCATAGTGAGTGTAGTGCACGTCACGGACTTCATATCCAGCACGGTCACGTGTCAAACCACCAGGTCCTAAGGCTGACAAACGGCGTTTGTGAGACAACTCAGAAAGTGGGTTATGTTGGTCCATGAACTGTGACAACTGTGATGAACCAAAGAATTCTTTAACCGCAGCTGTTACAGGACGGATATTGATGATTTGTTGCGGTGTTAAAACTTCATTGTCTTGAACAGACATACGTTCACGGACATTACGTTCCATACGAGAAAGTCCAAGACGTACTTGGTTGGCAAGCAATTCACCAACTGCACGGATACGACGGTTTCCCAAGGTGGTCGATATCATCCACACGTCCGATACCTTCTGCCAAGTTGAGGAAGTAGCTCATCTCTGCAAGGATATCCGCAGGAGTTACAACACGAACCTTGTCGTCTGGATTGGCATTTCCGATGATGGTTACAACACGGTCTGGGTCCGTTGGAGCAACAACCTTGAATTTTTGAAGGACAACTGGTTCTGTCAAAACAGCTGCATCGTTTGGAATATAAACGATCTTGTTCAAGTCGCCATCCAAGTGACTCTCGATGCTTTCAATCACGCTACGAGTCATAACGGTACCAGCTTCTACCAAGATTTCACCAGTTTCAGGGTCTACCAATGGCTCCGCAATGGTTTGGTTGAGCAAGCGTGTTTTAACATTGAGTTTTTTATTGATCTTGTAACGACCAACTGCTGCCAAATCGTAGCGGCGTGGGTCGAAGAAACGTGCCACAAGCAAGCTACGTGAGCTTTCAGCAGTCTTAGGCTCACCTGGACGAAGGCGTTCGTAGATTTCTTTCAAGGCTTCGTCTGTACGAGAGTCCATTGGATTCTTGTGAATATCTTTTTCAACAGTATTGCGAACCAATTCGCTATCACCAAAGATATCAAAGATTTCATCATCACCTGAGAAACCAAGCGCACGAACTAAGGTCGTAAATGGAATCTTACGAGTACGATCGATACGAGTATAAGCGATGTCTTTTGAGTCGCTTTCAAGTTCCAACCAAGCTCCACGGTTAGGGATAACAGTAGAACCATAGCCCACTTTGCCGTTCTTGTCTACTTTGTCATTAAAGTAAACACCTGGTGAGCGGACCAACTGAGAAACGATAATACGTTCACCACCATTGATGATGAAAGTACCCATTCGGTCATGATTGGGAAATCACCAAAGAAGACTTCTTGGGTCTTGATTTCGCCTGTTTCTTTATTGATCAAGCGGAAGGTTACAAAAATTGGTGCTGAGTAGCTAGCATCGTGGATACGAGCTTCTTCGAGCGTGTATTTTGGTTCCTTGATTTCATAGCCAACAAATTCCAACTCCATTGTGTCTGTGAAGTTTGAAATTGGCAATACATCTTCAAATACTTCCTTAAGACCGTGATCTAGGAAATCTTTGAATGAATCCGTTTGAATTTCAATCAAATTTGGTAAGTCAAGAACTTCTTTGATTCTTGAAAAACTACGACGGGTACGATGTTTCCCGTATTGAACGTCATGTCCTGCCAAGATGATTCTCCTTTGTAAATAAATTCCAAGCCTTGTCAATCAGGCTTTTCTAATCGTCATATGGTTTTAAAAACCCCTATCACCGTGTCCCTTTGACGAATTTTCAGAATCTTTAAATCTTTGTTACAAGCACTCAAAAACCTGAAAAAAAGCACAAAAAGAGCAGCTAAATCTGACTTTTTCAGAAGATTTAACTGCTGTGAGCCTTGTCTGGACAATATTTCAGACAAAACCTACGACAAATGATTACTCATATTATACCTTATTTAGCTAGATTTTTCAAGGTTTTTTTACTATTTTTTAAACAATCTTTTCCTATATATTATTTTAAAATTTCAAGAAAATGAAGCATTATATTTTCTCTTAAAAGTTAGGAAAACGCTTGCACTAATGTTTACCTCGTGCTATACTGATAGGGAACAACTACACAAGGAGAATTGTGATGAAAAAGATCCCATCTCAAACTGAGAAAAAAATGATTTACGGTATCCGTTCCTTGAAGAACGGAACTGGTTCTGTCCTTATTGGTGCCAGCATTATCCTGCTTTCTGCTGCAATGCCAACTATTTCGGCTAACGAAAACCTGCCTCAGACTCAGGAAAATACCAGCGCTGTGACCAAGGCCCCTACTGAGACTGAAACGAGTCAAACTCAAACGGAAACGCCTATTTCTGAACAAAAGAATGCAAACGCTTCCCTTGCTTCTAAAAAAGAAGCTCCAGCTGTGGAAACTACTACAGCGCCAGAAACACCTAAAACAGAAGATTCTACTACAAGCCAGGCCAACAGCAAGGAAGAGAAAGTAGATGCCAGCACTTCGGCGCCAACTTCAGATCAAAAACCACAAGCTGACACATCTTCTGAAGAACCCATCGCAGATAATCACTTCCGCATCCATGTAAAAAAACTCCCTGAAGAAAACAAGGATTCTCAAGGCCTTTGGACTTGGGATGATGTTGAAAAGCCGTCTGAAAACTGGCCAAATGGAGCCAAGTCCTTCAAGGATGCTAAGCAAGATGACTACGGCTATTACCTAGATGTCAAACTCAAAAATGAGCAAGCCAAGAAAGTCAGCTTCCTTATCAACAATACCAAGGGGGATAACCTGACAGGGGACCGTTCTGTAGAGCGCCTCTCTCCAAAAATGAATGAGGCCTGGCTAGATGAAAACTACAAGGTATACAACTACCGCCCTCAACCAGCAGGAACTGTCCGTGTCAACTATTACCGCACAGATGGCAACTATGACAAAAAATCTCTCTGGTATTGGGGCGATGTTAAAAACCCAAGCAGTGGAGAATGGCCTGACGGTACTGACTTTACAGCAACTGGAAAATATGGCCGTTACATTGATATCCCACTCAATGAAGCTGCAAGAGAATTTGGATTTTTATTACTAGACGAAAGCAAGAAAGGCGATGATGTGAAAATCAGAAAAGAAGATTATAAATTCACTGATCTAAAAAATCACAGTCAGATTTTCCTCAAAGATGATGACGAAACCATCTACACCAACCCCTACTACGTTCACGATATCCGTATGACTGGTGCCCAACACGTGGCTAAATCTCGTATCGAAAGCAGTTTTTCTACCCTCGTTGGAGCTAAGAAAGACGATATCCTCAAACACTCCAGCATCACTGATTACCTAGGGAATAAAGTAGCTATCACAGACGTGGAAGTGGATGAGGCAGGTAAAAAAGTGACCTACATCGGCGACTTCTCTGACACTCAACACCCTTACACTGTCAGCTACAATTCAGACCGCTTTACCACACGTTCAAGCTGGCGCCTCAAGGATGAGTCCTACAGTTACGATGGGCCACTCGGCGCAACTCTGAAAGAAGATGGCAAGCGTGTTGACCTCACCCTCTGGTCTCCAAGTGCTGATAAGGTTTCCGTTGTTGTCTATGACAAGAAAGACCCTGAAAAGGTAGTTGGAACTGTCCCCCTTGAAAAAGGAGAAAAAGGAACCTGGAAACAAACTCTGGATGCAAACTCTGGTCTCGGTATCAGCAACTACACTGGCTACTACTACCACTACCAAATCGAGCGCCAAGGTAAAACTGTCCTCGTTCTTGACCCTTATGCCAAATCATTAGCGGCTTGGAACAGTGACCTAGCAAAAACAGATGCCGCTCATAAGGTCGCTAAAGCTGCCTTTGTCGATCCAGCGAAGTTAGGTCCGCAAGACTTGACCTATGGAAAGATTCGTAACTTCAAATCACGTGAAGATGCCGTTATCTATGAAGCTCATGTGCGTGACTTCACTTCGGATCCTGCCATCGCAAAAGACTTGACCAAACCATTCGGTACCTTCGAAGCCTTTATCGAAAAATTAGACTATCTCAAAGACTTGGGTGTGACCCACATCCAGCTCCTTCCAGTCTTGTCTTACTACTTTGTCAATGAATTGAAAAACCATGAACGTTTGTCTGCCTACGCTTCAAGCAACAGCAACTACAACTGGGGATATGACCCTCAAAACTACTTCTCCTTGACTGGTATGTACTCAAGCAATCCTAAGGATCCAGAAAAACGTATTGCCGAATTCAAAAACCTCATCAACGAAATCCACAAACGTGGCATGGGGGCTATCTTGGATGTGGTCTACAACCATACTGCAAATGTTGATATTTTTGAAGATATTGAGCCAAATTACTATCACTTTATGGATGCAGACGGAACTCCACGTACTAGCTTCGGAGGCGGTCGTTTGGGAACTACCCACTACATGTCTAAACGTGTCTTGGTAGACTCTATCAAGTATCTGGTTGAAACTTACAAAGTAGATGGTTTCCGCTTTGATATGATGGGTGACCACGATGCGGCTTCTATCGAAGAAGCTTACAAGGCTGCACGCGCCCTCAATCCAAATCTCATCATGCTAGGTGAAGGCTGGAGAACCTATACTGGTGATGAAAATGCGCCTGTACAACCTGCTGACCAAGATTGGATGAAGAAAACAGATACTGTCGCTGTCTTTTCAGACGACATCCGCAACAACCTCAAGTCTGGCTATCCAAACGAAGGTCAACCTGCCTTTATCACAGGTGGCAAACGCGATATCAATACCATCTTTAAAAATCTCATTGCCCAACCAACCAACTTTGAAGCAGACAGTCCTGGAGATGTTATCCAGTATATCGCAGCCCATGATAACTTGACCCTCTTTGACATCATTGCCCAGTCTATCAAAAAAGACCCAAGCAAGGCTGAAAACTACGCTGAGATCCATCGTCGTTTGCGACTTGGAAACCTCATGGTCTTGACCGCTCAAGGAACTCCGTTTATCCACTCTGGTCAGGAATACGGACGTACCAAACAATTCCTTGATCCAGCCTATAAGAATCCTGTCTCAGAGGATAAGGTTCCAAACAAGTCTCACTTGTTGCGCGACAAGGACGGCAAGCCATTTGTCTATCCTTACTTTATCCATGACTCTTACGACTCTAGTGATGCTGTCAACAAGTTTGATTGGACCAAGGCAACAGATGGCAAAGCATATCCTGAAAATGTCAAGAGCCGTAACTACATGAAAGGATTGATCGCCCTTCGTCAATCGACAGATGCCTTCCGACTCAAGAGTCTGCAAGACATCAAAGAGCGCGTCCACCTCATTACTGTTCCAGGACAAAATGGCGTTGAAAAAGAAGATGTGACCATCGGCTACCAAATCACCGCTCCAAATGGTGATGTCTACGCTGTCTTTGTCAATGCGGATGATAAGGCTCGTGAATTTACTCTAGGAACTGCCTTTGCTCACTTGAGAAAGGCCGAAGTTCTCGCAGATGAAAACCAAGCAGGACCAGTAGGAATTGCTAAACCCTCAAGGTCTCGAATGGACTGAAAAAAAGGCTTGAAATTGAACGCTCTCACTGCTGTCGTTCTCCGCTTGTCTCAAGGTGGTGCCATCGTTGCCCCAGCTGTGGAAGAAAAACCAGAATTTAATCTTTCTAGCTTGGAAACCCAACAAGACCAAGCCCAAAACCTAGTAGCAAATCCTGACTCTCAAGAAACTGCTACAGAGGCTCTTGCTCAGAAAGTCCTTCCAAACACAGGAACCGAGAGCAAATCCCTTCTTGCCCTTGCTGGATTCAGTATCCTTGCCCTTCTCGGACTTGGATGGTTGATAAAAAACAAGAAAAAGAAATAACACTCAATGAAAATCAAAGAGTAAACTAGTAAGCTAGCCGCAGGCTTTACTCGAGTACGGAAAGGCGAAGCTGACTTGGTTTGAAGAGATTTTCGAAGAGTATAAACTAGCCCTCCTATAGAAAAATACCCCATGATTAGAAGACTCTTCTAGTCATGGGGTGTTGTTTTTATGATACACTTATCTATCAAATCATATATTCTACACTATAGCTAGCGTCTGATAAGATACGAGCCAGGAACTGCTTGGTTCGTTCTTCTTGTGGACGACTAAAGAAATCGTGGGGATTGTTCTCCTCTACGATACGGCCTCCATCCATGAAAATAACGTGGTTGGCGACATCTCTAGCAAATCCCATCTCATGCGTGACGACCACCATGGTCACACCTTCTCCCGCCAACTGTTTCAGAACATCCAAAACATCTCCAACCAACTCAGGGTCTAGTGCTGATGTTGGTTCATCCAGCAAAATGACCTCGGGCTTGACGGCAATGGCACGCGCAATTCCTATTCGTTGTTGTTGTCCTCCAGATAGCTGAGAAGGGTAGTAGTCTTTATAGGCAAGTAAACCAACTTTATCCAAGGCAGATTCTGCACGTTTGAGCGCTTCTTCCTTGGGAACTTTACGAGCTACGATTAGGCCTTCTAGAATATTTTCCAGAGCAGTTTTATTTGCAAAAAGATTGTAGTGCTGGAAAACAAAGGCTGTTTTTTGGCGAATTTCTAGAATGTCTTTCTTGCTTAATTTGGCTAAGTCATAGGTCTTTCCTGCCAATGTCAAACGGCCGCTATCAGCTTTTTCTAAGTGGTTGAGACAACGGAGAAAGGTTGTTTTCCCCGAACCTGATGGTCCTAAAATAACAACGACATCCCCTTGGTTGACCTGAAGATTAACATCCTCCAAGACCTGTCTCTCTCCAAATGTTTGCGATATGTTCTACTTGTAACATCCTGTCCTCCTATACGAAACGCGCGCTAGATGCTTTTGCACTCTTTTCTTTTTTCACATAGCCTTTCTCCAGTAGGGAGAAGCCCCACTGAATCAAACCACAGATCAAAATATACTGCAAAAAGATCACAAAATAAGACTCAAAATACTGGTAGCCGTAGGACGCTTCCACACGAGCAATAGCAGTGATATCCTTGATGGTCATAACAAAGACCAGGGAGGTCCCTTTGACGATATTAATCACCAGATTGGCCAAGTTAGGCAAGGCTGAGCGCAAGGCTTGAGGAAAAACAATCCTTAGATAGGCCTGGGTCGTAGTCAGCCCAATCGCATGCGCCGCCTCTAGTTGTCCCTTGTCCACCGTCAAGATCGCTGAACGCAAAATCTCCGATAAACTCCCGACTGTCATCATACTATAAATGATAAAGGCATAATAGAGAGGATCAAGCTTGAAAATATCAAAGTCACTTCCTATGCTTTTGAGAAATTGATTCAGCAAACTTGGAAACAAACTATAAAAGAAGAGAATCAATAAAATCGGAGGAGTCGCTCGGATAAAGGCCAGATAGACCAGAGAAAAACTCCTCACCCCTCGAACCTTGTAAATCTGCCCCAAGGCCAAATAGAGCCGGTAAAAAGCTTAAGACCATAGCCACAATCATGATAATCAAGGTGATTGGCACACCCTTCAAGGTCTCCAGAAAGGTCTTTACAATATAGTCTATATCCATTTCTTACCTCCCTTTTGTTTCCAAAGACTTCTCAAGCAAACGACTCAAGCTAGAAATAACCAAGGCAATCCCCCAGTAAAGAAGCGCAACTGCCGTATAGGTTTCCAGAGAGTAGTTCCCTAAATTGCGACTGATCAAGAGATTCCCCGCCCCCATAACATCAACAAAACCAATCGTATAGGCCAAGGCAGCATCCCGCATGAGATTGAGAATAGCGGTCGTTATATTGGGAAGAGCAACTTGAAAAGCTTGGGGAAAAATGATTCTCCAAAAAGTCTGACTTGGAGTCAAACCAATACTAAGTCCAGCCTCTGTCTGCCCCTTTGGAATAGCTTGATAGGCTGCCTTGAAAACCTCGGCAGCAATAGCCGCAAACAAGAGAATCATCGTCAGGAGAACAAAAATAGTTTTAGACCAGTTGTTGATATCCAAACCAAGCCACCATTTCAGAAATTCTGGCAAGCCATAAAAGACTAGAAAAAGCAAGACAATAGGCGGTGTACAACGAAGGGTAAAGATATAGCCTTTGGAAATCGCTGCAAAACTCTTGTCTTCTCCTACTTGCGCCCAGGCCAAGAGACCTCCAAAAAGGGAACCAAGAAGAGTAGTAAAAAAGAGAATGGACAAGGTCATAGGAAGCGCCTGCCATAAGGTCGGCAAAAACTGAAAGACCTTGGAAAAATCATAAGAAACCATGCAAAACCCTTTCTAGTCTTGGAATTTCTGGTCTAGTCTTTGTCTACGTAACTAAAGACATCTTCTTTAAAGTATTGCTGAGATAGCTTAGCAAGCGTGCCATCTTCTTTCAATTCTTTAATTGCTTTTTCGTATTCTTTAGCGAATTTCTCACCCTTTTCATCACGGTGAATCAAGGGATAAGTTGGAATGCCCTTGTATGGGAACCAGCTGAGTTTATCCGCATATTGGTGGTAAGGTCCATCTTCTGCGGTAACTGCTTTTTCAAAGGACAGTTTGATATCAAAGAAGGCGTCATAACGTCCTTCTAAGACCCAGGCATAGGCATCTGCCACTTTAAAGGATTCAGCTGCTGTTAGCTCAATCGGTGCATCCTGATGTTTTTCATTGTAGCTGGTGATGACATTCCATTGAGCATTCTGTGGAGAGATAGGAACCAATTTCCCTTTATTCTTAGCAAAGTCATCAATGGTTTTGTATTTCTGTTCATCTTCTTTTCTGACAGTAAATCCGATGATGCTCGCTCCGACTGGTTCAGATGGAATGACAAACTTTTTAGCTCGTTCATCTGTGTACCAAGCTCCCTTGGTTCCGATGTCATACTTACCTGATTCCAGACCAATCAAGAGGTCGTCATCACTGGTACCCGTATATTCAAATTGATAATTTGCCAACTTTTCATCAACAGCCTTCAAAACAGCTACTTCATAACCATCTGATTCCCCTTTTTCATTGACAAAGTCATAAGGTACGTAGTTTTGTGTATGGGCAACCTTCAAGGTTATGACTTCAGCAGACGAAGCCGTTTCTCCCTCCTTGGCTGGAGCGCCAGCTAAACTTCTTCCGATAATCGTTGCCCCAATTACTGCAACAACTGCTACACCACCGATAATCCATGCTTTTTTACTCATCTTTTTCTCCTTTAGTTTTCAAGCGCTTCTCTCACCCACTGGATACGTTCAACTGCGATATCACTTGGAATGGTACAATCTGCCCCAAGTACCAAGCCCTGTTCCCCAGCTTCTGCAACTAGTTTCTTTGCCTCAGCCTGAATGGCATCCTTGCTACCAGTATACAGTAAGCCCGTCTTGCCATTTTCGAATCCTCCAAGAACCGTACGTCCCTTGAAAATCTCACGACCTTCCTTGAGAGTGATTCCCTCCGGTCCTACAGCCCAGTTAAAGACTTGGGCTGGATAGTCTGCAAAAAGGTGAATATCATTTCGCGCCCCCTCGTAGCCACAGATATGAAGAACTGTGACGCCACCAACAGCACTAGCTGCTTCCAGAACCGATATCTCGCTAGGGGCAATGACGGCTTGATACTCTGCTGCCGACACTCGTTGATCTTGGATACTCTGCACGCTGAGGTAGATTCCATCAGCACCAGCCTCTTCGATAACAGCTCGGCTGAGACTCGCAATATCCTCTGCAATCACATCCAACACCTTCTTCAGAGCTTCAGGATCTTCCACCAGAAAATCTGCAATGAGGTCATCTCCACCAGACACTTCCCCAAGCAACCACTTGAGATAGGTCACAGGAGCAAAAATATTGTAAATCGCAACAATATCTTCTGTAAACTCTTGCTTGATTTTCTTAACCAAGTCCACCTGCTCTTTTATCCAAGCATGATCTGGTCCGAGTGGTTGAATGGTTGCCAATTCTTGAAGTGATTTGTCTTTGGCAATCGCTGGATTTGGATAGCAAAGTAGCCATCACTCATGAGTTTGATAAAGTCTGGCTGAACTTCTCGGATAAAGCGCTTATGGCCCTCAATATTCTTCTCGATAATGACTGGATTTGAGAAACCGTGTAGCCATTCGTCTTCGGATGTGAAATGGTGCCAAAAGCCAACTGGCACACGATCAACCTTTTCACCTTTAAATGCTTTTAAAACCCATTCTTTTTTTTCTGACATTCTTATTCTCCATTTCTTACTTTTTCAACTAATAAACTGCTTGCGATATCATTCGAGCGTAGAAAGGGGAGACTGGACTTGGAAAAATCCTGAACTCCACGACATCTCTCTCCATTTTTGCAGTGCTGATTTTTTACGACGCTTATGGCAACCAAAGCCAGCAAACCGACAACTGCAATGAAGATGCCCCATCTTTTACTTTTCATAGCTCCTCCTTTTAGAGAACAGCTGCCTGCCGAATCCAGTCCAACCTCTCTAAGTCAAAGTCATCTGGAACAGTACAGTCAGCTCCCAGAAGAACACCTTTACTACCCGCTTCAGCCAGCAACCGCCTTGTTTCATTTTGCAATTCTACCTTGGAACCTTGATAAAGCAAACTTTTCTTGCCATTTTCAAATCCACCTAAAACGGCCTTGCCTGGAAACAACTCTTGCCCCTGTGTCAAACTAACATCCTCATGATGAGTCGCCCAGTTGACCACTTGAGCTGGATAGTCCTTAAATATCGTCACATTATTGCTCGCACCTTCAAAACCACAGATATGAAGGATATTGGTCCCACCCACCTGATTAGCTGCCTCCAAAATCGCTATATTGCTCGGTTCGATATAGGTTTGGTAAAGTGCTGGCGTGATGCGCTCATCTTGAATTTCCTGAGTGCTGAGGTAAATCCCGTCAACTTCACCTTGCTGGATGATTTTCTGAGTTAGGATAGCAATATCTCCTGCAATCACATCTAGAATCGCTCTGAATTGCTCAGGATTTTCAAGCAACAGATCAGCCACTTCCCTATCTCCTCGAGAAGTTTCTGTACGGAACCAGCGCTTGAGGTAGGAGATAGGCGAAAAGATATTGTAGAAAGAAGCAATCTCTTCGGTAAAGGTCTCTCGAATCGCTTGTACCACTTGCACCTGTTGCTGAATCCATGGGTGTTCCTCACCAATCGACTCAATAGAAGACAGCTCCTGAATGCTTGTAACCTTAGGACTATAGACATTACTTGGATAAAGGAAAAAACCGTCGCTCATAATTTTGACAAAATCAGGGCGAATCCTTTCCACATAGTTGCGATGCCCATCAACACTTTTTTGAAAGATACGTGGATTATTTAATCCCTGCCCCTTTTCTTCGAGTGTTACAAAATGAAACCAAAATCCCACAGGAACTCTTTCCACTTCATCGCCTCGAATCGCTCTAAAGACTAGATCTCTTTTACTTGCCATACCTCTCTCCTTCCATTTGGATTGAAACCATCTTACCACTCCTTTTCCCCTTTTCCCAATATATATTGACTATCAACTCGATTGGAAATTTTTATATCTATAAAGAAAAAAATCCCTGAAAAGCTTGATGTTACTAGCCTTTCAAAGATTCTCTTTATTTTCATCTATTTTTCAAAAAGGAGCTGATATAGATTTTCTATCAAGTCGATTGGATTTTTTTATATCCATCTTCATTCCAAAATTAAGTACATAATTTTATCCTAATACCAAATTACTACTGAAAAATTTATTTTCTCCCGATATTCCCTTGCACAAATCCCGTGAAAACGCTACAATATTAGTAGACTATTATTAGGAGGATGGGATTATGAAAATATCCAAAGTTACCATTACAATTGCTTCTACACTTGCTTCCGTCATTTTACTGACTGGCTGTGGCACAAATTCGGCAAATTCACAGACAACACAAAGTAGTACATCTGATAATCAGGTTACAATGACCTATGATCAGTTGCGTTCAAGAGAGAACACTATGTCAACTCTTTGGTATCAAAAAGCAGCTGAGACCAAGGCACTCTATCTACAAGGTTACAATGTCGCTACTGATCGTTTAAAAGAACTACTAAAAACACAGACAGATAAACCCTACTCTATCGTTTTGGACTTAGACGAAACCGTATTAGACAATAGCCCTTATCAAGCGCAAAATGTCAAAGACGGAACAGCATTTACCCCAGAAAACTGGGATGTTTGGGTAAAAAAAGCCGCAGCCAAGGCTGTACCAGGTGCTAAAGACTTTCTCCAATTTGCAGACCAAAACGGTGTCCAAATTTACTATGTATCTGACCGCACGATAGATCAGGTAGATGATACGATCAAAAACCTAGAAAATGAAGGAATTCCTGTACAAAGCCGCGATCATCTCATGTTCTTAGAAAAAGGCGTCAAATCTAAAGAAGGTCGTAGACAAGCAGTCCAAGAAAAAACCAACTTAGTCATGCTACTAGGAGACAATCTTGTGGACTTTGCAGAGTTTTCAAAGACCTCTGAAACTGAGCGCGACCAAAAATTAGAGGAATTACAAAAAGAGTTTGGTGAGAAATTCATCATTTTCCCTAACCCAATGTACGGATCATGGGAAAGCACTGTTTACAATGGTAATAAATTGGATGCCAAGGGTCAAACTGAAGAGCGCCAAAAAAACTTACAAGGTTTTGATAAATAAAATAAGAGAACTATCTACCAGTTTACACCAACCACAAGATATCGTATTTGTGAGAATATCAAAAAGACGATTTCCGCTTGGATAATCGCCTTTTTTGCTATTTTATCTTGTACTTGGTATAAACTAGTATATATTCCACTAGATAGTATGCTCTATCGCTTGTACCACTTCCACCTGTTGCTGAATCCATGGGTGTTCCTCACCAATCGACTCAACTGATTGGATTTTTTTATAACCCTTCTTTCATGGCAAAGTAAGCACGCACTTTTGGTGCGACTTGCGTTCCAAAAAGTTCAATAGCTTTGAGAACTTGATCATGTGGCATAGAACCAAGTGGTAGGTGCAACATAAAGCGATCCAAGTCTAAATCCTCAATCATGCAAATCAATTTTTCTGCCACCTGGTCTGGATTTCCCACAAACATGGCTCCATTTGGACCAACTTGCTCCAAATATTGCTCATAGGTCAACTCCTGCCAGTGTGGACGGTCCTTGGAAATCGCATCCACTACTTGCTTGGTCGGATGGAAATAATCTTTTATCGCCTGCTCGCCATCTTCAGCAATCCAGCCCCAAGAATGAGCGCCCACTTTCAGGTCTTTATCCGCATGACCGGCTTCCCTACCAATCTCACGATAAGCTTGAATCAGCTTTTTAAAATAACGTGGATTGCCACCGATAATGGCATAGACAATCGGCAACCCCGCCTGAGCAATCTTCACTGTTGACTCTACATGACCTCCTGTCGCCACCCACAATGGCAATTTGTCCTGAACAGGACGAGGATAGACTTCTTTTCCAGCGATGCTTTGAGTCAATTGTCCCTGCCAGTTCACTTTGGTGCTTTCATTTGCCAGCTGAAGCAGGTCTAACTTTTCATCAAAAAGAGCTTCATAGTCTTTCAAGTCATAGCCAAACAGAGGGAAGGATTCGGTAAATGAACCACGACCTGCCATAATCTCTGCCCGTCCATTTGACAAGGCATCGATGGTAGCATATTGTTGGAACAAGCGAATCGGATCCATACTCGAGAGAATGCTGACCGAACTAGTCAAACGAATCTTTTTGGTATTGACTGCCCCAGCTGCAAGAATAATCTCTGGCGCCGATACCGCAAAGTCCTCCCGATGATGCTCCCCAATCCCGTACACATCCAAACCAACCTTATCAGCCAGCTCAATTTCTGCCACCAACTGACGAATGCGTTCATCATGACTGTAAATCTGCCCAGTCGCTTCCAGAGCGGTTGTTTCACCAAATGTTGAAATTCCTAATTCTACCATACTGTTTCCTCGCTATCTCTTTTAGTTTTTAGAGTATTTTATCACTAATTAGTTTTACTTTCAATGGATTTGCTCATTAGAAAAAGCCTAGATGAACTAGACTTTCTTGGTTTATTCTACTGTTACTGACTTAGCAAGGTTACGTGGTTTGTCCACATCGAGTCCACGGTGGAGGGTTGCAAAGTAAGCGACCAATTGCGTTGGTACGACCATTGAGATTGGTGAGAGGTAAGGGTGGACAGTCGTAAGAACGATATCATCTGTCTCTTTGGCAACATTTTCTTCTGCGATTGTAAGTACCTTAGCACCACGGGCTGCGACCTCCTGGATATTTCCACGAGTGTGGTTAGCAAGGACTGGATCTGACAAGAGGGCCAAGACAGGTGTCCCCTCTTCAATCAAGGCAATGGTTCCGTGCTTGAGTTCTCCTGCCGCAAAGCCTTCACATTGGATGTAAGAAATCTCTTTGAGTTTGAGACTGGCTTCCATGGCTACATAGTAGTCTTGACCACGTCCAATGTAAAAAGCGTTGCGAGTTGTTTCAAGAAGCTCTCGAACCTTGGCATCAATGTTTTCTTTCTCAGAAAGAGTTGATTCGATAGACTGAGCTACGATTGACAACTCATGAACCAGGTCAAAGGCTTGGGCTTTGGCATTGCCGTTTGCTTCTCCGACTGCTTTGCCAAGAAGGCAAGGGCTGCGATTTGTGCTGTATAGGCCTTTGTTGATGCCACGGCAATTTCAGGTCCTGCGTGAAGGAGCATGGTATGGTTGGCTTCACGAGAAAGGGTGGAACCTGGGACGTTTGTCACTGTCAAGCTTGGAATTCCCATTTCATTAGCCTTAACCAAAACCTGACGACTATCCGCCGTTTCACCAGACTGACTGATAAAGATGAAGAGCGGTTTCTGGCTGAGAAGTGGCATACCATAGCCCCACTCAGATGAGATTCCCAGTTCAACTGGTGTATCCGTCAATTCTTCCAGCATTTTTTTAGAAGCAAATCCTGCGTGGTAAGATGTTCCAGCTGCAAGGATGTAGATACGGTCCGCCTCTTGAACAGCCTTGATGATAGCTGGGTCTACGACTACTTGACCAGCCTCATCAGTATAGGCTTGGATCAACTTACGCATCACCGTTGGTTGCTCATCGATTTCCTTAAGCATGTAGTAAGGGTAAGTTCCCTTACCGATATCTGACAAGTCTAGCTCAGCAGTGTAGCTAGCACGCTCACGACGATTTCCATCGTAGTCTTGAACTTCAACGCTATCAGCTTTCACGATGACCAACTCTTGGTCATGAATTTCCATGTATTGGTTAGTTTCACGAATCATGGCCATGGCATCTGAGCAGACCATGTTGTAGCCTTCTCCAAGACCAATCAAGAGTGGTGATTTGTTCTTCGCTACATAGATGACATCTGGATTTTCAGAGTCGATCAAGGCAAAGGCATAAGAACCACGGATGATATGAAGAGCTTTTTTGAAGGCTTCAAGTACTGACAAGCCGTCTTCTTCTGCAAATTTTCCAATCAAGTGAACGGCGATTTCCGTATCTGTTTGCCCCTTGAAGTGGTGACCTGCAAGGTATTCTTCCTTGATTTCAAGGTAGTTTTCAATCACCCCGTTATGCACCAAGACAAAACGTTCTGTCTCCGAGCGATGTGGGTGAGCGTTATCTTCCGTTGGTTTACCATGAGTCGCCCAACGCGTATGACCGATACCAGTTGTTCCCTCAACGCCAGCTGTCTTGGCAGACAATTCTGCGATACGACCAACAGCCTTAACCAGGTGATTTTCAGCACCACCTAGGACAAAAATCCCCGCAGAATCATAGCCACGGTATTCAAGCTTTTCAAGTCCTTGAATCAAAATATCAGTTGCATTTGTGTTTCCAACAACACCAACAATTCCACACATAGTATATACGACACAGACCAGCTGTGCTTTCCCCTTAAATTGGTATAGTCTGATTTCCCTTTTACAGAATCAGCAAAAACAGTATATACTTGTTTTTCTAACTTGTCAAGGATAAAAATTGGTATAGTTTTTCTATCTGGTATTTTATCAAGATTTCACTTGATACCTGACAAGTCGGCATCAATTACTTATAATAAGGGGAGGAGGTATTCGCCATGTGGTTTTTCTTCGCACTTTTATCAGCTATCTTTGCAGCCTTAACGTCAATTTTAGCCAAGATTGGGATTGAAGGAGTTCCATCCAATCTAGCAACTGCTATTCGTACAGTCGTCGTCATTCTTATGGCCTGGGCTATGGTTTCTTGACCAATAGTCAGACCGAAATTGTCAACATCAGTAAAAAAAGTTGGCTCTTTCTCATCTTATCAGGCTTAGCCACTGGCGCCTCCTGGCTCTGCTACTACAAGGCCTTGCAGATGGGCAATGCGACTGAGGTATCTGCTGTCGATAAATTCAGTCTCGTCATTACCCTCGTTCTAGCCTTTTTCTTCCTACAGGATGTCCTGACGTTTAAAACAATTATTGGCTGTATCCTGATTACGATTGGGACCTTGGTGATGATATTGTAATAAAAAGTGAGATGAACACCATCTCACTCTTTTTATTCTTAAAATCCATTATGGTCGCTGAGTTCCTTGAACCAATGGCCTGATTTTTTTAGACGACGTTCCTGTGTTTCCAAGTCAAGCTCAACCAAACCGTAACGATTTTTATAGCTGTTGAGCCATGACCAGCAGTCAATAAAGGTCCATATTAAGTATCCTTTACAGTTGGCTCCATCTTCAATCGCACGGTGAAGTTCACGAAGATGTCCTTTGACAAAGTCAATACGGTAATCATCTTGAATCATCCCATCTTGACGGAATTTTTCTTCCCCTTCAACACCCATACCATTCTCTGTCAACATCCACTCAATATTACCATAATTTTCCTTGATATTTTGGGCAATATCATAAATCCCTTGCTCATAAATTTCCCATCCACGGTGAGGATTGATTTTACGGCCCGGCATGATATAAGGCTCGTAAAAATGTTCTGGCAAGAGGGGACTGTCTGGATGTTTAGCAAAACGTGGCGCCATGACACGCAAAGGCTGGTAGTAGTTAACTCCTAGGAAATCAACTGTATTCTCGCGAATGAATTCTAATTCTTCAACAGTATACTCTGGCAGCAAATCATGCTCAGCTAAAATCTCTACTAACTCTTCTGGATAAGCTCCCAAGACAGACGGATCTAGGAAAGATTGGGCTTGGAAGAGATCCGCAATGCGAGCAGCCTTGACATCTGCGGGATGCTGGCTACGTGGATAGGCTGGTGTCAAGTTGAGGACAATCCCAATCTTGGAATCAGGCAAAACTTCATGACAGGCCTTAACCGCAAGACTACTAGCCAGTTGCGTATGATAGGCAACCTTAACTGCTGCTTTGGCATCTACCTTGTGAGGATAGTGGGCATCGTAAAAATAGCCAAACTCTACGGGAACGATGGGCTCGTTAAAGGTAATCCATTGGTCCACCAAGTCACCGTATGTCTCAAAACAAAAACGAGCATAGTCTTCATAAGCCTTGACAGTTGCCTTATTTTCCCAACCATCGCCGTCTTCTTGGAGGGCAAAAGGCAGGTCGAAGTGATAGAGATTAACTAAGAGACGAATTCCCTTGGCCTTAATGGCTTCAAAGACCTGACGGTAGAAAGCCACCCCTTGCGGATTGACCTCTTCACGGCCCTGTGGGAAAATACGAGACCACTGGATAGAAGTTCGGAAGGCTGTATGCCCAGTCTCTACCAAAAGCTCAATATCCTTTTCCCAGTTTTCGTAAAAAGTCGATGTTTTATCAGGTCCAATTCCATTGTAGTAACGATTTGGCTCTACTTGGAACCAATAATCCCAGAGATTGTCTCCCTTGCCGTCACCAGGTACACGACCTTCTGTCTGTGGTCCAGAAGTGGAGGAACCCCAGACAAAATCCTTGGAAATTTTAGCATAGCTTTACCTCTTCGTTTATTCATTTTTCCCATTATATAGAAAAAACAAGGTAAAAACTAGTTACATTTTTGCCTTGTTTTTCTTCTGATTATAGTTTTTATTTCTTGCTGAGGATTTCAAGGGTTTCGAGCAAGTTGTCTGCATGAACTTCGATGGTGTCACCAGTCGCCTTAATCTTAACTTCTACGATGCCATCGGCTGCTTTCTTCCCAACAGTGATACGGATTGGCAGACCAATCAAGTCGCTATCGCTAAACTTCACTCCGACACGTTCGTTACGGTCGTCTGTCAAGACTTCGTAACCAGCTCCCATCAAGCTTGCTTCAAGTTTTTCTGTTAAGGCTTGCGCTTCTTCATCCTTGACATTGACAGTGATCAAATGCACATCAAATGGCGCCAATTCTTTAGGGAAGTTAACTCCCCAAGCATAACGGTATTCCCCTTTAGGCGTTTTGTTGACAAAGAGGCGGGCGTGTTGCTCCATAACTGCTGAGAGAAGACGGCTAACACCAATACCGTAACATCCCATGATGATTGGCACAGCACGACCATTTTCATCCAAAACATCTGCGCCCATACTTGCTGAATAACGAGTGCCGAGTTTGAAAATATGACCGATCTCGATACCACGCGCGAAGTTAAGAACGCCTTGTCCGTCTGGTGAAATTTCACCCTCACGAACTTCGCGGATATCCACGTATTCTGCAGTGAAATCACGACCTGGGTTCACACCCGTCAAGTGGTAACCATCTTCGTTGGCCCCCACAACAGCATTGCGAACATCTTGTACCTTACGGTCTGCAATGATTTTCACATTTTCTGGCAAACCAACTGGGCCAAGCGAACCAAAGCCAGCTGAGATAACATTTGCTACTTCTTCCTCGCTCGCAACATCAAAGAAATCTGCTCCCAAGTGGTTTTTCAACTTAACTTCATTGAGTTGGTCATTTCCAACTAGAAGGGCTACAACAAGTTCTCCATCTGCCATGTAGAAGAGAGTTTTAATCGTTTGCTCTTCTGGCACATTAAGGAAGGCTGCAACTTCATCGATGGATTTAACACCTGGAGTTTCCACTCGAATCACTTCTTCTTCCGCAACGACACGGTTGCTTGGTTTGTACTCGTTTGTTGCCATTTCTAAGTTAGCTGCATAGCTAGACTCAGTTGAGTAGGCGATGGTGTCTTCACCAGAAACCATCCATTTGAGCAATTCTGCCTTGATTTCTTCTTGCACTTCTGCAGGAATTTCATCAAATGAGGCAACTGACTTGTCCAAGACAACCCAGCGGTCAAGGTCTGTACGGGCTGGTGTGATGGCCATAAATTCTTGGCTATCCTTACCACCCATGGCGCCACCATCACCGATTATAGCCTTGAAGTCCAAGCCACTACGAGTAAAGATACGTTCATAGGCCGCTTTGTACTCGTCATAAGTCACATCCAAACTATCGTAATTAGCATGGAAACTATAGCCGTCTTTCATGATAAATTCACGCGTACGGAGAAGCCCGTTACGTGGACGTTTCATCACGGTATTTCGGTTGAATTTGGTAGAGATTGAGTGGCAATTGCTTGTAAGACTTAACAGAATCACGGACAATAGCTGTAAAAGTCTCTTCGTGGGTCGGACCTAGAATAAAGTCTGACTTTTCACGGTTTTTCAGTTTATAAAGGTCTTCACCATAAGTTTCATAACGACCTGATTCACGCCAAAGATCGGCACTGAGAAGGGCAGGAGCCAACATCTCCACCGCACCAATCTTATCAAACTCTTGGCGCATGATATTCTTAGCCTTTTCAATCACACGGTTAGCGAGTGGCAGGTAAGAATAAACACCGGCAGAAACTTGACGGACATAACCAGCACGCAACATAAGGGCGTGGCTGATAACTTGAGCATCGCTTGGCATTTCGCGAAGCGTTGGGATTAGCATTTTACTTTGTTTCATAATATTCCTCGATTATCTAAAAGAAGAGTCGCATAATGTCATTCCAGGTCACAGCTAGCATCAAGACAACCATGATAACTACACCAGCCATGGTGACATAGGTTTCAATTTCTTGTTTAAGGGGTTTCCGGCGGATAGCCTCTAGGATGTTGAGCACAATCTTTCCACCATCCAAAGCCGGGATAGGAATCAAGTTAAAAATTCCAATATTGATGGAAATCATAGCTAGGAAGTAGAGGACATTCTCAAGACCATTTTTAGCAGCATCGCTACTTGCCTTAAATAGCAACGGGACCACCGAGTTTGTTCAAATCTGGATGGAAAATCAAGTTTTTCAGAGCCGAAAGGATGCGAAGTCCTGAGTCAGCAGCAGTTGTAAATCCACCAACAAACATGGATAGAAAGTCTGACTTGACTCCCGGTTGAACCCCAAGAATATAACGTCCTTGATTCTCTTCTGGAGTCACCGTGACTTGTTTTTCGCTACCATTTTCAGAAATGGTCACATCCAAGGTCGGGGCTGTCTTGTCCTTGGTATCTGCTTCCACAGCCTGGGTCAAGTCTTGCCAATTCTTAACCTCATGCGAGCCGACCTTGGTGATTTGAGCTGTCTCAGCTACGCCCACCTTAGCCAAAGCTCCCTCTGGCATGACATGAAAGAGATTGGTCTGAGTATCTCTAACACCGCCTTGCAAAAAGATCAAGATCCAAAAAACAACAACACCTAAGATAAAGTTATTCATAGGACCTGCAAAGTTGGTGATGAGCTTGCCCCAGATAGAAGCATTTTGATACTGTACATCCAAAGGGGCAATGCGTACTTCGGTTCCATCTTCTTCAACAACCGTTGCATCATGATCGACTGTAAAAGTCTTTCTTCTTCCAGGACCAAACCCTTGATAAAGAGCTTGTCTTCAAAGTCAAACTGGGTTACCTGCATAGGAAGAGCCGTTTGATCCAACTTCTTCCCTGAGAGGTTGATCCGTTTGACCTTACCATCGTCAGCAAGTGTTAAACTGACCGGAGTTCCTGTCTTAATTTCTGTCGCATCATCACCCCAGCCTGCCATACGAACATAGCCTCCTAGAGGAAGGATACGAATTGTATAAGCAGTGCCATCCTTACCGATATGGGAAAAAATCTTGGGCCCCATACCAATGGCAAATTCACGAACTAGAATGCCTGATTTCTTGGCAAAATAAAAATGTCCAAACTCATGCACCACCACAATAATCCCAAAAACGAGGATAAAGGTTAGCAATCCAATCATTCAATATTCCTTTCTTTAAAACAGGCCAAATAAGTGCATCATTGGAAACACAATCAGCATGCTGTCAAAGCGATCCAACACACCGCCATGTCCAGGGATAAATTTTCCAGAATCCTTGACACCGAAATGGCGTTTCATGGCACTCTCAATCAAGTCACCAAACTGACCTGCCACACTGAAGAAGGCTGCAAAGAGACTCATTCTATAAATCCCATAAGGAAGAGCAACTGTGCTGTCCACTAACATGAAATCACTGTTATCAGTACCGCACCTAGAATACCACCGACAAAGCCCTCAATACTCTTATTAGGAGAAACTCTTGGTGCCAACTTATGTCTACCAAAATTCATCCCTGTCAGGTAGGCTGCGCTATCTGTCGCCCAAACGATAAAAAGGGCCAAAAGTACCTTGTCAAAACCTGCCACCCGAGCATCTAGTAAGGCATTGAAGCCAAAACCAACATAAAAACTCACAGCAATTGGAAAAGCGGCATCTTCAATCGTATAGTTTTTACTGAAAACGGTCGTCCCTAGCATTATGGTAATCAAAACACTGTAGGCAACCACATTCCCATCAACAGGCAAAAATGTTAGGTAATTTTCTAAAGGAACTGTGAGAGCGAAGGTCGCAAAAAGAGTCAAAGCGCCCTCAATGGTCATAGTCTTTAGCCCCTTCATGTGCAAAAGTTCATGGACGCCTAGCATCGCTAACAAGCCAATCCCTATCTGCAACAAGAGCCCTCCTGCAAACAAGATTGGAAGGAAAATTGCCAGGGCCAATACCGCAAACAATGTTCTCTTTTGTAAATCCTTGGTCATATCTTCTCCTAAACTCCTCCAAAACGGCGATTGCGATGGTTAAAAGCAGCAATAGCTTCCTGCAAGGCGGCTTCATCAAAATCAGGCCACAAGGTATCCGTAAAATAAAGCTCGCTATAGGCTGCTTGCCATGGTAAGAAATTACTTAAACGCAACTCACCACTCGTACGGATAATCAAATCAGGATCCCGCAAATCCTTTGGCAGGTGTTGCGTGAAAAGATAGTCTCCAATCATATCTTCTGTGATGTCACCAGGGTTGATTTTAGCATCTAGAACATCTTGAGCCAAGCCCTTAAGAGCCTGCGTAATTTCAGCACGACCACCGTAGTTAAGCGCAAAATTGAGAATCAAGCCCGTATTGTTCTTGGTCAACTCCTCTGCTTTTTTCAAAGCTTCAAAAGTCGGCTTAGGCAGACGGTCTGTCTCCCCAATCATCTGAATCTTAACGTTATTTGCGTGCAATTCAGGGACATAGTTATCATAAAATTCGACTGGCAAGTTCATGATAAACTTGACCTCTTGATCTGGGCGTGTCCAGTTTTCCGTTGAAAAGGCATAAACCGTGATGACCTTGACTCCCATCTTGTTAGCTGCCTTGGTCACCTTTTGAAGGGCTTCCATCCCCGCCTTGTGTCCGAAGACCCGCGGTTGCATCCGTTTTTTAGCCCAACGACCATTCCCATCCATGATGATGCCAATATGAGCAGGAACCTGTGTTGGAACCTCAACTTCTACAGCTTTATCTTTCTTAAAAAATCCAAACATGTTCTTATTCCTATTCAAAAATCTATCGTTTCATTATACCATATTTCCCTATTTTCTTCTATTGCTAAGTTATTAGCTCTCCTTACAGACAAAAAATAAGCCGCCTGATTGGGCGACTTAATTTTATAGGGAGATTATTATGAAAAAGTTTTAGGAGTTTAAGTTAAGTTCCTCTTAACTTATGAACCTAGTATACCGTCCCTAACTTAAATTTTTCTTAAGTTTTTTGAGAAAGTCAGATTTTTCCATTTTTCTTGCCAATTTTTCTTGGACAATCGTTCTTGATAGAGCTTCATTCGGTCCTCATTATCTAGGAAATGAGGAGTTGGGGATACGTGAAAGTTAAAAATATCCTCTAAACCATAAGGCGCAAAGAGCTCTAAAGTTGTGTCAGCATGCAAACGAAGACCTACCGCCGTACAGCGCTCAGGATATTTACTCATAGCATCACGAGAACTGGTATAGGGAGCAGTGTGTGGACTGTGCTGGTGCATATAGACCTGATTTTTCAACTCCCACCGATACTGAGGAAAATCTTCTCTTAGCTTTTTCTCTAGGGATACTGTTTCCTCATAAGAAACATCTGGATCAAAGAAAATCACATCCACATCTGTTTCACGGTCAAAAGGCGATTTGTCTGACAAGAGATTCCAGATGAAATTCCTGACAGAACCTGCCGCCAACCACGAGTCTTTCAGACCAAGGTCACGAATGATGGTCAGAATGGTCATCATATCAGGATTTTCTCTGAAAGCATCTAGAATTTCTTGTTCATTTTTCATTGTATTCATACCCTAAATGTTCATAAGCCTTAGCAGTCGCTACCCGTCCAGAACGAGTTCGCATGATAAAACCTTTCTGGATGAGGTAAGGTTCGTACATATCTTCGACCGTCTCACGCTCCTCGGCAATATTAACAGAAAGAGTTCCTAGACCGACCGGACCACCACCATACATCTCAATCATGGTACGAAGAATTTTCTGGTCCACATAGTCTAACCCCTCATGGTCTACATCCAGCATGGTCAAAGCTTTATCGGTAATAACATCATCGATTAATCCATCCCCCATAATCTGGGCAAAATCGCGCACGCGCTTAAGGAGACGATTGGCGATACGAGGAGTTCCCCGACTACGCAAGGCCAGCTCAGCAGCTGCCTCGTGGGTGATTTCCATCTCAAAGATATCTGCCGTCCGCTCAACAATCTCTGTCAAGTCAGCGGGGACATAGTATTCCATATGGCCTGTAATCCCGAAACGTGCTCTCAAAGGATTAGAAAGCATACCCGCACGGGTCGTCGCACCAATCAAGGTAAAAGGTGGCAAGTCCAGATGAACACTGCGACTGCCTTCACCAGCTCCAATCATGATATCAATGTAGAAGTCCTCCATGGCACTATAAAGCACCTCTTCTACCGACATGGGCAAGCGATGAATCTCGTCGATAAAGAGGACATCTCCCGGCTCCAAATCATTCAAAATCGCTACCAAGTCACCTGCTTTTTCAATGACAGGACCAGACGTTTGCTTGAGGTTGACTCCCAGTTCATTGGCAATAACAAAGGCCATGGTTGTTTTCCCGAGACCTGGAGGACCAAATAAAAGAACATGGTCCAGTGCCTCATCCCGCATTTTGGCAGCCTCGATAAAGATTTGCAGCTGGTCCTTGACCTTGTCCTGCCCAATATATTCACGTAAAAACTGAGGACGGAGTGTACGTTCTACCAACTCCTCATCCCCCATGATTTCATTATCTAAAATTCTACTCATGGCTCTATTATATCAAAAATCCAAGCCACAAACAAAAAAGCCACCTGATTGGGTGGCCTCTTTAGGGAGATTATTATGAAAAAGAAAAGTTTAGGATTTCATTAAATAAAGTTAGGAGGTCTTTATTTAATGGTTATATAATACAAGATGAATCTTAAAACTAACTTAACTTTTTCTTTGATTTATCATTTTTTAAAAAATTTTTTTCAAATGGATTTTTCCTCCCCAAGTCATAAAAAAGCCACCTGATTGGGTGACTTCTTTAGGAGATTATGATGAAAAAGAAAAGTTTGGGATTTCATTAAATAAAGGGTACTCAATGAAAATCGAAATCAGACTAGGCAGATAGGCGCAAGCATAACTATAGTTAGCTAAGTCGACTCTAACGAAGGTTGATGAGATTTTCGAGAGTATTAGGAGGTCTTTATTTAATAACTATATAATACACGAGGAGACTTAAACTTTACTTAAGAAAAAATATTTTTTTATCTTTTTCGATCCACCCAAATCATTCCTGTACAATCATAAGTAGATAAGGCTTCAAATCCCAGAGAACGATAGAATCCCAAAGTTTTTTCTGTCTGTTCGGTCACTAGTTGGACTTGATAGGCATCTTTGTAATCACCTAAAGCCTCTTTCATCAAGTCGCTACCAATCCCTTGGCGCTGATAGCTAGGCAAAACGATCAAATCCTGGACAAAAATTGATGAAAAACCATCTCCGACCAAACGGACCAAGCCCACCACGGCATCGCCATCAAGTGCCAGATAAATTGCTAATGAGTTAGATAAGGCCTTCTCCAACATCTGAGGTTGATGTGTATAATTTGTCCAACCGACAGCCTGATAGAGATGCAAAACATCCTCTAACTTGACAATTTCTTGCTTTTTAATAGTGATCATGTCAACACCTCTTAAAGTTCTCTCAAGCTCTTGTACTGCCGTCCATTTTTATCAAAATTTTCAGGAGCCAACCATGTTTCTAAACGAGCTTTGACTTGAGGTCAGTCCTTATCAATCATAGACAACCAATCCGTATCCCTCGTGCGCCCCTTATAAACAACTGCCTTGCGGAAGGTTCCTTCATAAACAAAGCCCAAACGCTCCGCAGCTCGTCTTGATGGCAGATTTAGAGCATCGCATTTCCACTCATAGCGACGATAGTTAAGCTCCTCAAAAACATAGCGAGCTAGGAGATATTGAGCCTCTGTCCCTATACGTGTTCCCCTGAGTTCTGGAGAAAAAGTGACGGCACCCACTTCTATTACTCGGTTATTCTGGTCAATGCGCATGAGAGAAAAAGTTCCCAAAGCCTTACCAGTTGCCTTATCTATAATCACGTAGTAAAAACGGTCCTTACGGGCCAACATCTGATTTAAGACGGTAACCAGTTCCTCCATATCTGCTACTGGTTCCTGAAAGAGGTAGGTCCACATCTCCCGAGGTGTATTTGGACCATAAACAGCTAGCAAATCCTCAGCATGCTTTTCCACCGAAAGAGCCTCTATCCGAGCATAGCGCCCTTCTAAGAAATCAATGGAAGGCAATTCACCTGGTGTATAACCTTCCATTGACTCACCAATTATCTGACCATATTCATTGACTGGCATCGTTTCTCCTTGTTTTACTTTTCAAACTTTATAGTTGCCCATAGTATATCATACTTTCATAAGAAGATTCAAAAAATCCTCCAGATTCTACTCTGAAGGATTCCTATATTATTCCACGACGATATTAACGAGTTTGTTAGGTACCGCAATCACCTTGACAATTTCCTTACCGTCAATTTCTGCTTTAACTTTTTCATCAGCCAGAGCGATTTCTTGCAATTCTTCGCGTGACAGGTCTTTAGCGACCATGAGTTTGGCACGAACTTTTCCTTTGATTTGGACGACGATTTCGATTTCGTCTTCAACCAATTTGCTTTCGTCCCAAGTTGGCCAAGCTACATAAGAGATTGATTCGCTAGTTGCTGCGACTGTTTGCCAGAGCTCTTCTGCCAAGTGAGGCGCAAATGGGGCGATCAATTGGATAAATCCTTTGGCATAGTCCACATAGAGCTTGTCTTCCTTGTTAGCCGCGTTGACAAAGACCATGAGTTGGGCAATGGCTGTATTGAACTTCATGGACTCGATTTGCTCAGTGACGGCTTTGACTGTTTCATTGTAGATCTTGTCAAGAGCACCATTGTTTCCGCAGCGATTTCTTTACTTGTAATCAAACGGTAAACACGGTCGAGGAATTTACGGCTTCCTTCCAAACCTTCTTCAGACCAAGCAATTGAAGCATCAAGTGGTCCCATGAACATTTCATAGACGCGAAGGGTATCTGCACCATATTGTTCCACCACATCGTCTGGGTTAACAACGTTCTTGAGGGATTTAGACATCTTGGCTGGCGCTTGCTCTAACTCTTCTCCTGTTTCCACATGGAAGAAGGAACCGTCACGTTTTTCAACCTTATCAGTTGCCACAAGAGCCCCACGGTGGTCACGGTAGCTTGTTCCCAAAATCATTCCTTGGTTAAAGAGTTTTTGGAATGGTTCCTTAGTCGGAACAACACCTAAGTCATAGAGGAATTTATGCCAGAAACGAGCGTAGAGCAAGTGAAGAACAGCATGCTCTGCACCACCCACGTAGATATCTACTGGCAACCATTGTTTGAGAAGGTCCTCATCAGCCAATTTCTCAGTGTTATGTGGATCAATATAACGGAGGTAGTACCAGCTTGAACCAGCCCACTGTGGCATCGTATTGGTTTCGCGACGACCTTTGACGCCATCTTCACGAGTCACTTCAAGCCAGTCGGTCAAGTTAGCTAGTGGACTTTCCCCTGTACCTGAAGGGCGGATGTCCTTGGTTACTGGCAAGACAAGTGGCAATTCATTTTCAGGAACTGCTGTTGAAGTCCCATCTTCCCAATGAATGATTGGGATTGGTTCACCCCAATAACGTTGACGGCTAAAGAGCCAGTCGCGGAGACGGTAGGTAACCTTCTCTTGACCACAACCTTTTTCTTCCAACCAAGCCACAATTTTAGCAATAGCGTCTTCTTTGTTAAGGCCATCTAGGAAGTCTGAATTGACATGAAGACCATCTTCTGTGTAAGCAGCTTCTTCAACGTTTCCACCTTCAAACACTTCTACGATTGGAAGGTCAAATTGTTTGGCAAATTCCCAGTCACGTTGGTCATGGGCAGGCACGGCCATGACAGCACCTGTTCCATAGCTAGCAAGAACATAGTCGGCAATCCAGATTGGAATTTCCTTGCCATTGACAGGGTTGATGGCATAAGCGCCCGTCCAAACCCCTGTTTTTTCCTTGGCAAGGTCTGTACGAGCCAAGTCAGACTTGAGACTAGCTTGGTGTTTGTAGTCTGCAACTGCATCAGCTTGCTCTGGACTTGTGATGGCATCTACCAAGTCATGCTCAGGAGCCAAGACTGTGAAGGTCGCACCGAAAGCGTATCAGGACGAGTAGTAAAGACGGTAAATTCCTTGTCAGTCCCTTTCACTTTAAAAGTGACATTAGCACCAGTTGATTTCCCAATCCAGTTACGTTGCATTTCCTTGATAGACTCTGGCCAATCCAACTCATCCAAGTCATTAAGCAAGCGCTCTGCATAGGCCGTGATTTTGAGCATCCATTGCCGCATCGGTTTGCGGACAACAGGATAGCCCCCACGCTCAGAAGTTCCATCAGGAAGCACTTCTTCATTGGCAATGGCTGTTCCTAGTTCCTCAACCCAGTTTACTGGTACTTCAGCTTCATAGGCCAAGCCTTTTTCATAAAGCTTGGTGAAGATCCACTGCGTCCACTTGTAGTAGTTTGGATCTGTTGTGTTGACTTCACGGTCCCAGTCGTAAGAGAAGCCAAGCGCATTAATTTGGCGTTTGAAGTTGGCAATATTTTCTGCTGTGAATTCTGCCGGGTCATTTCCTGTGTCCATAGCGTACTGCTCAGCTGGCAAACCAAAGGCATCCCATCCCATTGGGTGAAGAACGTTGTATCCTTGCGCACGTTTGTAACGGCTGAGGATATCGGTTGCTGTGTAACCTTCTGGGTGTCCTACGTGCAATCCAGCTCCTGAAGGATATGGGAACATGTCCAGAGCATAGAACTTCGGTTTTGAGACATCTGTTCCTGTCTTAAATGTATGATGTTTCGCCCAGTAGCCCTGCCACTTAGGCTCAATTTCTTTATGATTGTAAAAACTCATGCTATTTCTCCAATTTTATGATGTTACTATTATACCATTTTTGGGGGAATTTGAAAGACGAGAAATGTTCTTTTAGACTTGGATAACAAGAAATACTGAGTCGCAAATCCACCTTATTTAACAGGAAAAAAATTAGCTCCTAATCGGAGCTAACTTCTATCAATTTTTTATTTCTTCCATCTTCTCACGTCCGAGCTCTCGATAGCTACGGTCACCAACAACTTCTACGCTAAACTGACCGTCCTCATATTCAAGAATCGTCACGCTACCATTATCTAGACCATGTGGATGCATACCATTGATCAGATACACAATAGTCCCAATGGTCATTCCATGGCTGACGACGAGAGCATTGCCCCCACCTTGTTCTTCCATTTCTTTGGCAATCGTTTCAAAACCTTCTTTGATTCGACCACTGAGTTTTTCCCAGCCTTCTGCCCAACCAGCAGTATCAACCTCTACCAAACCTTCTGCTAGTTCTGCATAGGACAACTGATGAACATGGTCCACATTAAAAATACGAGGAATCAACCCCATAAAGAGGTCCCCATCATAGGCCCCATCAAAACTACCAAAGCACCACTCACGGATTCGCTTGTCCATGCGGTAAGGGATTTTCCCCTGCAGGCCAAGTTCTTCTAGGATAATTCCCATGGTTTGAATAGTGCGACCTGAATCACTGGAATAAGCGCGGTCAAACTGCAAGCCAGACTCTCTCAAGCCAATTCCCAGTTCATGGATTCCCAACTCACCTTCTGCAGTCAGAGGTGTATCACTCCATCCTTGAGCACGTCCAATGGTGTTAAACATCGTTTTCCCATGACGGACCAAATACAATCTTACTTTAGACATTTTCTATCCTCCATTTTCTTCTATTATATCATGGATCAAAGAAATATTCGGCTTTCAAAAGCAAAGCCAACATTTGTAAATTATCCAAAAGAAAAGCTACCCTCATGGTAGCTTCCCTAGGAGATTATTATGAAAAAGTTTAGGATTTCTATTAAATAAAGTTAGGAGGTCTTTATTTAATGATTATAGTATACACAGTCATCCTTAAACTCAACTTAAATCCTCTCGCTTTTTTATTAATTTTTAAAACTATGGATTGGAGCTGGGATTTGCCCACCGCGAGAGATGAAATCAACAGACGAAGCCCCGTTGACCTTCATAACTGGAGCTGTCCCTAGCAAGCCACCAAACTCAATCATATCGCCTTCTTTGCCCTTTGGAATAATACGGACAGCCGTTGTTTTCATGTTAATCACACCAATGGCCGCCTCATCCGCAATCATAGCTGCAATGGTTTCAGCAGGCGTATCTTCCGGAATGGCAATCATATCCAGCCCAACAGAACAGATAGCCGTCATGGCTTCTAGTTTCTCTAAATTCAGAGAGCCATCTTGTACCGCAGCAATCATCCCCTCATCTTCAGAAACGGGGATAAAAGCACCTGACAAACCACCGACTTGGTTACAAGCCATCACTCCGCCCTTCTTAACTTGGTCATTCAAAAGAGCGAGGGCAGCCGTCGTCCCATGCGTACCAACTGTTTCTAGGCCCATTTCCTCAAGGACACGAGCCACAGAATCGCCAACTGCAGGAGTTGGTGCCAAGCTTAGGTCTACAATCCCAAAGTCAACACCCAGTCTCTCGCTGGCCATTTGACCGACTAGCTGACCAATACGAGTAATCTTAAAGGCTGTTTTCTTGACCGTCTCAGCTACAACATCAAAACTCTGACCACGAACTTTCTCCAAGGCGCGTTTGACAACACCAGGACCTGAAACACCAACATTGATGATAACATCTGCTTCCCCAACACCATGGAAAGCCCCTGCCATAAAAGGATTGTCCTCAACAGCATTAGCAAATACGACCAACTTGGCCGCACCCATATCTGATAGCGCAGCTGTTTCCTTGATGATACGCCCCATATCAGCGACCGCAGTCATGTTGATACCTGACTTGGTTGAGCCAATATTGACGGACGAGCAGACCTTATCTGTCTCAGTTAGAGCACGGGGGATAGAATTGATGAGTATCTCATCACCTTTTTGATAACCCTTTTGTACCAAGGCAGAGAATCCACCAATAAAATCAACACCGATCTCCTTGGCAGCCTTGTCAAGAGCCTTTGCCAAAACAAGATAGTCCGTCGCATCAGTCGCTGCACCAATTAAAGAAATCGGAGTCACCGATACTCGTTTATTAACAATAGGAATCCCAAGTTCTGCAGCAATTTCGTCTCCTACAGCCACTAAATTTGCAGCTTTAGTGGTGATTTTTTGGTAAATCTTTTCAGCAGCACGTTCAATATCTGGATCAATACAATCCAAAAGGGAAATCCCCATGGTGATGGTTCTGATATCGAAGTTCTGCTCCTCGATCATGGCAATGGTTTCTGTAACTTGTCTAATATCCATAGCCACCTCCTAGATATTATACATAGCGTCAAAAATTGCCGCACTTTGAATATTGATTTTGACATTCAAGGTCTGACCGAAAGTTTCAAACTCATTTCGCAAATAAGTGAAATCCTGTTTTTCGTCACTAGAAACGACCGCCATCATGGTAAAGTATTCATCCAACACCGTCTGAGAAATATCGTCAATATTCAAACCCAACTCTGCAATCTTAGTAGACACGCCTGCAACAATGCCAGTCTTGTCCTTACCAACCACTGTAATAATAGCCTTCATCCTTATACCCCATTTCTACGATTTAGAAAACCTGAACGTTTTTGATTTTCTTTTTTCCTAGTATAGCATATTTCCATAGAAAATACTAAAAAACGCCTGCTTACGAAGTTGTTCTTAAGGAAAAAACAATTTCGTAAACAAGCGTCTACCCTATCAAATGATGATGAGTGTTCCCGCTAGGACCGAAGTCCCAGCGGTAGACCAGAGCTAGACTAAGAGCACAAGACTCCATCATCATAACACTCAACAAAATTGATGATTTTATACTAATTCGATGATCGCCATTGGCGCAGCATCACCACGACGTGGTTCAGTTTTAAGGATACGAGTGTATCCACCGTTACGTTCAGCATAACGAGGTGCGATTTCTGAGAACAATTTTTGAAGTGCTGTAGTAGAAGTGTACTTATCAGTTGCTTCATCATAGTTTTCAGATGCGATTTCATTACGTACGAAAGCAGCTGCTTGACGACGTGCATGCAAATCACCACGTTTACCTAGAGTAATCATTTTTTCAACAGTTTTACGGATTTCTTTAGCACGAGCTTCAGTTGTCACGATTGATTCGTTGATCAAAAGGTCAGTTGTCAAATCGCGAAGCATTGCTTTACGTTGTGAGCTAGTGCGTCCTAGTTTACGGTAAGCCATGTATTCCTCCTTTATTTATCTTTTAATCCAAGACCCAAATCAATGAGTTTGAGTTTCACTTCTTCCAAACTCTTGCGTCCAAGATTTCGTACTTTCATCATCTCTGCTTCAGATTTTTCTGTCAAATCATGCACAGTATTGATACCGGCACGTTTCAAACAGTTGTATGAACGCACAGACAAGTCCAGTTCCTCAATCGTACGATCCAAAATACGATCGTCAGATTCAGTATCAGCTTCTTTCATCACTTCAGTTGACTTAGCAATCTCAGTAAGATTTGTAAACAAATCAAGATGTTCTGTCAAGATACGTGCTGAAAGCCCTAAAGCATCTTCTGGAATAATTGTTCCATTAGTCAAGATTTCAAGGGTTAATTTGTCAAATCCATCATTGCTACCTACACGAGCAGGTTCCACTTGATAGTTGACTTTTGTAACTGGTGTATAAATAGAATCTACAGCAAGTGTTCCAACTGGTGCATTATCTTTTTTGTTTTCATCAGCAGGTACATATCCACGACCACTGTTAACAGTCATTGTCGCTTTTAGAGAAGAACCTTCACCGATTGTAAAGAGATAATGATCTGGATTTACAATCTCAATATCACTGTCAGTCAAAATGTCTCCAGCTGTAATTTCAGCGGGACCTTCAACGTCAAGTTCAATGATTTTTTCGTCTTCAACGTATGATTTCACTGCAATCCCTTTAATGTTCAGAATGATTTGCATCACGTCTTCACGAACACCTGGAACTGTGTCGAACTCATGCAAGACACCTTCAATGTTGATAGATGTCACTGCTGCTCCTGGTAGAGAAGCTAGTAGTACACGACGAAGAGAGTTACCAAGAGTTGTACCGTAACCACGTTCAAGTGGTTCGATTACAAACTTGCCATAATCTTTATTTTCATCAATTTTTGTTATATTTGGTTTTTCAAACTCAATCATTTAGTTACTCCCTCTTAAACGAAAAGCAGTGTAATGCGATGATTATACACGGCGACGTTTTGGAGGACGAGCACCATTGTGTGGCACTGGAGTCACATCACGAATTGCTGTTACTTCAAGACCAGCGGCAGCAAGCGCACGAATAGCTGACTCACGACCAGAACCTGGACCTTTTACAGTAACTTCAACTGATTTAAGACCGTGTTCTTGTGCAGATTTAGCAGCAGCTTCAGAAGCCATTTGAGCAGCGAATGGTGTAGATTTACGAGAACCTTTGAAACCAAGAGCACCAGCTGATGACCAAGCAATTGCATTACCATGCACATCAGTAATCATAACAATAGTGTTATTAAATGTAGCGTGAATATGAGCAATACCAGATTCGATATTCTTTTTTTCACACGACGTTTACGTGTTGGTTTAGCCAAGACTTTTACCTCCTATATTATTTTTTCTTACCAGCAATCGCAACAGCTTTACCTTTACGAGTGCGAGCGTTGTTTTTAGTGTTTTGTCCACGGACAGGAAGTCCACGACGGTGACGAATACCACGGTAAGAACCGATCTCCATCAAACGTTTGATGTTCAAGTTTACTTCACGACGAAGGTCACCTTCAACTTTGATTGCATCCACTTCACGACGGATAGCATCTTCTTGATCTGATGTAAGGTCACGTACACGAACATCTTCTGATATTCCAGCAGCAGCCAAAATTTTCTTAGATGTTGCAAGTCCGATACCATAAACGTAAGTCAATGAGATTACTACGCGTTTGTCATTTGGAATGTCAACTCCAGCAATACGAGCCATGTTTTTCTCCTTTCTATCTTATCCTTGACGTTGTTTGTGTTTTGGATTTGCTGGGCAAATTACCATAACACGACCATTACGACGAATTACTTTACAGTATTCGCAAATTGGTTTGACCGATGGTCTTACTTTCATTTCTTATCCCTCCAAGTTTCGATTATTTAAAGCGGTAAGTGATACGTCCACGTGTCAAGTCATATGGACTCATCTCGACAGTAACACGATCTCCCGCTAAAATACGAATATAGTTTTTACGAATTTTACCAGAAACTGTTGCTAAAATCTGATGTCCATTTTCAAGTTCAACCGTAAACATTGCGTTAGGCATTGTATCGACTACTTTGCCTTCAACTTCAATCACATCGTCTTTTGCCACGCAAAAGCACCTCCATAAATTTCGATTCGATGCCTCTGAAAACAGAGACAACAATTATAAGTCAGACTATCTCAGTATAACATTTGTAGCGATTTTTTGCAAGTGTGAAAAACGCTTTATTTCAAATTTGTCAATACTTTTTCGATGTCTTTGAACACATCATTGATATCTTGATTTCCTTCGATATCGTGGACCAATCCTTTGGCACGGTAGTGAGCAATGATTGGTTCACCTTGGGCGATATTCACATCCAAACGACGCTTCACTGTCTCAGGTTTGTCATCTTCGCGTTGGTAGTAATCTTCTTCTTTGTAGTCAACTGGTGGGTTGAAAACTTTGTGGAAGGTTTCACCTGTTTCGCGGTGGATGATACGGCCACTCAAACGTTCTAAGAGACAATCTGGATTCACTTCGATGTTAATCACACCTTCCAGTTCGATACCGAGTTCCGCCAATGTTTTGTCCAAGGCATGAGCTTGTTCAATCGTACGTGGGTAACCATCCAACAAGAAACCTGTTTCCTTGATGTCATCCTGTGAAAGGCGTTCTTTAACGATTCCATTTGTAACTTCATCTGGAACCAACTCACCTTTGTCAATATAAGACTTCGCAAGTACACCCATTTCAGTTTGATTTGCCATAGCAGCACGGAACATATCCCCAGTTGAAATGTGTGCCACGTGGAATTGCTCCACAATTTTAGCTGCTTGCGTTCCCTTACCTGCTCCAGGTAAGCCCATAATCAAAAGATTCATGATAGGATCTCCTTATTTTGTATTTAAATAGAAGCAGAAATCTCTTTCAACCCCTATTTAAAAACAAAATAGAAGAGGGGAGACGAAAATCTCTCTGATAGATAGACCTTCATACTCCACTCTCTAAGCAAAAGTAATCTTGCTTTTATTCTGTTTTGTCCATGAAACCAACATACTTACGTTTCAATAGGTAACCTTCAAGTTGTTTGATTCCTTCGATACCGGTTGAGATAATGATCAAAAGACTAGTTCCCCCAAAAGCAACAGCTTCTGAAAGACCAAAGACATCTTTTGCCACAATCGGCAAGATTGAAATCACACCAAGGAAGATTGATCCGACAGTCGCAAGGCGACGAAGAAGTTTCGACATGAACTCTTCAGTACCCTTACCAGGACGGACACCATGAATGTAGGCTCCACTCTTTTGCAAGTTTTCTGCTGCCTTCTCTGGATTGATCTGTACAAATGTATAGAAGAATGTAAAGAGAATGATTAGCAAGGCATACATAGCAACACCAGTCGGAGATGTTGTAGATAACATTTCCTGTGCTGTACGTACCCAAGCCCAATCATGACCTGTAGCACTCAAATTGAAGAATGGCTGCAGGTGCTGCTGTGATGGAACTTGCAAAGATAACTGGGATAACCCCCGCTGGGTTTACCTTCAATGGAAGGTATGAGCTTGATGGGGCTCCTTGAGCAACTTTTGTATATTGGATTGGAATTTTATATTCTGCCTGTTGAACAAAGGTTGTAAAGTAAACAATCAACAAGACAGCGATAATCAAAATAACGACAAAGATAATAGATGAAGTCAAACGGCTACTTGGAATATTGACGAAGTAGTCAACATAAATGCCTTTAATCATCTCAGGAATTGAAGCAACAATACCTGCAAAGATAATCATAGAAACACCATTTCCGTATCCCTTATCTGTAATTTGTTCCCCGAGCCAAGTTACAATCATACTACCTGCTGTGAGGATAATACCAATAGTAACAAAAACTTGTGGAGTTAAAGCTGTCGTTAATAATTTCGCTCCAGATAGAGTATTAAATCCTGCTGTAATCCCGATAGATTGAACAAATGCAAGCACAAGTGCAATATAACGAGTAGCTTGGTTTAGTTTTCTCCGTCCTACTTCCCCTTGTTTGCCCCATTCTACAAACTTCGGTAAAATATCCATTTGTAGCAATTGAACAACGATGGAAGCAGTGATATACGGACTTACTCCGAGTGCAAAAACGGAGAAGTTCTTCATGGCATTCCCTGAAACAAGACTAAGCATGTTCAAGAAAGATAAACCACTAAGAGCTTCCAAACTTTTTGCATTCACACCTGGAACAGTAATACTTGTCCCAATACGGAAAAACAAGAATGATAAAAAAATTGTAAAAAAAGAATTTTTTTGATCGAACTTGTTTAACCTTGAGCGCTTCTTTTTAGTAATTTAAAAAAAACATGGGTCACCTCTCTTAGATGACTTCTACAGAACCACCTTTAGCAGTGATAGCTTCCTCAGCTGATTTAGAGAATTTAGCTGCTTTCACAGTCAATTTCTTAGTCAACTCACCGTTACCA